>Ga0137829_10350413_pt1 | contig 22486 bp, 23 predicted proteins | sample OV2TP2_FD_97737 | JGI IMG/M metagenome (GOLD analysis project Ga0137829, IMG submission 97737) | reverse complement strand
GTACAGCCTCGGCAACGACATCAATGCCTTCGGCGGAAGGTATTACAATGCAGCGCCTGCCTTCAACCTGGCCGGCGGCATTTCGCTGCATTTTAATTTCAAATAAATTTTTTGTTGAAAATTATTTTTAGGTAATCAGATTTCTCACTTATACATTTGCAGCCGATTTGGTTCTTTGATGGATTTATTGTGTACTTAGCTACGATACCCTGATTCAACTTCCGTTGCCCCGAACGTTCGGGGCTCCGTTCAGGGTTCCGTTTGCTATGCAGCAATAAAATCATCTGATTAAAAGGGAAGTCCGGTGCCCTGCCTTCGTTACTCTATCCGCCAGAGTCATTTATGCCGGCGGAAACTTCGGCGGGCAGGAATTCCGGCGCTATCCCCGTAGCTGTAAGGCCGATGAGTAATGAATGATGAGTGTTTGACTCATCACTGATCACTCATCACTCATTATGCTGAATGTTTATACCACTGTTGATATAAGTTAATAGCTGAGTCAACGGGAAGGTGTTCAGCAAAAAGCCAAGCCAGAAGACCTGCCAGATCACAAACAACATTTAATGCTTTCGGGTGAAAAGCTGAAATGTAAAAGTCGAAGGACGTTTATATTTCTTACTCTTTTTATTTTCCGGAAGCAGTCACAAAAAAAATTTTTGCAATGAAAAAGAATTTTCTTTTTGTGGCTGCTGCATTCTTCAGCAGTCAGCTACAGGCGCAAGACACTACCAGCACAAAACAATTAGATGAAGTAAGTGTAACGGCCACTAAAACAGAATTAAGGCAGTCGCAAACAGGCAAGGTGGTAGCAGTAATTAACCAGGAAATGCTGCAGCGCAATGCCGGCAAAACAATCACTGAAATTTTAAATTATCAAAGCGGCATTTTTATTAATGGCGCCAACAATGCCTTAGGCACCAATCAGGATGTATATTTTCGGGGAGCGGGCACAGGCAATGTATTGATTTTATTAGACGGCGCACCGGTTGGCGATGCATCGCAAATCAATAATTCTTTTGATTTAAACAACCTGAATACAGCGCAAATTGAACGGATAGAAATTTTAAAAGGTGCACAAAGCACCCTCTGGGGCAGCGATGCCGTAGCCGGGGTTATAAACATTATAACCAAAAAAGCAGGTAACAAAAAAGTAAGCCCCCATGCAGGGCTGGCATTTGGAAGCTATAATACCATCCGTCTGAATGCAGGTATAAACGGTATGCTGGATAAGTTTTCTTACAACGTAAATTACGGCTACACCGATAGCAAAGGTTTTTCCGCAGCGTATGACAGTACCGGAACAAAGAACTTTGATAAAGACGGCTATAAACAAAACAACCTGCTTACCGCAATTGGTTATCCGTTTTCCAAAAGGTTTTCTGCAAAATATACGGCTAACTACAGCCAATACACCGCAGGTATTGATGCCGGGGCTTTTAAAGATGATAAAGATTATACGTTAGACAACAAGAACTTCACTAACGGGCTGGGCCTGCATTACAAAACAGATAAGCTAAACTTGCATTTGGTTCAAACCCTTACTACTGCCAAGCGTTTGCTTAAGGATGATAGTTCGCATGTTGGCGGCTTTGCCAAATGGGCAGAAGGTGTTTACAAAGGCTATACCAACGTTACTGATTTGTATGGCAAATTCCGGCTTTCAAAACAATTTTCCCTTGTTGCAGGCGCACAGTATTTATTTCAAAATACTGAGCAATCCTATAAAAGTATCAGCTCATTTGGCCCTTATAATAGTGTACCGCTGGGTAAAGACAGTACCAAAGCCGGCAACTTTTCGGCCTACGCATCACTGTTATTGCTCAATGCAAATGGCTTTAACGCAGAAGCCGGCCTTCGGCTAAATAACCACAGCATTTACGGAGCTAATGCTACTTATACATTTAACCCATCTTATAATATTGATGAAAACACAAGGGTGTTTGTAAACGTCAGCAGCGGTTACAAAGTACCTTCGCTTTACCAGTTATACAGTGAGTATGGTAATAAAGATTTAAAGCCTGAAGAAAGTAATAACTACGAATTGGGGGTACAAACTTTCAGCAACAACAAACAAAACTCATTCCGCATTACCGGTTTTAAAAGAGATATTAAAAACCTCATTATATTTTATACCGACCCCGGTTGGAACAGTTACTATATTAACCGGGATGAACAGCATGACTACGGGTTTGAATTAGAAAGCAGTATTGCCCTTGGCAAAAAAGGCAACTGGACCAACAATTTTACTTATGTAGATGGGGAAGGAAAGAACGGTAATGTAAAAGTTAAAAACTTATACCGCCGGCCCAACTTTACATTAAACAGCGTACTTACGCTGCAACCGGCAAAAGGGTTAACCCTGATGCCTTCTTTTCGTTTTGTAGGTACCAGACTAAAGGGACAGTATGATGCCGGCCCGGCGCAGATGCCACAGTACTATACAATAGATTTCTATGCCGGGTATGAATTCGCAAAACATTTCAGGGCATTTATTGATTTACGCAACCTAACCAACCAGCAATACTTTGATGTGGTGGGCTATAACAGCAGAAAGTTTAATGTAATGACAGGAATACATTTCTCCCTATAATTTTTCAAACCCGGCAGTGTAAAGCTGCCGGGTTCATTTATAAAATAAATTGATATGGCAATCCAAAAAATTAATCCCCGATTTGCAGTACTGGCTTTGTTTATGATTGTGGCAGCAGCTATGCGTATTCCTAATGCAGCGCAGTTAACACCGTGGAGCAATTTTACCCCTATCGGGGCCATGGGCTTGTTTGGCGGCGCTTACTTTACCAAAGCATGGAAGGCCTTTGCATTTCCGTTGCTTACATTGTTTGTAAGCGATTTAATTATCCAGGCATTTGTTTATGATGGCAAATACGGTATTATGTATGGCAGCTGGTATTGGGTGTACGGTGGCTTTTGCGTAATTGTTTTGTTTGGTAAGTGGCTACTAAAAAAAGTGAATGTAAAAAATGTAGCGCTTACAGGAGTGGCTGCAACATTGACTTACTGGTTAATAGTTGATTTTGGCGTTTTTCTTTTTGGCTGCACCGATATTACCACGGGACAAACGATGGACCATAGTTTTAACAGTTTAATTAAATGTTATGCACAGGGCGCTCCATTTATGAAAAACTTTCTGATAGGTACGTTAGTTTATAGCGGTTTAATGTTTGGCGCTTTTGAATGGATGAAGCAGAAAACCCCTCGACTGCAAACTGCATAAGATAATAGATGTAAATCTTTATCGCTTGTTATGAAAGCCTGTACCTTCCTTCCGGCTGCTACACAAATGATTTACGATATGGGCTTGCAGCATTTGCTGCATGGCGTTACGTTTGAATGCCCGCCACAGGCATTAGCTGAAAAGCAAAAAGTAGTACGCTGCGTAATGGAAGGCAAAAATTACAGCAGCGCTGAAATTGACAAAATATTTTCTGCCAGCAAGGCACAAGGTAAGAGTTTGTATTATGTAGAGGAAGAACTGCTGCAGCAAATACAGCCCGATATTATTTTTACACAAGATACCTGTGAGGTTTGCCAGATAGACACAAAATGCACGGCAGCGGCTGTTGCTAAATTAGCCGAACGGCCACAAATTATTCCGCTTACGCCAAACAATTTGCAGGATGTATATCAAACTGCCATTACCATTGCCACAGCATTAGGGCAGGAAGAGGCAGCATATAAATATCTATCTTCTTTACAAAAAAGAACTGTTACAATTTTAGATACACTTCGTCAGCATCAAATGCCTTTAAAAAGAGTAATGCTGATGGAATGGATAGAACCCATTTATAATTGCGGCCACTGGATACCTTTTCAAATAGCACAGGCTGGTGGTATTGATATGCTGAGTAACCCTGCTGGCGACAGTATTGTAACGCCGTGGGAGAAGATTGTAAAGTATAATCCGGAAGTATTGGTGATTGCTCCCTGCGGTTTTCATATTGAAAGAGCAAAAGAAGAAATGCACCTGCTTACACAAAAAGATAATTGGATTACTATCGAAGCAGTAAAAACAAAACAAGTCTATTTGGCCGACTTTGATTTGTTTACCCAACCTTCAGCTTCTACATTGGTTGACGGGATAGAATTGCTGGCAGCATTATTTCACCCTTCGTTATTTGCTGTCCCATCACATTTGCAAAATAAAACTGCCGTATTTAGTAAAATACCAACGTATGTGTAAGCATGAAGAAAAAAAATGCATCCGGTGCGGCGGTTATTTTGAATGTAAAGTAGGCGACGTAATACATTGCCAGTGCTATGGAATAGAATTATCGGCGGCTGAAGAAGCCTTCATTGCCCAATATTATGATGATTGTCTTTGCCGTAATTGCCTGCTGCAACTGAAGCAGCGTTATCATTTGTTTGTGGAACAGAAAATATTTTATGGCCAGCGGTAATGAAATTATTTTGATAACCGGAGGGGCCAGAAGCGGTAAGAGCAGCTATGCACAAAGCAGGGCTTTGCCGCTAAGCAATCATCCTGTTTATGTAGCCACCGCCAAGAACTGGGGCGGCGATTTTGAAGGAAGAATAAAACGACATCAGCAAAACCGGGATGAAAGATGGACAAACTATGAAGAACAACTTTATGTAGCAAGGCTGCCGCTGGAAAACAAAGTGGTAATAATTGACTGTGTAACACTCTGGCTTACTAATTTTTTTATTGATACCAGAAATGATATAGACGCTTCGCTTGTTTTATTTAAAGAACAAATAGACACATTACATAAAATGCCGGGAACATTTATCATCATCAGTAATGAAATTGGGATGGGTGTACATGCTGAAACTGAAATAGGCCGAAAATTTACCGACCTGCAGGGCTGGGCGAACCAATATGTGGCTGCAAAAGCAAACGAAGTAATATTTATGATAAGCGGCCTACCCCTAAAAGTAAAATAATGAAAAGAGAACCCATCATATTATCCTGGAGTGGTGGTAAAGACAGTTCTTACACATTGCATCAACTGTTGAATGATAAAAGATATGAAGTTAAATACCTGCTCAGCACCATCAATGGCAATTACAAACGACTGAGTATGCACGGCGTAAGAGAAGAGTTGATAGAAGCACAGGCAAACAGCATTGGCATTCCCCTGCTAAAAGTGTATGTGTATGAAGCAGACAATGCGGAGTATGAGCGGCAGATGAATGAAATATTACTAAAAGTGAAGGCAGAAGGAATAAACACTGTTGCCTTTGGAGATATTTTTTTAGAAGACCTCCGGCAGTACAGGGAAGATAAAATGAAATCCATCGGCATGCATTGCATTTTCCCCATTTGGAAAATAGATACCCAATGGCTGGTGAATGATTTTATTGAAAAGGGATTTAAAACCATCACCTGTTGCATCAATGATGGCTATTTAGATGAAAGCTGGTGCGGAAGGATAATTGACCCCGCATTTGTTGCAGAACTGCCGCCCACAGTTGACCCCTGCGGTGAAAACGGGGAGTTTCATAGCTTTTGTTATGAGGCGCCCATCTTTAGACAAAAAATAAATACCAGCACCGGAGAAAAAACATACAAAGCCCTGCAGCTAAAAACCAATGACCATCCCACACCCATTGCAGATGTGGGCACAAAGGGTTTTTGGTATTGCGATTTATTCCTCCAATCTTAATTTTTTTATAGTGGAAACAGCTATATCAACATTAGTAAAAGAACTGCAGCATAAAATTGATTTTAAAACCAAACCTATCGGCGCATTGGGCCGGCTGGAAGAAATGGCTTTGCAGATTGGGCAAATACAAAACAGCTTATCCCCTCAAATCAATAAACCGCATATTGTAGTATTTGCCGCCGACCATGGTATAGCGGCCACAGGTTTGGTGAATCCCTATCCACAGGCCGTTACCGCACAAATGGTATTAAACTTTTTGAATGGCGGCGCTGCCATCAATGTTTTTTGCAGGCAAAATAATATTGAATTGATAGTAGTGGATAGCGGGGTCAATTATGAATTTGATGATATCGCTGCTTCCAGGAAATTTATAACAGCTAAGATAGGGCATGGCACTAAAAACTATTTAGAGGAAGAAGCAATGACAGAAAGGGAGGCCCTGTTTGCCATTGAAAAAGGAAAAGAAATTGTTCAAACAATTGCAGCTAAGGGTTGTAATACCATTGGCTTTGGCGAAATGGGAATAAGTAATACATCATCGGCTGCATTAATAATGAGCAGCATTGTGCAACTGGGTATAGAAGAATGTACAGGAAGAGGAACCGGCGTAAATGATGAACAGTTGGCAATGAAAATTGGTACATTAAGCAAAGTATATAAACGGCACCAGCTAAATACTTTAAATGACAAGCCAATAGAACTGTTACAAAAAGTTGGTGGTTTTGAAACAGGTATGATGGCGGGTGCATACCTTGAAGCCGCCAAACAGAAAATGATTATTGTGGTGGATGGTTTTATTGCAACTGCCGCATTACTTATTGCCAGTAAAATACGGCCATCTGTTTTAGCGAATTGCCTGTTTGCCCACACCAGCGGAGAACAAGGCCATGAAAAAATGTTACAGTATTTAAAAGCTAAACCTTTATTACAACTGCAAATGCGTTTGGGTGAAGGTACAGGCGCAGCCATAGCCATACCTGTCATCCAAAGCGCTGTAAATTTTTTAAATGAAATGGCAAGTTTTGAAACAGCCGGTGTAAGTAATAAAATGTAAATATATGAAGCATAAAATAAACGCCGCCTTTCAGTTTGTGCCGCTTGCAAATAAAACAAAATCATTTGCCCTTATAGACCGGGTGATAGAGTTGATTAAAGACAGCAGACTTGAATATGAAGTTACTCCATTCAATACAGTAGTAAATGGCAGCATGAAACAGGTAATGAAATTGGCAGATAAAATTTATACTGTTTGTAATAAACAGTTTGCCGATGGCGACTACCTATTAAATATTCAAATACATTTTACCAACAGGAACAACTGCATTTTTAAAGACAAGTTGAAAGCTAAAAGCACCAGGGCTTAATGAAAAGGGAACTGCAAATATTTTTAACTGCCATTATGTTCTACACCCGCATCCCGGTGCCGCGGTGGGTAAACCATGATGCGGAATATGTAAACAAGGCTACTAAATATTTCCCGCTGATTGGGTGGATAGGGGGCGGGGCAGCCGCATTGGTGTTTATGGGAGCACATTATCTTTTCAATCATTCTATCGCTATTTTACTTTCCATGATAGCCTCCGTGTTGTTGACGGGTGCATTTCACGAAGATGGTTTTGCCGATGTATGCGATGGCTTTGGCGGCGGATGGACAAAAGAAAAGATTCTGCTGATAATGAAAGACAGCCGCATCGGCGCCTATGGCGTTATTGGCATTTGCTGTATTTTGCTGCTGAAATTCGCCCTGCTCTTGTCCCTGCCGGTGCCGGATATGTGGAAAATGTTAATTGCCGCACATAGCTTTTCACGGCTATGTAGTGTATTCATGATAACCACCAGCAGCTATGTAAGGGAAAATGATGACGCCAAAGCAAAACCACTGGCAAAAAAAATTACACCTGCAGAAATTATTCCCGCGGCTATTTTGGGGTTAGTGCCATTGTTATTGTTCAACACACTTAACATTTTACTGGTTTTACTGTTACCACTGGCAGGCTGTTTTTATCTGCGCTGGTATTTTCATAAATGTATTGGCGGCTACACCGGCGACTGCCTCGGTGCGCTGCAACAGGTAACGGAAGTTCTGTTTTATTTAAGCATCATTGCCGTATGGAAATTTTTCTGATACGCCATACCACCCCGCTGGTGGAAAAGGGAACCTGTTATGGCCAGTCCGACCTGGAAACAGCAGATAGCTTTCACATAGAAGCAGCGCTAATAAAAAACTATATTCCTTCCACTGTGGATGCAGTTTATTCCAGCCCGCTGAAGCGGTGCAGCAGGCTGGCAAAAAAATTATTTCCTGCTCATACTATTTCCTATCACCCTGAGTTGAAAGAAATTCACTGTGGCGAATGGGAGTTGAAGAAATGGGACGAAATACCAGCGGAACCCTTGCAAACCTGGATGGCAGATTATGTAAATATCCGTATGCCCGGTGGCGAAAGCTATCTTGACTTATTTAAACGATCAACAGATTTTCTGAAGACAATTATTTCAGCCAGGCAAAATGCCGCTGTAATTACCCATGGGGGTGTAATCAGAAGTATGCTTTCCCATATTACCGACACACCACTGGTGCAATCCTTTGAGAAATTCCTGATTGAATATGGTTGCGTAATAAAACTCGGCTTACAGAATGGACTATTTTATTCCACCGTGCTTTATAATATTAAAAATACATTGGGGGTAGTACCATCCCCCGCCTCATTTATATGCAGTCGGTATGGCAGGTATGGTAAAGAATGCCGGGTGTTATTTTCCGTATTAACCTGCATATTTCATTTGCAATAAATACATTTGCATCTGTTGTATAGGCTCCCGTACCTTTAAAGCAGATTATTATGCAAACACGGCTTGAAGAGTTGCTTACGGTCACTTTTACTTTATTTGCCATCATTGATATCATCGGGTCGGTGCCAATCCTGATTTCGCTGAAAGAAAAAACCGGCGGCATCCGGGAATTCAGGGCAACGCTGATCTCGGGCGGGCTGATGATTCTTTTTCTTTTTGGCGGCGAACCATTTTTGAATATGCTCGGGTTGGATAAACGTTCTTTTGCTGTAGGGGGTTCCATCGTCATTTTTATATTAGGGCTGGAGATGGTGCTGGGTCTCGAGTTTTTTAAAAGCGAAAAAGAACCCAAAGCCAGCACAGTAGTGCCGATTGCTTTTCCGCTGATTGCCGGCTCGGGTACGCTGACAACCATCATGTCGCTGAAGGCCAACTATAGCGAAACCACCATCCTGGTAGCCATATTGCTGAACCTGGTGATAGTTTTTGTGGTGTTAAAGTCATTGAATTTCATTGCCCGCCTGCTGGGCGCTGCCGGGTTGATAGCCGTGCGAAAATTTTTTGGCGTAATATTGCTGGCCATTGCAGTAAAGATTTTCGCAACAAATGCACATGGATTGATTAAATAACAAAAATTAAATCCCAAATTCCAAGTGGTGTTCGCGGGTTCAAATGTGGCCATGGAATTTGGAATTTTTTCTTTCGAATTTTACATTCTGGTCTCGTAGTACAACGGATAGTACGCAGGTCTCCGGAACCTGATATCCCAGTTCGATTCTGGGCGAGACTACAAAAAAGCAGCGGGATTCGCTGCTTTTTTATTCTTTATAACCAGCCCATTCAGATTTCAGGAAATTTTTTGTGTAGCCATGCAGTGTTTCCTCTTGTTGCCGGAAAAAATTTTAATAGTAAATTGCCATTCTGTTTTTTTCGATTAAAAAAACCTGGTATGACCATGCGTATAATAGTAATGCTGTTGTTAATTGCCTCCGTTACTCTCGTTTCCTTTGTGCAGGACAAAAAGCTTGCTGAAAGCATTAAACGGGGCGAGGAGGTATATCTGTTAAATTGCATGAACTGCCATATGATGAATGGCGAAGGACAGCCGGGTTTGTACCCGCCGCTGGCCAAAGCGGATTATATGAAAAAAGCTACGGAGAAAAAACTGATTGAAATAATCCTGAAAGGACAAAATGAAGAAATAACGGTGAATGGCAAAAAGTACAATGTGCTGATGCCACCGCAACCTTACCTTACTGATGAACAGATAGCCGATGTGCTGAACTATACCCGCAATGCATGGGGAAATAAAATTAAAGGCACCATCACTGCCGCACAGGTAAAAGCGGAGAGAAAATAGCTTTCGCCCCCCGCTTTTTCGTTTATTTCTTTTATCCGTTGTTATACTTCCGCCAGGTTAAACGGTAGTTTCCTGATTCGTTTCCCGGTCAAATCAAAAATGGCATTGCATAAGGCGGGCGCAAAAGGTGGCAGTCCGGGCTCGCCTACTCCGCCGGGCTTTTCATCATTTTCCATAATGTGCACTTCTATTTCCGGCGTGTCGCTGATGCGTGGCATACGGTACTGGTGAAAATTTGTTTCCACTGCCTTTCCATCGGCAAAATGAGTTTCATGCACGGTGGCAGCGCCCAATGCCATCACAATGCTTCCTTCCACCTGCGCACGGATGGTATCGGGGTTTACATACCAGCCGCAATCCATTACCGCCCATACTTTATCTATTTTCAGTTTATTGTCTCTCTTCGAAACTTTCACCACCTGCCCCACAATGCTCCTGAAGCATTCGGTAATGGCTGCACCATAACCCTCGTTCTTGCCTTTTGAATCCCACCCGCTCACTTCACGCAATTTTTCAGCCAGCAGGCGATATCGCTCATCCGAAAAATGATTCATGCGAAATTCCAGCGGGTCTTTTGCTGCAGTAGTGGCCAACTCATCCATAAAACTTTCGTAAGCAAACCCGTTGGTGGATGAATACACCGAGCGCCACCACATCACCGGTATGGGCGATTCGGTAGGTATGTCGGCAAAGCTGTAATGCGGAAGACTTTGAAAGTATGTTTCCAGAAAACCCTCGGTGGTGCTATCGTTGTAAGCGCTTTTATCCGGGTTGGGCGACCATTGATGATTCATGTTCTGCGCCGCCATCTTTGCAGCAAATGCACTGATTCTTCCGTTGTTCAGCACGGCCTTGCACTCATAAACGGCGCCGGGCCGGAATGGGCCCTGCGTCATATCATCTTCTCTTGTCCATACCACCTGCACGGGTGCATTGATTTCTTTTGAAATTAATGCCGCCTCTGTTGTATAATCCATAAACGCTTTTCGGCCAAAACCGCCGCCGAGGAATGTCATGTTTACCGTCACATTTTCGGCAGGAAGATTAAACCGCTGCATCAAATCACTCTGTATCCAGTCAGGCGCCTGGATGGGTCCCCATACTTCAAGTTGGTTATCATGAAAATGAGCTGTGCAGGTAAGCGGCTCCATGCAGCTGTGACTTTCGTAAGGCGTTTCATAAATGGCTTCAATTACTTTATCCTTTCCTGCTTTTTCAAACACGGCATTTACATTACCGCCTGTGCGTTGTGACAGGCCGGGTTTGTTCAGGTCTTCTTTCATCCGTGCATAAAGCTGCTCTGTGCTCACATGTTCAAAACCCGAATCATCCCATTCCACTTTCAGCAGCTTTCTTGCTTCCATTGCCCCCCACAAAGTATCGGCTATTACCGCCACACCTTCTCTTGTGGATGCGAATACCGGCATCTTCACTGTGATAACATGTTTAACGCCGGCAATTTTCTTTGCAGCCGTATCATCAAAACTTTTCACTTTGCCATGAAAACGCGGATTGCGTTCCACCACGGCATACAGCATACCCGGAAGTTTTTTATCAAGGCCGAATTCTGCTTTGCCGTTTACTTTCATTGGTGTATCGGGCCGGGGCACGGGCTTACCCACTATTTTATAATTGTGTCTTTCTTTCAGCTTCACGTTTTTTGGCGGGGTCAGTTTGGCTGCCTCTTCCACCAGCTCACCATAACCAAATTTTTTATTCGTGTGGCGATGAATGACTTCGCCGTTTTCGGCAAAACATTCATCTTTGTTCACACCCCATTTTTTTGCAGCGGCTTCAATCAGCATTTCCCTTGCCGTGGCGCCGGTACGCAACAGTGTTTTGTAGGCGCCGCGTACTGTGGAGCTGCCGCCGGTAAGCTGGCTGCCGTATTTACCTTGATGGCCGGGAGCAAAAAGAATTTTTATTTTTTCAAGACTCACTTCCAGTTCTTCGGCAATCATCTGTGGCACGGCCTGGAAAGAGCCCTGGCCCATTTCCGAACGGTGATTCAGCACTGTCACATTTCCTGCTTTGTCAATGGATATCCATGCAGTGAGTTCGATACCCATTTCATCCGCAGCCGATGCAGTCAGAATTTTTTCAGCGCCTTTGGCAAGTGCAGGAAAATAAAAACCGATGGTAAGCGCAGCGCCTGACATAGCGGTCATACGCAGAAAATATTTTCTCGATATGGTTTTTTCTTTCGTGTTCATGATAATAAATTTTTATCTGGATGATTGGGCCATCATTTGTGCGGCAGTTTTAATTGCTTTGCGGATGCGGGGATATGTGCCACAGCGGCAGAGATGTCCCTGCATGGCGATATCAATATCCTGGTCAGATGGATTGGGCGTTCGTTTCAGCAGCGCGGTGGCCGCCATTATCTGCCCGCTCTGGCAATAGCCGCATTGCGGTACCTGTTCCCGAATCCATGCCTGCTGCACCGGGTGAGTGTTGTCTTCAGATAGACCCTCGATGGTGATAACAGGCTGTTTACCTACAGCCGATACAGGCAGCGAGCAGGAACGTACCGGGTTGCCATTGAGCAGCACAGTGCAGGCGCCGCACTGGGCAATGCCGCAGCCATACCTGGTACCATGCAGGTGCACCAGCTCCCGGATGGTCCAGAGCAGCGGCATTTTTGCGTCGGCTTCTACTTTATATGTTTTTCCGTTGATGTTGAGGTTGTAAACAGGCATAAAATGAAGATTTAAAAAGGGAGAGTTAAGGTACTGAAATATTTTATTGTGTTGTAGAAATTTCTTTGAGTGGCAGGATTACAATCCTTACCCATAAGAATTTCATGCAGTATATAGACAAGGATGATACAGGTTGCCGGAAAGGATTCTAAAGAACTGCTGTTAGCGAACGGCAAACCAGGTTGATAAACATCTGATAGGAAAAATATTTTTTAAGAGGTTAGAATAAAATTTTTCAAGTAATAAGAAAAAACATAATTCACCCCACCAGCATACTCAATACCATCACTCCCAGCAATCCCAGGATTGAAATAATAGTTTCCATCATCGTCCACGAAAGAAATGTTTGCTTCAGGGAAATTCTGAAAAATTCTTTGAACATCCAGAAACCCGAGTCGTTGATATGCGAACCGAATACACTGCCTGTGCCTACGGCCAGCACTAATAATTCAGGTGATACGCTGCCGCTGGCAAGCAAAGGAGAAACAATACCTGCTGCCGTAATGCCGGCCACGGTTGCAGAACCAATGGCCACCCGCAATAAGGCAGTGACCAGCCAGGCAAATACCAGCGGGTGAATGCTCCATTCTTTACTGAAAGAAGTGATGTAGGACCCCGTGCCACTGTCAACCAGCACCTGCTTAAAAACACCGCCGGCGGTAATAATAAGTAAAATGACAGCCACGCCGACAATCCCTTCATTCAGCCACAGCATCATCAGCTGCATGTTTTTTCCTTTGCGTATGCCAAGAAAATAAACCGCCAGCAGCACAGCGAGGAGCAAAGCAACAGTGGCATCGCCGGTAAACAGTATGATTTTTTTAAAAAGCGAATCAGAAGGGAAAAAACTATTGGCAACTACCGCCAGGGCAATCAGTAAAACCGGCAGCAGTGCCAGGATAAAACTTTCAAGTATTCCAGGCAAATCCTTTTTCTCTGTTTCCGTGTTTTCCTGCATTGGCACATCCACATTCATTTTTTTCAGCACACGGCCCAGCAGTGGCCCGGCAATGATAACTACCGGTACTGAAATTACCAGTCCGTACATAAGTGTTTTACCCAAATCGGCTTTGAAAGCGCCTAATAAAAACATAGGCCCGGGATGCGGCGGCAGAAAACAATGTGTGGTGCTGAGGCTGGCCGCCATGGGTATGGCGATATATAATAATGGTAACCCCGCTGTGCGTGCAATGGAAAAAACGAGCGGAACAAGAATGACAAACCCGGCATTATAAAAAAGCGGAATGCCTACCAGGAAACCGGTGAGCAGCACCGCCCACTGAATATTTTTTATACCGAAGGAATGAATCAGCGTGTTGGCAATTTGCTTAGCCGCACCACTGAGCTCCAGGATTTTTCCAAGCACGGCGCCGAGGCAGATAATCAGCGCCACATCACCCAGTGTATTGCCTACGCCTGCCTTTACCGAATTCAATATTGCCTGCGGCTGCATACCAAAGGCAAGCCCGGCCAGTACGGCTACAATAAGCAATGAAAGAAAAGGGCTGAGCTTTCGTGTGGTTAAAAAAATCTGCAGACCGATAGCCAGCAGAATGATGAGCAGTTGCATAATGCAGTTTTGTTTTTTTTATTCCCATGCTCCCCTTCAGGGGTGGGGGTTTATCTTCAGCCGCAGCACATACATGTCGTTGGTAATGTAAATCGTTTTTTCATCCGGCGACAGGGCACAGTTGGAAGCAGGGTTATCCAGCCTGAGCCTGCCCAGTAATTTTCCATCGCTGTTGAAAATAAACAATCCGCCCGGGCCTGTAGCGAACACGTTTCCTTTTTTGTCAATCTTCAACCCGTCAGGCAAACCAATTTCTCCTTTACTTAGTTCTGCTGCAGCGCTGTAAAACACTTTTCCGTTTACCAGCGAATCGCCCAGCACATCATACATATACCAGTTGGGTTTGGCAGGGTCGGAGCAGGCAATGATAAGTTGTTTTTCTCCCGGTAAAAAAGCAAGCCCGTTGGGTCTTGTGATGGAATCAACCAGCAGCACCAGTTCGCCATTGGTTTTTACTTTATACACCCCGTTAAATGGCAATTCTTTTTCCGGGTCGTTGTCGCTTTGAGTTTCGAGGCCATAAGGGGGATCGGTAAAAAATAATTCACCGGCGCTGTTGTACACTGCATCATTCGGACTGTTCAGTCTTTTACCATTGTACTTATCAGCAAGCGTAATAAATCTTGGCGCCGGCTTATCCAGCGGTGTGTCCATACGTGCCATTCGGCGGTCGCCATGCTGGCAGAGAACAAGATACCCGTCTTTGTCAAGAATTAATCCGTTGCTGCCCAGTTCACCGCTGCGTTTTGCAGTATCAGTATAACCGGAGGGAGTCAGATAAATTTCTTTACCCTTTTCTTCCGTCCATTTATAAATGATATTGGTAGGAATATCGGAGAACAAAAGCATCCTGTGCTGCTCCACCCGCAGCGGCCCTTCGCTCCAGTCAAATCCTTCGGCAATGATTTCCGCCGGGGCGCCGGCAGAAATTATGGAGTCCAGCGCTGCGTCATATTTTTCCAAATATCCTGTTTTTTGATACACAGTATTTTCTTTTTTACCCGGTGAATTACAGTTTTGTCCAAGTACAGTTATAGTAAATAAGATTACAACAATATACTTCATGAAAAATCAATTTACATCAGGAAATTTTTTCTCACAGATTACACGGATGTACACAGAAAATCCGGGACACTTCAAAAAATCTGCAAGCCGGTTAGTACTGCAAGGCCCACGTCAACAAATTTTCATACAACCAGGTTATAAATGTAAACAATCATTGCCAAAGATGCCCGGCGGTAAGAATGGTCATAGCCCATTGCCTGTTATCCGAATTCTTTCTACCTTTCTGCCTCACTCAAAAAAACATTATATGCAGATACCCACAACCAAGCCTTCCACTTTTTTGATTTTCCCCTGGGGTTTATTGTCAATTGTACTTGTACTTGGCCTTAACCTGGTGCTGGATAATGAATGGTTCAATAAAAACTGGAGCTGGATAGCCATCGTGCTCATCATCCCGGCTGCTATTCTTGAAAATTTCAAAGTGGGGTATTCCACCATGCGCATCATGTTTTTGAAAGTGGTGTTCTCCCTGCTTTCATTCCTCATTGCGGGCATGGCATTTGGTTCAGCGCTGACGGGTTATCATGTTGCCACGTTTCAGAAAATTGGAGATGTCAAAGCCATCCACCTGCCCTGGTATGTGGTGCTGGCTTTGGCTGTGTTGCTGCTGATACAGGTGGCCCAGTTATTCAGCATGCTGAAAGCGGTAAAAAGAGAGTTTATGCAGATGGACCCGGATCAATAAAACCCTAACCCCCACCCCTAAAGGGGCATTCAGGTACATTTTCTTAATTTGAAACGTACCATTAAACCATGGAGCAGTAAACAATTCCTGCCAAACGCAGTACTTGCCCTGTATTCTGAATTTACAATAGTCCGGTTATATTTTTATCCTTCTATTGTCCCGTAGGAACACGATGTGGGTAGAATATGTTAAAAATGATGATTCATGCGTTCCATCAGAACGCCGGGTGCTTGTTGTCCCGGCACCAAACGTTCCTACGGAACGTAATTAACCTTGCTTTTTCTTCAAACTCAGCCTTGTTATTGAGTGGCAGAAAAATAGCATAACTATGCTCAAGTTCATATATAAACTTCAGGAATCTGCTTCAAGGAAATTACCGGAGTATTGAATTTAAATAGTGTAAAGTTTTATAGCTGGTGGATAGCTGTTTTCAGGAAAGGAAGAACCGGCAGCGAGGAAAAGATTTTTAATTCTTCAGCAAGGGTACTTTCATTGTCAAGAAAACGCAGCATGTGTGCCGGTTTGTTTTTCCGGATGATGGGTGTAAAGATTTCGGGCCCGGAAAGTTTTTTATGATGCAGTATATTCAACAGAACACTGTCGTAAAAATGAAAGCGGCTGGAATGAGTGTTTAAATATGGATGACCAGCTTTTAAAAGTTGCGTTACCAGTTGCCCCGAGTGTTTCTGAATAAAACGGAACGTGTAGCCGCTGGACGGCTTTGTTTGTCCGCCGGCAGAGCCGATGTTTATTATCCTTCCCTCCCGGGCAGGAAACCGGTAATTTGTCATAGGAATGATTCCCCATTCTTCCGACAGCACCCGGTATGCATCAATTTTTAATTGCCCGGCAATATAAAGCCTTAGCGCTTCATCATATTCCTGTTGCGGCAATATGTTTTCTGTAAAAAGTGTGTACTCCACCAAAGCTTTTGTTTCCGTAAACGGCATCACATACATAAAGGTGATGCCGCCCTGCTGCGGCATGCGGAAATCCATCATCGTGGCTTCTTCCGGGTGAAAATGCGGCTGTGAAGATTCGATGACCCATCCTTTGAAATGCTGCGGCATATAATATTCGTTTTTCTTCAGCACGGGTTTGTTAAACAGGATACTGTTGAAAATATAATCAGCGGTAAAAGTATTGCCGCCTGCGCTAAGCACTGCCTTATCTTTTTCAGATTTCAAATCTTCCACATTTCCCAAAAGCAATTCAATATTTTTTTGCCGGCGGATGACGTCAAGGCAGTAATTATAAAAATCAATGCCGCGTATCATTTTATAGGTATAAGGATGAATATCCATCAGGCGGGAAAAATCCTCATCGTGATACCACATTTTTTTCCAGTGTTTAAAAACGATTGGTTCAAAAAGACCGGGCATGGGTTCCCAAAAGCACCAGGTACGGTCGTTTTTGTTTTTTTCTTCCTTCTCAACCAATAAAATTTTTTTGTCTGTAAATTTTCCGGAATCAATCATGTGTACTAATAAACTGAGGCCTGCGCAGCCGGCGCCGGCGATGATAAAATCATACCCCTGCCCCCTAAAGGGAGACTTAGACTGCAACATTTCTTTGTTGAATTGTATAAACCTGATTATATAGAGCCGGGCTGAATTTTTTGAACCTGCCTAACACTTCTTTCCCCGATGGATTTCAGAACTCAATTGGAGATTGTCTAAGGCAAAGGAGAGGGAGGATTCTCTTCCGCCTTATTTCCTGATTTCAGCTTTCTATCACGCTTTACTTTGTCCCAATATTTTTTATGCACCAGCAGCATGCCGAAACTTTCGCCTTCGTGACGGTCAAGATGCCGGTGATGCATTTTATGCGCCCGGCGGATGGCACGGACATACGTATTATTGCTGCGGGTAAACCATTTGAACCGCTGGTGAATGATGACTTCATGCACCAGGAAATAGGCAAAGCCATAAGCCATGATGCCGAAGCCCATGGCCTGCAGCCACCACAAATGATTATACGTGCCGAAGTAAATGAGCAGGATGCTGGGCAAGGCAAAAATGATGAAGAAGGCATCATTCTTTTCAAAAAAACCCGGCCGTGGCTGGTGATGATCCTTGTGCAGCCACCACAAAAAACCATGCATTACATATTTATGTGTAAGCCAGGTGACAACTTCCATGATTAAGAATGTGGCGATAAGAATTAATATAAAAAACAACCACGTCATACTGTCAACTGCTTAATGAAAGTTGTTAAGACGTATTTTATTTTTATTTCCTCCGGCATTTTACCTGGCATTGTTCGTGACAGGCAAATAATTTTTCAACCACCAATCTACCACACGGGGAAATGCCAGCCTAAACCATGCTGTGTACTTTTGCGGATGCGATTGTAGTGAATTTTTTATTTCATCCATCTGCCTGTAACAAACATCGTTCACTTCTTCCGGGTTTTTATTCAGCGGGCCCTCGTATTCACCGGCAAACACATGGTCAAATTCATGCTCGGTAAGCCCGCTATCAAATTCAGCTTTATAAACAAAGTCAAAAATTTTCTCGAGTGGCGTTTGAAACCCAAGTTCTTCTTTCAGTCTTCTTTCAGCCGCAGCAATTATAATTTCTCCCGGCAGCGGGTGACTGCAGCAGGCATTGGTCCACAGCCCCCCGCTATGGTATTTGGAAAAAGCTCTTTGCTGCAGCAGCATTTCGCCCCGGCTGTTGAAAATAAAAATGCTGAAGGCCCGGTGCAATACACCGCGGCGGTGGGCTTCCATTTTTTCCATGCTGCCCAGCGCTTCATCGCTTTCATTTACCAGTATCACTTTTTCCTCTTTCATAATTATCCTATCAGTCCCAGTTGGTTTTTAACACCCGCCCGCAAAACTATCAATGCTTTTTTATAATCCGGAATCCGGATTCTTGTTTCCAGCACACGGGCCGGCTGCAGGCGTTTTATTTTTTTAAAAAGCGACAGATAATATTTATAAGCCACATACACACCAAACCGTGCTTTCATCGGCAGTTGAAGTATTCCGGTATACGCCGTGCTGAAATCACTTTGAATGTCTTCCTCAATCTGCTGTTTGTCCTGTTCTGTAAAATTATTGAAATCGCAGCCGGGAAAATACATCCGCAACAGGCCGGTATAATCCGCTTTCATGTCCCGCAGAAAATTCACTTTCTGAAAAGCGGCACCCAGTGAACGGGCCGGCCATTTCAGTTTTTGGTAAAGCGCTTTGTTACCTTCGCAAAAAACATGAAGACACATCAGGCCCACCGTTTCGGCCGAGCCATAAATATATTCCTGGAAATTTCCTGCGTCATATGTTTTCTGTTCCAAATCCATTTCCATGCTGCGGAAAAAAGATTCGATGAGTGAATGGTCAATATTATATTCATTCACCGTTTGCTGAAAACTGTGCAGGATGGGGTTGAGGCTGATGCCCCGTTCAATAGCCGCATACGTTTCCCTTCTAAACTCAGCCAGCAATGTTGGCTTGTCAAAATCATGAAAGGTATCCACTATTTCATCGGCAAAGCGGACAAAGCCGTACAGGTTGTAAATGGGCTGACGCAGGTCGTGATGCAGCAACCGGATGGCTGAAGAAAACGAAGTGCTGTAACTTTCAGTTGTGATTTTACTGCACCTGCCGCTGAGAGTAAAAAATTTTTCAATCATCGGAGTTTGGTTTACGTATTATCGTTTAAAGAAAATTTTTTAGCTGCTCCTTTGTATTCCTTCAGCACTTCCTTTGCCACCACTTCACCGCTGATAAGGCAGGGCGGCACACCAGGGCCCGGCACCGTCAATTGCCCTGTGTAAAATAAGTTCTTCACTTTTTTGCTTTTGCACCGCGGTTTAAATATAGCTGTCTGCATCAGCGTATTGGCAAGGCCATAGGCATTGCCACGAAAAGAATTATACTCTCTTTCAAAATCAGATACTGAATATGTTTTTTTATAAATCACCGCGTCGCGGATGTTTTGCCCTGTATGTTTTTCCATGCGGGTAATGATGTGCTGAAAATATTTTTCCCTAAGTGCATCATCATCACCTTTCAGCCCCGCCGCTACGGGAATCAGCAGCACCATGCTTTCACAGCCCGGCGGCGCTACTGAGGCGTCGGTCACCGAAGGGATGCTTGCATAAAACAACGGTTCAGCCGGCCATTGCTTTTCCCTGTAAATTTCATTTGCATGGCTACTGAAAGGCACATCAAAGAAAAGCGAGTGATGCACCACATCAACCAGTTTTTTATTCAGCCCAATAAAATATAACAGGCAACCCGGCGCCATCACTCTTTTTTGCCACCAGGCACTGGAATAACTACGGTAATTTTCCGGCAAAAGATTTTCTTCGGTAAAATGATAATCGGCCCCGCTGATGATGACATCAGCCCGGTATTCATTCTTATCGGTCACCAGCTTCTTCCCTTCACTGTTCTTCACTACAATTTTCTCTGCACTTTCATTAAAGCGAAACTCCACGCCCAGCTCCAGCGCTAATTGAAACATGGCATTCACCACGGCATACATGCCGCCCTGCGGATACCAGGTGCCGCCTTTTATGTCGGCATAATTCATCAGGCTGTACAGGGCCGGTGTATTTTCGGGCAAAGCGCCGAGAAATAAAACAGGGAACTCCATCAGCTGCTGCAGCTTCGGGTGCTTAAAATATTTCCGGATATGCTTTTTAATGGAAGTAAATACATCAAGCCGCAAAACGCCATTAAAAATATCCCGGTCGAAAAACTCAGCCACCGAACGGCCCGGCTTATGCACCAGCTTACCGATGCCCAGTTCGTATTTGAAAGCAGCTTCCTGTAAATATTTTTCCACTTGTTTTGCAGCACCCGGCTCCAGGTCTTCAGCCATTTTTTTGAATGCTTCGAAATCCGCAGGCACATCGGTAAAGTCTTCTGCCCAGTAAACACGATAAGAAGGATGAAGGCGGTGAAGCGAATAATAATCGGAAACTTTTTTCCCAAACTGCTGAAAATATCTTTCCATCACTTCGGGCATCCAGTACCAGCTCGGGCCCATATCGAAGATGAAACCGTTTTCTTTCAGCTGCCGTGCCCGGCCGCCGGGCATGTTGTTTTTTTCAATCACTGTCACCCGCCAGCCGGCTTTGGCCATGAAGCTGGCAGCCGACAGGCCGGCAAAACCGCTGCCCATAATGATGACGGATGAAGACATGAATAAAACTTCAGTTGGTTTTCTGAATCCTTTTGAATGATACCATAACAGGATTCCTTTCTGGTTTCATTTTTCAATTTACAAATGATACGGGAAAAAATGACGGGCAGATTTATAATTCGCGGTTCAGGAGTTTGCCGGAATCGAGCAGGGGTTTAAGCCCGGCGGCAATGGAGTGATGACGGAGATGGGTGAGCTGTTGTTTATTGTGCAGGTCGGTGCCGGCCAGCTCGTAGTAATTATGTTTGATAAAATAATGCGCCAGCTCTCTTGCCGATTTTCCATACGTGCCGGCCAGCGCCATCAGGTTGAGCTGAAAATAATACCCGGCAATTTTCAGTTCTTCAAAAAAGGACTTGTGTCTTTCGTAATAAATATAACGCTCCGGGTGAGCAATCACCGGCTGGTAGCCCTGCAGCAGCATTTCAAAAAGAATTTCTTTCAGGTCCATCGGTTCGCTGGCAAGTGAAAATTCCACCAACACCCTGTTTTCATGTATGGTCAGCAGCGGCTCTTTGCGGGCCAGCAGTTTTTTCAGGTTGTCATCCAGGAAATATTCGGCGGCAAGACGGATGTCAACTGTGATTCCTTCATTTATCAAATACTCTTTCAGTGCATCAAACCGCTTCTCCAGGTCTGGCCTTGTATTCTGGTACATATCCCACATGATGTGGGGTGTGGTGATGAGTTTTTTAAACCCCAGCGCAGTCAATCCTTTTATCATCTCTGCCGATGTGGCCAGGTCAGGCGAGCCGTCATCCACTGCCGGCAGCAGGTGCGAATGCATATCGGCATGCAGCAGGCCGTAATCAAAAACATCCGCATCTTTTTTACCAAAGAGATTGAACATCGGATTCCATTTTACAGCTTTGATGTTTTTTCAGCAAGCAGTTCGTTGTACAGCTTACTCATGTCACGCATCAGGCGGCGGTAACCAAATTTTTCCAGCACATAATCTTTCCCGGCGTGGCTCAGTTTGTTTCGCAGCGATGCGTCGGCCACCAGCCGCAGCAGGTTTTCTGCAAAGCCGTTTTCATCATTTACTTCACTGAGCAGGGCGGTTTTATTTTCCAGCACCACATCGGCAATACCGCCCACCCGTGTTGACACAACCGGTTTACCTGCAGCCTGTGCTTCAATCAGGCTTACCGGAGTGCCTTCGTTGAGCGAAGTAAGCGCCACCATGTCGAGCCCGGCGCAAATGGCATCCACATCGGTACGCCATGAAGTAAAAATGAGCGGATGCGGATGCTGCGTGTCTGTATGAATTGAAAACTTTATTCCCAGGCCCGCTGCCAGTTGTTCAATAGTCGTCCTGCATTCGCCATCACCGATAATAAATGCTTTGATTTTAGCCGTTGAATTATCCAGCACATTTTTTATTGCTTTTAAAAAAAGCAAATGATTTTTTACCGGCACCAGCCGGCCAATGATGCCGATGGCAATGGTATCATCAACAAGCCCGAACTCGTCTCTGAACTTTTTTCTTTTTTCTTCCTGACCTGTAATG
>Ga0137829_10253512_pt1 | contig 22924 bp, 23 predicted proteins | sample OV2TP2_FD_97737 | JGI IMG/M metagenome (GOLD analysis project Ga0137829, IMG submission 97737) | reverse complement strand
TTTCGTGCTTTGTTTTCAACAGATTTCCTCATTTTTTGATAAGCGATTTTATCCAATAAACATTAGATATTTCCCGCAATAAGTTGCACTCCTAAATTGATTACACCTTGTGTATTTTTTCGGAATTCGCACTTGTGTATTGGAACTTTTAAGTAAAACTGGATTCCCGCCTTCGCGGGAATGACAAAATAAGACACATAGAACAACTTCAATATGTTTCTGTAAGTGCGCGTTGCCTCGGTCGTTATATGGTAATAATGCATCATAGTAATTCACCTTTGATGGGTATGAACGCTTTGCAGCAGAAACCTATACAGCACATTCGCTTGCCGCATTTCCGCGGTTTGCAGACGCGTTTGTTTGAACGTATAAGCCTGGCTGCGTTTTTTATGCTTTTGGTATACGTAATATTGATAATTAAGTTGGTTACGCTTGAGTTGCTCAACGATAGTTTTATGTTTGCCGCATACAACATATTGGTAGCGGTATATATATTATCGCGTTATTTTTTAGCGTATTTCTATGATCCTAAAGTGAAGACAAACAGATCCTACATGCCGTCTATCACCTTTGTAACGCCGGCAAAAAACGAGGAAGAAAACATTGCGCGCGCCATTGCCTGTATGGCCGCGAGTGATTATCCGAAAAATCTCATTGAAATAATCACCATAGACGACAGATCAACGGACAATACGTATAGCGAGATGTTGAAAGCGGCGGCGGAGCGGCATACGTCTTGCCGGTGGGGAGGAGCTTGAAATCGGCATATACGTGGACGGTCCGCGCGCCGGTTGCCTTCTTGATAATGAGATTATTATAACGGCATCTCCATCTGCCGCTATGCCGGGGCATGGCAGTATCGGGTTTAAAACGTGGGACCCGGAACCGCAAAGAGTACTAGCGCGCGTAAAAGAGGTGCAAGTGGAATCGTTGTAAGTATGTGACTAGCCGAGCTTCGCATTCCGGTGCAACCGTGGATGAGTAGCTCGGCTTGGCACATCAAGACAGCTAAAAAGATGCTAATGCCTAATATTGTATATAACATGTGGATAACTTTACAAAGAGCCTTTATTTTTCCCGCCATAGGGGTTATTGAAAATGCATCGAGAGGATTGTCGTATGTGATGATGCATGATAAAATGTCTCCTTATGCGTACCATATTACGTCCTGCAGCAGCCGGCGTTATTATTGCAGGGGTGACGGCTGCTGCAGTAATGGGAATTTCTTCCCCCTTATTTATTCAAGCTTCTACAGCCGCAATAGTCTCATCGCCCTTCCACTATCGCTTCCATGTGGACGGAGTCCTTGACGAAGCAGGGACAATGGCGGACAGTTGGAGTGCATACTGGTGGGTAAATTCAGGAGCGCAATTTTTAATAGAAAACGGCATAGGCCAGACGATTCAAGGAGCGCTGCCAAGCGGGTATCGCTGGGCAAAGCTCTACGGAGCGTCAAGCGCCGTTGATACGGATAACGGCCTCTACCCCCAGAACTTATTCCGGCTTGTCACCAGAAATCAGTGGCATAATATCCAGCAGGAACTGTATTTCCGCATACGCCGTATTCAAATGACCGCAAGCCCGAACCGTAACGCTTCTAACGGCATTCTGCTCATGAGCAGATATGCCGAAGATGGCCGACGTTGTATTATGCGGGATTGCGCACAGACGGCGCGGCAACCATAAAAAAGAAATACAAAGGCTCATACACTACACTCGCGTATAAACCGATCTTTGCCCTTGACGTGCCGTACGATGCCGATACGAATCCGAATCTTATTCCCGGCAACCGATGGATTGGATTGCGCAGCACGGTAAAAAACCTTCCCGGCGGATCAGTAGCCATAACGCTGTGGGCCGATATAACAGGCACGGGCGCGTGGACCGAAGTAGCTTCAGCCGTTGATAGCGGCACGGTTATTGCTGAAAAAGGATATGCGGGCATTCGTACCGATTTTATGGACGTGGAGTTTGACGATTACCGCGCGAAAGAGTTGTAATGCACAGCGCCAAAGAAGTGCCAGATGGCCTTCCTGCTAGGTGCTATGCCCCTTGAAGACAAGCATTTAATTGAAAACGCGCAAAAGGACGCAGAGGCATACACATTTGTGTACCAAAAGTACTCGCAAAAAGTGTATGCGTATTTTTGGCACCGCGTAGGGTACAATAAGGAAGTCGCGGAGGATCTCGCGCAAGAGACGTTTCTGCGCGCATTCCAGCACTTGGAGCGATACGACGACCGTGGATATTCGTATTTTTCCTATTTGCTTCGCATTGCGCACAACATTCTCGTTAATTACTACCGCAAGAAAGAGCCAACGCCCGTGCCGCATCCGGAGTTCATATATACTGCGCCGCAAAGCAGTCTTTCCGACGTAGAGCATACATGCGATTCATTGCGTTTATGGGATGCCATGCAAGGCTTGCCGATAAACGAGCAAAACGCGCTGATTCTCTACTACTGGGAAGACATGCCAGTGCGCGCTATTGCCCAACAACTGCAAAAAAGCGAAAACGCGGTAAAACTTTTGTTGTCGCGCGGTCGCAAGCGCCTTGCAAAAAGCGATTTATTTAACGGATATGACGGCACGCTTCCGCGGCGTATTCAGGAAATTGCAGAGATTTGAGTTGTCAGACACTTAGTGTTTGACACCTCTTTGTATGCAAGGTGTTATTTGCTGTAGAACTGAAGGCCTAATACAAAGTTCTTTCTACTGGTTAAGGATGTATTCCAAGAGTTGAAACAGAAAAGAGGTCTTACGGCCTCTTTTCTGTTTTTGCTTTTTGACACTATTTCCATAGGCAACGTTATAATACTATTATGGAAAAGATACTTGTCCAAAAAGAGTATGTGGCGGAGCAACAAAGCGCTTATAACGCATTATTGAAGTTGTTATGCTACCTAGGAGGAATTGGCTTATTGATGAGCGGCATGGATTGGACGCTGCGTTTGTGGTGAGGAAAGGACACTATGTATGGTACTCTGTGTTTCTATTACTATAAAAAGGTCGAGGGGTATTTTTTAAAAACGGGACGTATTAAAAAGTACAAATGCATATGAGTACGTTAATGGAAAATCGCTACGAGGTACGCAATCTAGTGGTTGAAGCATATGATGATGGTTAGCGGACTTTTGGGCGGTACAATTACATATCTGACAGCTGCACCCCTTGGCAGTTGTAATACATGAAAGAGGCAATAAGACGCCTCTTTCGCTTTATATATAATGTGTGATTATAGAACATGAAAATAACTTTGTGATATGATAAACAGATATGAGGTATTCCATACGGCCCGTTTTACGCGTATTTTGGCAACATGCGCGGCGGTATAAGGCCGCCTGTTTTCTTGCAGTGTTTTTTCACGCCGGCGTGCATGCCGTAGAGACTATTATACCGCTGTATTACAAGCGCTTCTTTGACACTATTGTGGGTATTACAACAACAGTATCTGATTCGGATTTTCGCAGCTTGTTGTTTATTATCGGAATGATTGCGGCATTGCACGGAGTTGCTTGGGTTTTTCGCCGCGTAAGCCAGTTTGCAATTACATATTTACAGCCTCATGTTATCGCCGATCTTATGAGGACGTCGTTTGCGTATCTTGCACTGCATTCCTATAAATTTTTCTCTGATAGCTTTGCGGGCTCATTAGTGCGGAGAGTAAATCGCATTGCGCGCTCGTTTGAAACCATTGCGGATCAAATACAATACACCTATATACCGCTGATAGTAACGTTTCCCATAATCATCGCCGTGTTGTTTTTGCGGCATCCGTTGCTCGGCACGGTATTTACCGCTTGGCTTGTTGTTTTTATCATCGCGCAGTACGCAGTTACTGTCTGGAAGCAGAAATATAATATCGCGCTCGCTGCGCAGGATACCAAAACAACCGGCGCATTGTCGGATTCCATCACTAACATTACAACCGTAAAATCGTTTGCCGGCGAAAAATATGAGCAGTCTTTGTTTTATAACGTAACGGAAGAACTTCGCCGGCTTCAATTTAAAACATGGAGTATTGATGAGCTAATCAATACATTGCAAGGTATGCTTTTTATTGTGGTTGAAGTCGGTTTACTCTATGCAACGCTGATATTGTGGCGGCGCGGTATCGCCACCATCGGAGATTTTGCGCTTATTCAGGCCTATGTATTGCGCGCTTTTGACCGCGTATGGATGCTGGGGCATACCATGCGAAAATCTTACGAAGCAATTGCGGATGCGCATGAGATGGTGGAGATTTTAGAGATGCCGCATGAGGTGCGTGACCGCCCGCGTGCCAAAAAACTTTCCGTATCAAAAGGCACGATTTCTTTTGAAGATGTTACGTTTAATTTTCATGAAACAAGAAGCGTGCTTAAGAATTTTAATCTGCATATCGCGGCGGGAGAAAAAGTGGCGTTGGTAGGACCGTCGGGGGCGGGGAAGACGACTGTCACAAAACTTCTTTTTCGATTTTATGATGTAACTGCCGGCCGCATAATTCTTGACGGCCAGGATATTTCAAAGGTAACGCAGGAAAGTTTACGATCGGCAGTCTCACTCGTGCCGCAGGAGCCGATTTTGTTCCACCGCACGCTCATGGAAAATATCCGCTATGGCAGGCGGGATGCGACGGATGAACAAGTAATTGAAGCCGCGAAAAAAGCCTATTGCCACGAGTTTATCAGCCGTCTTCCCGATGGGTATGATACCTATGTAGGCGAGCGCGGCATAAAACTTTCCGGTGGGGAGCGCCAACGAGTTGCCATAGCGCGCGCTATTTTAAAAAATGCTCCTCTATTGGTTCTTGATGAGGCGACTAGCAGTTTGGATTCGGAATCCGAAGCGCTTATTCAAAGCGCGTTGTCTATTCTTATGGAAGGCAAAACCGTTGTGGTAATTGCCCATCGGCTTTCCACCATTATGAAAATGGATAGGATTATTGTTATGGAAGAAGGAGACATCACTGCCATGGGGACACATGCGAAACTGTTAGAAAAAGGAGGCGTATACAAAAAGTTATGGGACATCCAGGCCGGCGGATTTATACAGGATATCTCGAACACAGAAGTTTAAACCCGCGCCACGTTTGCAAAAAAACAGCTTCTAAAATCACTTTTTCTATTCTATCAAAAAAACGCAATTGCGATAAATTGATAGAATAGAAATTCTTTAGCAAATGCAAAATACTTGCAAATAGTTTGACTTGAATAATCCATATACCTCATACTGACAGCTATTATCAGATAACCTATTTATATATGGCTTTAGTATATCTTTATGCCTTGGGAAGCGTTTTTATTGTCAGTTTAGTTTCGCTGATCGGCGTCACAACACTATCGTTCCGCGCGGAGCGGTTGCGCGGGATGTTGTTTATATTGGTAGCGCTTGCTATCGGCGCCTTGCTGGGGGACGCGTTTATTCACTTGATTCCGGAAGCATTGGAAGAATCAGAAAATCCGGCGGCAGTCTCGCTTCTCATTATCGCGGGTATTCTTGCTTTTTTTTGGTTTGAAAAAATTTTGCATTGGCACCACGGCCATCATGGCGACGTGGACGAAATACAGAGCGAGCACGCGGTAAAACCAATCGGCAAGCTAATTCTCGTCTCCGATGGGCTGCATAATTTTCTGGATGGCCTTATTATCGGCGCGAGCTTTTTGGTAAGCGTTCCCGTGGGTGTTGCAACAACGATTGCCGTTATACTTCATGAAATACCGCAAGAAATCGGTGACTTCGGCGTGCTGCTGCACGCGGGATATGCAAAAACGAAAGCTATATTTTATAATTTTCTCTCTGCGCTTACCGCAATACTCGGCGTGCTGGTTGTTATTGCGATAGGTGAGGGGGCTAAAACGCTGGTGCAGTGGGTGGTGCCATTTGCCGCGGGCGCTTTCATATATATAGCAAGCGCGGATCTGGTGCCGGAACTCCATAAACAGCGCGGCGGCAGCACGGCGCTTGCTTCCATGGCCATTTTGGTCGGCGTGGGTATGATGTATTTGCTGTTATTTTTGGAGTAACTAGAGCCTATCTCAAAAATAACCGTTTAAAATAAACCATAATAGCACTTGAGGGCTGAAATCCTTAAAATTCGGCTGCAAATTGCAAAAAACTCGTCTGCATAGCATGCTATGCCTCCTCATTTTTTGCAATTTTCGCGACGAATTTTAAGGATTTCATCACCTCATTATTTTTGAGATAGGCTCTAGCTTTACTCAATTCCCATAAATTCTTGTTGGGAACTGCGGCTATCTATTTGAGGATCGCGGCTGTTCCAAAACAGAAAGAGAGCAAGGACAAGCATGAGTATGCTTAGTATCCAAAGGATAATAACTGCTTGTTGTATGCTTGAAATTTTGCCGTTAGAGCGCCTGATAAGCAACCGCACAATTTTTGGAGCATCTCGATATCCCATTATTTCATGGAACTGTGTTTTTTGTTTTTCTTTACTGCTTTTGGAGAGTAAATTAAAATCAGGCATATGGGAATTTTACATTAATAATTAACGCAGAGCCAATGATAGGGTTCTCCTAATTCGTACAGCGTGTCATGCGTGCCGTTGTCATTTTTAGAGAGCGCATTGCTTACCTCCATGTTGCAATGAAGAAAGTAGCGCTGCACGTCATCTATGTCATCTTCAGAACCAAGTATAATATAGCGGCAATTGAAGATGCTTCCGAGCCCCAGTTGGAGAGGGTCGTTCCATGTTTTAACGCTTTCACTAATATAACCTTCATCTGCAAGAGTTTCTATAAATCCAACGGATGCACTGTTATCAAAGCGAATAATTCCGGCCCAATTAGGAATGGTTCCTCCACAAGAACCATCAGTATTTCTCCATTTGTATGTAAAACCCCAAAACCCGCTACCTCCATCAGGGTTGAGCGGTACATATGCCTTATGATCATGATAGTACAATTCCAGCGCGTTTTGTAACGCTTTCAACGTTGTTACGCGTTGCACATCCCGTACTTTTGCCCGCACAGAAGCAATAGCGGTAAACAATAAACTCGCAATAAGCGCAATCAAACTTATCACTACCATAAGCTCTATGAGGGTAAATCCGCGCATGGAGTTTGAGTGCTTCATAAACGCATGGTATCATATTTGTATGCTTTTGGAATTTTACGGCACTGAGTGCCTGCATTTTCAAATATGTCATGTCTATTTTTTTGCACCTATTCATCCCCATGAGCAGAGCTCAAGGAGTATTCTGGACAAAAAATAAAAAAGCCGCTTTAAGAGGGCGGCTTATAAAAAGAGCAACGGAGGCAATGAGGGAGTAAGGAGGAAGAACCCCCCTCATTATCCATCCGTTGCTGTCACCAGCTGGAGAGGAGGGATGTCCCGAGCTAGTGAAATGTGAATTATTTATATCCTATACTATACGGATTTTCGTGTCAATAGGCAGTTGACGCCGGTCTTTTTTTGCGGTACATTATATAGATACGCATCTATATGAATATACAAGAAATAGACAGGTCAAAGTATGACGCGGCGGACGCGGTTCGGGAGCGATACCGCGCTGATTTGGGCTTGACGGAAGCGCTAGTGTATGAGATATCGCGGCAGAAAAAGGAGCCCGCATGGATGTTGGAGAAGCGCCTTAAAGCATTTAAGTTATTTCAAGAAACGCCTCTGCCTTCATGGGGACCTAACCTCTCAAAACTGCAATTGGATACTATTGCATATTATGTGCGGCCGGATGCAAAAGAATCAACATCTTGGGATGATGTGCCGGAAGACATCCGCCGCACCTTTGACCGCTTGGGGCTTCCGGAGGCTGAAAAGCGCTCGCTGGGCGGGGTCGGCGCGCAATATGATGCCGATGTGGTATATCACAATATAAAGGAAGAATGGGCGCGGCAGGGAGTCGTGTTTGAAAATATGGACGTCGCGGTGCAGAAATATCCGGAGCTTGCGCAGAAGCATTTTATGACGCGCTGCGTGCCGGTTAATGATCATACATTCGCCATGCTGCATGCGGCGGTTTGGTCTGGCGGGACATTCATCTATGTGCCTCAAGGCGTTAACGTTATGTTTCCTTTGCAGGCGTATTTCCGCATGAATGCCGAGCGTGGCGGACAGTTTGAGCACACGCTTATCATTGCGGATGCCGGCGCGGAAGTTTCTTATATAGAAGGATGTTCCGCGCCTCGCTATATGACGAATGCCCTGCATGCCGGCTGCGTGGAACTGTTTGTGGGAGAAGGAGCTACGGTACGGTATTCCAGCATAGAAAACTGGAGTTTGAACACCTATAACTTAAATACCAAGCGCGCCATTGTGGAAAAGAACGGCACAGTGGAATGGGTCAACGGCAATATGGGTTCCGGCACTACCATGCTGTATCCCTCAAGTATTCTTGTAGGCGAGGGTGCCCGGTCGGAAAGTTTGGGGATTGCCGTAGCGGGTCCCGGACAGCATCAGGATACCGGTTCCAAAGCAATACACGTAGCGCCGCGCACGTCATCGGTTGTGCGCGCAAAAAGCATCTCGTACGGCGGAGGCATTTCATCGTATCGCGGGCTTGTGCGCGTGGGTCCGAAAGCGGACGAGACGATTTCCAACGTTATGTGCGAGGCGCTCATTCTTGATGAAGCATCGCAGGCGCATACGTATCCTTTTATCAAAGCGGAAAATACCAATTCGGATATTTCCCACGAGGCGCGCACGGGACGCATCGGGGATGAGGAATTATTTTATGCTATGAGCCGCGGCCTTACGGAAGAACAGGCGCTGAAGATGATCGTGAGCGGTTTTGTGGAAGAAGTATCAAAAAAACTGCCGGTGGAATATGCGGTTGAGTTTAACAGGCTCATTGATCTTCAAATGGAAGGAGCAGTCGGATAGATACAATGCAAAATGCAAAGTGCAAAGTGCAAAATTTTGGTGTTCGCTTCGCTCACGGATTTATACATAGTTTCATGAACGAATTCATATATAATTTAGCCAAGCTCCCACAGAATTTTACGAAAGAGTTGTTCATTCCTGAACATGCTGCTTACACGCTCAAAATTACGGGTGATGTATCGCACAATGTTTCGTATGCCTTTACCGCGCGCGTTGCAAAAAATGCGTCGCTTACCGTGGAGGACTTTGTGAGGACAACAGCAAATTGCACCTCACGGCTTATGGTACTGTTGGAGGGCGCGGGTGCCGCCGTTAAAGACATTAGCAGATACCACGGAAGTGAGTCTGCCCGTTTCGACATTGAACGCGTGGTTGTGCATACGGGGGAACAGACGGTTTCGCACTTGGAGGCGCGCGGTGTCGGCGAGGACACGGCGCATGCCGTATGGCGCGGGCGCGTGCATGTGGCTGCCAGCGCGCGCAAGTGCCAGGCGTTTCAGAGGTATGATGCGCTCTTGGCGGGAGAAAAACCGTTTGTGGACGCGTCTCCCGTACTGGAGATTCACACTAATGACGTTCAGTGCAGCCATAGCGCTTCCGTGCAGCGGATTAAGCCGGAGCATATGTTTTATATGGGAAGCAGGGGAATCGTTGAAGAGAAAGCGCGGAGGATGTTGATAGAGGGATTTCTAGGAAAGGAAATAGGAGATAGGAAATAGCTTGTAGAGAAAAAAGCTTTTCTACAAGCTACAAGCTAATTCCTATTTCCTGAGCAATACAATAATGAAAACAAATATTAAAAACGATTTCCCTATATTCAAAGAGAACAGCCGTAAACAACCATTCACGTTTCTTGACAGTGCGGCGGCGGCACAGGTACCGCAACAGGTTATTGATGCCGTTTCAGAATACTATACATCTTACAAAGCGAATGTGCACAGCGGCATTTATGCAATTGGTGCCAAGGCTGTGGAAGCGTACGAAAATGCACGCGGGGATGTGGCACAGTTCATTGGCGCGGATAGTAATGAGATTATTTTTACCAGCGGCACGACTGCTTCTATAAATATGCTTGCGCGCTGTTTAGAGGAACGTATCGGGGCAGGGGATGAGATTGTGGTTTCCCGCATGGAGCATCACAGCAATTTTATTCCGTGGCAGGAACTCGCACGCCGACGCAATGCCAAATTTACCATTCTTCCGCTGGAGCCGGATGGCACGCTTTCATTGGACACCGTGCGCCGGCATATTACGGAGCGCACTAAACTCGTATCAATAACACACATGTCGCATGTAACGGGAGCCATAAACGATGTACAGGAAATATGCCGCCTGGCCCGGGGAGCGGGCGCGCTGTGCGTGGTGGATGCCGCGCAGAGTGTGCCGCATATGCCGGTAGACGTGCGCGCTATCGGCTGCGATTTTCTGGCATTTTCGGGACAGAAAGTGTTAGGACCCACCGGTACCGGCGTATTATATAGCAGGCGCGAGTTGCTGGAAGATCTTAATCCATCCATATTCGGAGGCGGCATGATACGCGATGTGCGCGACGATGAGTCAGTATGGGCGCCGCTTCCGGATAAGTTTGAAGCGGGCACACCCCATGTTGCGGGCGCTATCGGTTTGAGCGCCGCCATCCGCTATATAAAATCCGCAGGGGGCATGGAAGCGCTGCATGCTCACGAGACGGCGCTTGCCGCGCTGGCCCGCCGTGCGCTGCGCGGCATTCCGGAAGTTACCCTGTACGGTCCGTCCGAAGAAGAAAAGGCGGGGAGCATATGTTCATTTACGGTGCAAGGGGTGCATCCCCATGACGTTGCGGAAGTGCTTTCGCGGGAAAATATAGCCGTCCGCGCGGGCCATCATTGTGCATTGCCGCTGATGCAGCATTTCGGCATTTCGGGAACGGTACGGGCAAGTTTTTATCTGTATAATACGGAGGAAGATGTTTTAAGGCTTATAGATAGTATTAAACATACAGTTACATTATTCAGCAAATAGGAATGCAAATGTAAAATGTAAAAATCAAAATTACAATTCAAAATGCTAAAATTTTAAATTTTTGCATTGTCATTTTACACTTTGATATTTGCATTTTTCATTACAACATGGAAGACCAATTCTACAAAGAAAATTTATTAGACCACTATAACAACCCGCGCAATAAACGGGTTCTTAAAAACGCTTCCGTTTCCGGCAAGGAATATAATGCGTTATGCGGCGATGAGGTTACCGTATATGCGCTGCTTGATGGCAAAGAGACAGTTCAAGAGATGGCATTTACCGGTGACGGTTGCGCCATAAGTCAGGCTGCTGCTTCGCTTCTTACGGAATACGCACAGGGAAAGTATATACATGAGGTTGTTCAGTTAAAAAAGGACGACATGGAAATCATGCTTGGCATATCGTTAAGTGTTGTGCGTGTTCGGTGCGCCATGCTCCCTGTGCAGGCGTTACTCCATAGTGTTCAAAGCTTAGCTTTGAACAATTGAGCTATGATACATGCGTTGGAATTACAACACATATCAGTTACCGCGGGCGGCACGGAAGTGGTGCGCGATATTTCGCTTGCCGTGCCGCGTGGAAAAGTGGCGGCGCTCATGGGCCCAAATGGATCCGGCAAAAGCTCGCTGGTTAACGCCGTAATGGGGCATCCGCGTTATACAATCACAAGCGGGAACATAATTCTTGACGGCGAAGACTTAACCGCTTTGCCGCCGCATGAGAAAGCAAAAAAGGGGCTATTTCTCTCGTTTCAGTATCCTCAGGAACTTGCGGGCGTTACGGTTTCATCTTTTCTGCGGAGCGCCGTGAACGCGAAAACCGGCGGCAAGATGCCCGTGCTTGCGTTTCGCAAGATGCTGGAAGAAGAGATGGAAAAGTTTGGACTCGATGACGAGTTTATGGACCGGCATGTGAATGCGGGATTTTCCGGCGGCGAAAAAAAACGGCTGGAAATATTGCAGTTGGCGATTCTCAAGCCGAAATACGCCATGCTGGACGAGACGGACTCCGGCCTGGACGTGGACGCGCTGAAATTGATCGCAAACGGCATACGGCGGTTTTCAAACGACATGGGTATATTGATAATCACGCATCACGCGCGCATATTGCAGCATCTCGTGCCGGATGAAGTGCATATAATGCGTGATGGCCGCATTGTACGGAGCGGCGGAAAGGAGTTGGCAGAGGAAATTGAGGAGAAAGGATATAAAAATGAATTATGAATCTGGAATTATGAATTAAGGGTTCACTTCACTTATCCATAATTCATAATTCATATCCCATAATTCATTTTTGTTATGTTAGAAGATATCAAAAAAGCATTGCGGTCAGTCGAAGACCCTGAGCTTGGGATTGATATTGTAACCCTCGGGCTGATTTATGATATGCAGGTCTCCGAAGAAGGGGACCTATACATAAAAATGACGCATACCACGCCACTGTGCCCTTTTGGAAATGAAATAACAAAACAGGTGAAAGATGCTATCTATCAGCATGTGCATCCCAAGTCTCTCAAAATTGAAATCACCTTTAATCCCCCGTGGCAGCCAACGCCGGAACTCCGCAAGATGCTGGGAGTTTGATATAGTCTTTTCATTATGGTATCTAAAATAAAGAACATGCGTGTTTGAATTTCTTTAAGGAGGGTATCACTATGGCATACGTGCCATTTGCATATCAGGTTGCGTGTTTAGGCGCGCTTTCTCGCGTGCGGGAAGCAGGCGCGCGACGAGCGCTGGTGGTAATGGCAAGCGGCTTGGGAAAAACTGTTACAGCCGCTTTTGATATAGTGAAGTGGCTATCGCAAAACAGCGGCAGAGTGCTGTATCTTTGTCATCAAAACGACATTCTGGAACAAGCATGCAAAACGTTTCAGGAAGTAGCGGGCAACAAGTTCACTTACGGTTATTTTCATGGCGTGCGCAAGGAATACGATCATGTAACGTTTCTGTTCGCTTCGTTTCAGATGATGCGCGGGTGGAAGCGCGTGTTCGGCGAAGACGCGTTTTCTTATATTGTGGTTGATGAAAGCCATCACACGCCGGCAGAAACGTATCTGCCGGTCCTTCATTATTTCAAACCTTCGTTTCTCGTAGGCATGACGGCGACACCGGATCGCATGGATTTGCAGAATATCCGCGAGACGTATGGAAAAGAGATATTCTCGCTGCCGCTGGAAGAAGCGCTTTTGCAAAATCTTCTGACATCGGTTGATTATCGGGTAATGGGTACAGAACTCCGCGAGGTGTCCGGCATTATGAATGGCGGCGGCCGGAAAATAACTATACAGGATCTTAATAGCATGATCTTTGCCCCGCGGCGGGATGAGGAGATTATGGGAATTGCGCTGCGTCATATGCTGGAATTTGAGGATCCGCGGGTTATGGTGTTCTGCTCAACGGTTGATCACTGTGACCGGTTTGCTTCATTGATACCGGATGCATTCGCCGTGCACTACAAAATGTCTCCGGCGGCGCAACGAATGGGCCTTTCCGCATTCCGCCGGGGACACGTCAAGATGTTGGTAACGGTGGATAAGTTCAATGAAGGCATTGACGTGCCGGAAGTCAACATGGTGGTGTTTTTGCGATCAACCGCTTCGCGTACGATCTTTTACCAGCAGTTGGGCCGCGGTCTTCGCAAGGCGCCAGGTACTGCAAAACAACGCGTGCTGGCATTGGACTTTGCCGCCTCGTTAGAGCGGCTTGCCATGTTGGATGAGCTGTGGCGCAGCATGTGCGAACAAGGAGAAACACAGACGGAACATTTGCATAATGGGGATGAGGTATTGTTATTTCCGCATGGCATGCGGATTCAGATGCCGCGCGCATATCGCGCTGCGCTGGAATCGGCAGCAGCGCTTGGGGCAGGATACCCCAGAGAACAGCTTATTGAGTCTTTGCAGCAACTTGCGCGCATATTGAAGCGCACGCCTACCATACGCGATATGAAAGAAGCGTATAAAAATGGCATTTGTGTCGGGTTGTCGAACTACTACAAAAAATTCGGTCCCTTTGCAGACGCACTTCAGGCGGCCGGGCTTTGGGAAACGGAAGATCCATTGACATTTGACTGTTATACAGCGGAGGAAAAACGATTGATTGCGGAACTGCGCGCATTCCTGCGTGATAACAAAGGCAGGCCTACCATTCAGGATTTGGAGGAACATGCGCGAAGCGGCGGTACATCATACGCGCGGTTTTGCGAAGTCTTCGGATCGCTTAACGCGGCGTTGGATACAGCGCGCATCCCGCGGACGCGCCGAATGCTGCATCGTTGACATACATCGTCATCTTGTGATATATAAGGAATGAATAAGTGTATGAGCTGCAGGCTGGGTAAACTATTTTTCAAGAACGGTTTTTAGTGAACGCTGCAGCTCATCGCTTTGCAAATTACGTGCGGCTTTTGGCTGGGCATATGATTTTTCAGAACGGCAATAGGTTCATGCAAAAGCCGCGCACAAAAGGGCAGTATGGCTGGAAGGTAGGTTCCTTTTAGAATGGGTGGTTACCAATGCATACTGCCCTTCGTTCATCATGGAGCCGCTGGTTATATACCGCGGCTCTTTTTTATTTTTTTTGCGCGTGCGTTGACATGTAAAAAAGGATATGGTATACATCAACCAGATTGAAAAGGAGGATTACCGTTATGGAAGTACTTGGTATGGTAGTTGGCAGGAACACACATACATTACTGTGGAACAAAGCGTTGGAATTCGGCTCGCATCTGTCCTTGGAAAAGGATCAGGTTGCGTTTTGTGAGGATAAAATCCCCAATTGCCAGGATGGCGTCCAACGTATTATTTCGCTTGCGCCTCGCTATCTGGTGGTGGCTGGAAACAAGGAATGGGTAAAAGCATTTCTCTACTGTCTCCAGAGCGAGGCCGGTGAAGAAAGCATTGCGATCCGCTACGTGATGCGCAAGGCGCAAAAAGGTACGAAGGAGGACATGAGCAAGTTTTTGCAAAATGCGTTGCAAAAAGGAGCAAAAACCGTGCCATTTTTTGCGGAACCGCGCAACGCAATGCCGGTTAATGCTCATCAGGATGACGGGCAGGAGCACCTTTGGTACCGTACTGCTATGGAATACATGCGCGCTTCCACGGAAGTGCGGCGCGCCAAGCATTTGGTGCTTTCTACCATCTCCGTTTTATTCCCGGAGGCAGTACGGCCCAGTACGCGTGAATTACATAAAGTGAAAGCGGTTCCCACGCCTATGCCGCCGGATCTTTGGACTCAAAGAATGAAGATAGTGCTGGACAACCCCGATCCATTTGTCTTGGAGGATCACTCGTCCGCGCCCATGCAAATACATATTCTTGCCGCTGATTCCGTCGGCCGCGCGCTGCCGGATGACATACGGGCGCACTATAAAAAAATCCACGCGGAATATCTTCAAAACATGTACGCATGGCAGCGTGTAAAAGAAGAAACTATGGGGCGGCTCCAGGCATTGGTGGCAGACCATCCGTTGATGGCAGCGGCGCCCGATTCTGAATTGCTTGCTGTGGTGTGCGGATTGGTGGGGTGGCGCGCATGGCCCAGCTGGCGGGAACTCGCTAAATTTGCAGGCCTTGAAGTTAGCCGCGTGGATGAAAGCGGCAATCCGCGTATTTCGCGCGTGCGCGCGCCTCTGCGGAACTATTTATTTCTCATTACGACGCTTACGAATTGGGGCAAGCATATTGTGGATACGAAAGACGGCGTACCCATGGCGCCGACCAGCAGCAAGGTCAAACGGATAGAAGGTCTGCTGGGCGGCTTGCGGCGAAAGTACCTGTGCGGCGACGGGGCGTGAAGATTGTTCTCTTGCAGGCTGATCATAGTAATCTCTGGACTGGATAGTCGAGAACGCTGCAAGAGAAAAGTGGGGGAACTGCAGGCTGGACTTTTCCGTCTCAAGAAAGGGAATATAGAACGCTGCGTCTTCCTCCACGCACTGTGCGCGGCTTTTGGCTGGACAACAACTCATAGGAGAATGGAGGCAAATTCATGCTAAAGCCGCGCATGGCATAGTGGTGGTGGCATGGCTGGAACGATATTTATATTGAAAGGCATTTCAATCATGCATGCCATCACTTCTTTTACGCAGAGCCGCTGGTTATATACCGCGGCTCTTTTTATTGCGGTACTTCTCGACAAATATTTTGAGACATGCTATACAAGGTTTATAGAATACATTTCATATGATTTGAAAGGAGAGATAGTATGACAGATGTACAGATACAGCAGGGCGAGCGGATTCAGATGATTCCGGTTGACGTGATTTTGCCGAATCCTTTTCAACCACGGCGGAATTTTAACCAAAAACGTCTGGAAGAGCTCGCAGAGTCCATTCGGGCAAACGGCCTTGCCCAGCCCATTCTTTTGCGCCCTGACGGCAACGGCGGCCTCATCCAGGTGTTGGGCGACCGTCGGTGGCGAGCGTATAAGCTGCTGGGGCGCGCGGAAATACCTGCTCTCGTTCGGGAGATGACGGATCAGCAGGCCCGGCAGATTACGCTCATTGAGAATTTGCAGCGAGAGGACCTCACTATCATTGAAGAGGCGGAATCCTTTCGCGACCTCGTTGCAGTTTACGATGGTAACGTGAGCGAGGTTGCGCGGCAAGTAGGCAAGAACGATGTATATGTTGCCCGGCGCTTGAAGCTTCTGGAGTTGCCGGCACATGTGCAAAAACTAGTTGAGGATGAGGTGATACCGCTCGGCATCGCGGAGAAGATTATAGAAAAAGTGGAGCCCGAGAACTATGCGCGCGCGAGTGAAATGGCAGTGAAGCATAATTTGGACGAAAATGCTTTTCTTGGAATGGTGCAGCGATACTTCAAGAAGGAAAAAAAGAAGACCCACGGCGCCAGCCGCGATACTCAGGGCGAAGCACGTTTTGTGCAGGTGCGAGGCACCATCCAACGTCTCTACGATATGCTGCTTCCGGACAAAGGCGGCTTCCCATTTGAGAAGCTGCGGGATGAGAACAAGCGCGCATCCCTCCTAAAGCAGATGGTGTATCTGCAGAAGGGGTTGGAGAATGCTATGGCGCGCCTCCAGGGATCCGCGGCGGCAGCAATGAAAGATGAGGACTTGGAAGAGAATGAAAATTCTTTTGACGAGGATGGCGAACAAACGTGGGGAGAGGAGTAACATCGCCACATAAAAAGATAGCCCGAAAAATGCATATAAGCGTTCTCCGGGCTTTTTCTTTACGTTTGCGTAAAAAGGTTTTGAAGTGTTGCCAGACGTTGAAGGTCTGGTATCACTTCCGTGCGGAGAAAGATACTGATTTTGCTCTCTTCTCCGAAAACCTCAATGATCCGTTGTAGTTCCGATACCTTTTCTTCCGTGGAGCGCGCGGAATTCTGTTTATTGCGCAATTTTTCCGGCGCATAGACGTACTTGCGCTTTCCCCATGGCAAGTATTCCTTGGTAAGGAATCCCTCGCGGCACAACTCTTCCAAGATCCTCTGCACGGCTACGGAATGCGTACCTAGCTCTTTTTGGAGAAAGTTGTACGTCGCAATGCCGTGTTTTCTGATTGCCGCGCGCGCACGATCCAGCAAACTGCGCATATCTTCAGAAACCTTGTATGAGCGTTTGCGATGATGACTCTCGTAGCACGAATCACAGATGCCCAGACGTGGATATCTTTTTACTTTGCATTTTCCGCACTCATTGCAAAGCCGCTTAGGTCCTTTTTTCTGATTCTCACGATACTGTTTATTATAGCAGCGGGCGCCAAGTCCCGATCGCTTATATCGAAGCGGCTCGGCATGGCACTGCGCGCACAGAAAAGGTGCGCCGGTATCGGTTTGTGTTCCATTTTTGGCAAGCCGTGGATGCCGAAACGAGCTGTCCTCGGGATATGCTGTTTCTGCTGTGGCATGTTCTGGCACGGGTTCCTCCTCTTGAGATTCTTGCGGTTCTTCTTCCTCTATTTCTGCTTTCCAGTTCTCGCCGAAATCTTCCAGCGCACACGCAAGGCAGAGGCCGAATACGGGATACCGCACAGGGCGGAATTTGCAAGTTTCGCACTTGCGGGATGGCTCCGCGCATCCGCGGCATTCCGACTGGCCTTGCGAAGCTTCACACATCTGCCAGCTAATGTCGCGCTTGAAAAGCCGGCACGACACGATCGATTTTTTGACAAGCGCGCGGTACGTTTCGGAATTTCCCGCGTTGTCCTCTATCTGAAGCTCCCGCGCGATGCAATTGGCGCAGAGGCCGGTGATGGGTACGGTTACCGTTCTTGCGTGGCACATCTCGCACATACGCGTGGGTGCCGCGCAACCCGCGCAGTCGGGCTGGCCTTGGGTCTCCAGGCAATTGCGGGCCGCAATCTGCTGTTTGGCAATCTGGCAAAAAGGGCGCATATCCTCAAAACGTTCGTAAACCTCGGTGCTCATAGTATTCTCCTCCTTTAATAACAAGGTATGACTTGACAAAATAATAGTATATTCTACAATCATTGTCAAGAATCCGTTCGGATTGTTCCTTGAGATTATAATACGTGATCAACGATAGAATACAAGAAAAGGAGGCACTGTATGAATACAAATCTAGTATTTCCCGTAATGGCGTTTCAGAAGCGAATCGTGGAGACAGTAACGAGGAATCAGGTTACGTTCATTGTGGGCGCGACCGCTTGCGGAAAGACGACGCAGGTGCCGCAGTTTCTGTTGGATGCCGTGTTTGCAGAGCAGGGGTTGATTGGGTGTACGGAACCGCATGTAGCAGCGGTGATTGCGGCAAGCAATTATATGGCGTGGCAGCGCGGCCTTCCCGTAGGGGAAGAAATAGGGTATCACGTGCGCTTTAACAGGCGCCTTTCCCCGCGCACCAAGGTAAAGTTCGCAACAAGCGGCATTGTGCTGCGCGAGGCAATACTTGATCCGCAACTCTCGTCCTATCAATGCATGATAGTGGACGAAGCGCATGAGCGTGATGTCTTTAATGATTTTTTACTGGGATACCTTCGAAGGCTTTGCCGCGACGGCTCTTCCGCGCGCGCCGCGTTTCGGTTGGTGGTGATGAGCGCCACGCTTGACTGGCGTGCATTTGCCCGGTTTTTCCCAGACGCGGCTATTGTGCGCATTCCGCATAGAACGTATCCTATTCATGTCTCGTATCATCCGGTAGAAGACGGGGGGTATAGAAAAGCAATCTGCTCGCATGTGCGCCGCATTCACGCCTCTGGTGCCGATGGCGACATTCTGGTATTTGTGCCGGGAGAGCGCGAAATACGGCAAGTGATAAAAGATATTGAGCGATTGCCGGTGCAAGGTATCCGCTGTTACCCGCTCTATGGCGGTATGGACCCGGAGCATCAGCAGGAGGTTTTTTTGAAAACGAAGGAGCGTAAGGTAATCGTGGCGACAAATGTCGCGGAAAGTTCCCTTATATTCCGGGGAACGGTGATTGATTCCGGGCTTGCAAAAAAGGTAGCGTTTGATCCGGTGCTTGGTATTGAGACGTTGAACCTTGTTAACATCAGCCGGAGTTCTGCGGAACAGCGCGCGGGACGTGTAGGGCGCGATGCGCCCGGCGCCTGTCTGCGGTTGTATAGCGAGGAGGATTTTCTAACCCGCCCGGTGCACGACGAGCCGGAAATACAGCGCGCAGATCTTACATCGCTGGTGCTTGCCATGAAGTACCTGGGCTTGGGGCGTGATTTTGATTTTTTAACGCCTCCGCCTGCGGAAAACTGGCAGGTGGCGGAAGACTATCTGCGCGCCATGGCGGCGGTTACGGAAGAAGGAACGCTTACTGCGCATGGCGCGCGCATGACGCGTATGGCGCTTGATCCGATCCTTGCCCATTTTGTGCTTTGCGGCGTGAAATGGGGTTGTGCGGCCGAAGCCGTAACGATTGCAGCCATGCTTTCGGTGCCGCGGCTTTTTTACCGCGAATTTTACGAAGGAGAAGAGTTTGCGCGGATACAAGCGTTGTTCCGGTGTGCACAGAGCGATCTTTATACCTTGCGGGCCGTATGGAAAGGGTACGAAGATGTGCAGTTCAATCCGCAGTGGTGCAGCCGGCATTTTCTCAACGCGAAGCTCATGCAGGCCGCACGGGATCTCCGGACGCAAACGTTGGAGTTTCTTCAACTGGAAGGATTGCTTAGTGAAGCGCCAGGAACCGATGACATGTTGGATCGCGCGATACTGGAAGGGTTTCGCGCGCATCTCTTGCGGTATCATCGTTCCGGGTGGTATCGCGTAATGCGCAATGGGTTTATGGTGAAACTTTCGCCCGGATCCGCATTGTTTGCGTTAACGCCGTCGTTTGTGGTGTCTGCCCAGCTATTTCGCACAAAAACGGTTCTTGCGCACTGGAATCATGCGGTGTCGTATGAACTGGTGCGGGAACTCTCACCGGAAGCGCTGCAATGGGAAAAGCCAGCTGCCGCTCTCCGACCGCTTCATGTGGAAGGAATACTGACTGTTGAAACTGGAAATAGTAGGCGGCTCGTGAAAGTGGATGTGGATCTTACGCGCTCATCCGGGCGGGAGTTGGAGATAGTGGATCGCGGAACGGCCATCCTGGAGGAGGACCGATGTCCGCTGCGCCTGCTTGCCCTTAATCCACAGACGGTTGCGGCACTCCAAGAACGCGGCATCACCTCGCTCGCAGAACTACCCAATGCGCGCAAGGCGCTAGAGGACGGCGGGTATTCAGAGGAGGTGATTGCGGATATTGAGCACGCCATACGGCGATTGGGGTATCTTCCTCATTCGCTGCCACGGGGCGCCGTGGAGGATGAGACGCGTGATCGTGAAGAGCAGAAGTTGGAGACGGGTACGGTGCCGGAGGCGGCAGATCATGATCGGTATCGGATGGAATTTCTCAACAAGCCGGTGGAGGCGCTGGGATGCTCCAAAAGCGCAAACATGGTACTGTGCGGAATAGACATAGCATCCGTAAAGGACCTTGTTTCTCTTACGGAAGAGGGATTCATCCAAAAAATCAGGATGTTTTTCCGCGCATCGCAGGGCTGGCCTACAAATAACCGCAAAGGTGATGAAGATAAAGCGCTGCGGATTGTAAGGGAAGTACAAGCACAGATGCTGCGCGCCGGGCTTTCGTTTACACGTGATCCTTCCGAGCAGCGGCTTACGGTACGAAGATCGGTTATAGACATACCGTCGGCGATGGTGGTGAGCGAGGAAGAAGCGGCGCGGATAATGGGTGAAGAGTTCCCGCTTTTTAAGATGTACCGGGAAGCTTTAGTGGGTTCATTGCAAAAGGTGCAGGCGCGTAATGAGATAACAGTTGCTAACCAGCGGCTGCCTTTTAAATACGTGCGTGCATTTTTAAACCAGCGCGCCGCGCAAGAGAACCCCGCGCTTGAAAGTGACGATTTCTACCAGGAGGGCGTTATCGGGATGATGCGAAGCATTGAATCGTTTGATTACACCCGCGGCGGCAGGTTTTCTACCTATGCCACGTGGTGGATCAAGCAATTTATGCAACGCATGCTGGATGATTGCGGACTGGTGCGCATCCCCGTTCACCTGATAGAGAATATACGGAAAACGAAAAATGCGTACGCTAAGGTTGAGGAAGAAGTCAAGCGAGCGCCGACGCGCGAAGAAGTTGCGCGCGCGATGGGCATATCCCTTCAGAGATTGGAGAATATCCTCTCTTGGATGGATTTGTACAAGCATCCGATTTCTCTGGAGGATGCGCTTTCTCCGGACGCAAAGAAGAATGGATCGCGGGGAGGCAATGATGATGACCTTGTTTTGGATATTGCGGACGAACGGCCGACGGTAGATGAACTGTTGGCAGATGATCAACTGCGGCGGTACGTAACGCGCCTGCTTTCCGAACGCGTGATGAAAGACGTGAATGCAACGTGCCTCAAATTGTATTTCGGGCTGGAAGGCGAGCGCGCGCATACGTTGGAGGAGATTGGCGAGTACTTAGGCGTAACGCGCGAGCGCGTTCGTCAGCGCATCAAGTATACACTGGATGAATTGCGAACGCTTGAGGTGTGGAAAGAAGCGCAAGCGCATCTACCCTATCTGCCAACACCGGCAACGGGTGTTCACAAGTGGGATGTTGAGGTGGCGGAGAACGCAAGCGCGCTTGCCCAAAAGCGCAAATCGCATAATCAGATTGTCAACGAGACGCTTGAGTGCGTTGCGGCAGAGTGCGGCGCTGATGTTGCCGTGCTGCTGGGCGGCGGCAACCTCACGCCGGATCTGGTGCCAGTGCGCAATAAGGCAGTGTATCGCTTTATGCAGCTTGCACGCGTCCCGGCTGATGAAGCAGCGCGACTCTTTTCATTGGAGGACGGGCTTGCCGTTTCAGAGATATGCGCAACCGTTGCTGAAGAAGAGCGCATAGCAACTGGCGGGGCCGCGGCATCACTGACGGCTGATGAACGCTGGCACGCGCTGCAGATTGTGACGGGCGCGGCTGCAGAGTTTGGGCTTACGCCTAAGGAAATGATGGAGAGCGGAAGAAGCGGAGAGACGGCGTATGCGCGGCAGAAAGCCATGTATCGCCTGCGGGAGGAACTCAAGCTTTCCTTTCCGCAGATCGGTGCCATTTTCGGCAAGCATCACACGACTATTATTCACGGCTATTATAGCGTCAAGCGCGCAATGGCTCGTGAGAAAAAGAACAAGGAAGGAGGTGTCATGTCATGAGAATTCGTGGCACCATAATCGTGGAGGGCATAAAGCTCCACGTGGACATTGAAGCGCCCCCGCATGAGCGGGAATTGTTGGTGACGAACGTACATCCAAGCCGCATTGTAATCCCGCGGGAACGCTGGAAGATTGAGTACTTGGGGCTCTCGGACAAAGTTGTTTCAAAGCTGCGCGCGCTGGGTTTCAAAACGCTTGATAACCTGCTTGACAGCGAGTGGAGTTTGGATCCTATAGGGATGCATCGTATCCCCGCGGATGCGCGGCAGGAGGTGGAACAAGCGCTCGAAGATTTTAAGGAAGCGGCACTCATTTTTGAGATGCCGCGGGAGGATCGCCCTGGGGATGATGCGGCCGAAGCAAAGCGGCAGACGATCGCGAGCGGAAACAGGACCAGCAGCGGTCAGGCGGCGCATCAAAACGGCAG
>Ga0137829_10140829_pt1 | contig 23130 bp, 24 predicted proteins | sample OV2TP2_FD_97737 | JGI IMG/M metagenome (GOLD analysis project Ga0137829, IMG submission 97737) | reverse complement strand
TTTGAGGAAGCTGAAGGCGAGGTTGTGGTATTAAATTTTTAAAATGTATCTGAAAAATTATTTCATACAATTAGGAAAAGATGTACTGGTGCGGTTTCCAAAAAGAATTGGACGTTTTTTTGAATACCTGGGTGAAATGAACAGGTTCAGAAAAAAAAATGACAGGCGATTTGAAATAAAAACCGTTGATATTTATCCCTGCCTGAAGGACAAAATTTCAAAAACACCATTTGATCATCATTACACGTACCACCCGGCGTGGGCAGCAAGAATTTTGGCGCAGACGAAACCGGAATATCATGTTGATATTTCATCTATACTTAGTTTCAGTACTATTGTATCGGCATTTGTTCCCGTAAAATTTTACGATTATCGGCCGGCTGATTTGAAGCTGAACAATCTTGAATCAGGTTTTGCCGATTTAAAAAAGCTGGACTTTGCTGACGATTCCATTCCTTCCCTTTCCTGCATGCATACCATTGAACATATCGGGCTGGGGCGCTATGGCGATGAAATAGATCCGGCAGGCGATTTAAAGGCTATTGATGAGCTGAAGCGGGTATTGAAACCCGGGGGTGATTTATTGTTTGTGACGCCCGTGGGCCGGCCCCGCATAGAATTCAATGCACATCGGATTTACAGCTTTGAGCAGGTGATGGAATATTTTTCTCCTTTCAGCCTGAAAGAATTTTCTTTGATACCTGATGGCGGAGGTCTGGTTGTAAATGCCGATCCCGCTTTAGTAAAAGAACAGCACTACGGCTGCGGATGTTTCTGGTTTAAAAAATAATTTCTGATGTTTACGGTTGGCACTACCAATGAAGCGACAAGAGTAAAATGGATAGAGGATACCCTGAAAAAAATTCCTGCCGGGCTTACCATCCTGGATGCAGGGGCAGGCGAATGCCAGTTTAAAAAATTCTGCGGCCACCTGAAATATATTGCGCAGGATTTCGGCCAATATCATGGGGTGGGAGGAGCCGGATTGCAAACCGGTAAATGGGATAATTCCCAACTGGATATTGTTTCGGACATTGCTGCTATTCCTCTTCCGGATAATTCAGTTGACGCCATCATGTGCACAGAAGTGTTGGAGCATATCCCCCATCCTATTGCGGCTGTTAAAGAATTCAGCAGGCTGGTAAAGCCGGGCGGTTATTTGCTTATCACGGCGCCGTTTGCGAGCCTTACCCATTTTGCCCCCTACCATTTCGCTACCGGGCTAAGCCGCTATTTTTACGAAAAGCATTTTCCCGAAAACGGTTTTGAAATAACCGATCTTCAGTTTAACGGAAATTTTTTTGAATTTGTGGCACAGGAAAACCGCCGGATAAAATCGGTGGCAGAAAAATATGCCGGTAAACGGATTAATGTCTTTCAGAAGATTATTATTCATCTGAACCTGTGGTTGCTTCAGCAGCTTTCAAAAAAGGACAAAGGCTCATCCGAATTGCTTTGTTACGGTATTCATGTTTTTGCAGGAAAGAAATGATAATTTCCTATATATCAGGCGGACTGGGCAATCAGCTTTTTCAATATGCAACAGGTCGTTGTCTTGCTGACTTGAATAACACTGAACTGAAATTGGATGTCAGCAGTTTTGAAAGTTATCAACTCAGGAATTTTGATCTGAATGCATTTAACCTCCGTGCATCTTTTGCCACTCCGGGTGAAATAACCCGGTTAATCCCTTCCCATAATTTTGAAAAAGCATTTCAATATCTGTCACCGCTTAAAAAAAGAAAATATTACCGGGAAAAATATTTTCATTTTGATGACGCTGTATTGAAGTTGGGTATGGATGTTTATCTAAAAGGGTATTTCCAGAGCGAAAAATATTTTTTGCCAATTAAGGAAAAATTGCGAAATGATTTTTCTATAAAAAAAGAAAAACCTGGTATAGCGGGAGAATTCAAGTCACAATTGCGGGATAAAAACAGTATAGCTGTTCATATCCGCCGTGGTGATTTTTCAAAAGACGATATAACGATGCATTATCATGGGACACTTCCTGCAGATTACTACCATCATGCCATCCGGCTCATCCAATCCAAACTCCCCAACCCTCACTTTTATTTTTTCTCCGATGACATTCAATGGGTAAAAGAAAACCTGCAAGTGCCAGGAGCAGTTTATGTTTCCGGTGAAATAACAAAAAACCACATCGAAGACCTCTACCTGATGAGCCAGTGCCGGCACAACATTATTGCCAACAGCAGCTTCAGCTGGTGGGGTGCCTGGCTAAATAATAACCCGGATAAAATTGTTATTGCTCCCAAAAAATGGTTTAACAAAGGACCAAAAGACACCCAGGATCTGATACCCGAAGGATGGATTAAAATATGAAGTCTGATGCTTGCCCTCCGAAGCTTTAGCGAAGGAGGGTCTGAAGTATGAAGTATGATGTCGGGTTTGTATTGTCGGCCAAAAGAATTCCGGAGTATAAAGTCAGCAAAAATCCAAAATCTAAAATCTAAAATTTCATCACCCTTCCTTTATCACCTCCAGGAAATACTCCATCGCTTTCTGCTTTCTTTCATCGAGCCGGTAGTTCAGGTGCAGGGTGTAATATTTTTTCAGGTCGTACAAATCGAAAGGATGGGATACTACGATTTCATCAATATGGCCAAGACCCACTGCATTTGCCTCATCAAATAACTTTAAAAAATCATCCGGCAGTTTTTTATTGCTTACCCAGGCAGCGAATACAAAAGGAAGGCCGGTTATTTTTTTCCACTCGGCGCCAAGGTCGTAAAAGAATGTGGAGAGCTTCCGCTGCTCAAAGGCCCGGTCGCCAATAACAAGCCCCGCCGTATTGTCTTTTATTTCTTTGCGGTAATCTTCATCCACCGCCTGGATGATTTCAGGGTGAATTCCCCAATACTCCCGCATAATCCATTTCAGCAGCTCCACCGATGTGCGGCTCTGGTAGTCGAGATACACTTTTTTTATCTGCCCCAGCGGCACTTCGCTGAATAGGCACACAGAAGCTGCCTCCCCCTCCGTGCCAATGCAATATTGACCCGCCAGGTGTGATTCTTTCAGCTCGGGAATGGCGGCCACAGGAATCAAACCCAGATCAATCTCATCATGCTTCAGCATCTCGGCCAGCCGGGCAGGGTTTTCCTCAATGAGCTCTACCTGGCTGGAAATGGGTGGAAGCTTCAATCCATAAATCAAAGGTCTTGTGTTCAGATAACTGACAATTCCAACTCTAATCTTGCCCAATTGAATTATTTTTGCCCGGCAAAGATAAAGGACAAGGAACATAGAATCAGGAACCTGCTTTCGCTAAAGCTTTAGCAGGCAAGCCAGCAACCAGCAACCAGCAACCAGCAACGAGCATGGAACTAACCACTCTCTCAGCCATCTCACCGATTGACGGACGATACCGTAAACAGGTGCAGCATCTCGACGACTATTTTTCTGAATACGCTTTAATAAAATACCGGGTACTGGTGGAAACAGAATATTTTCTTTTTCTTGCCGATAAGAAATTTTTCAAACTTTCCAATAAAACTGAAAAGCACCTGAGAAAACTGGCCGAAGAATTCGGGCTGGAAGACGCACAGGAAATAAAACAGATTGAATACAAAATAAACCACGATGTAAAAGCGGTGGAGTATTTCCTGAAAAGTGAACTGGAAAAGGCCGGCGGAAAAGATGTGAAAGAATGGATTCATTTCGGCCTTACCTCGCAGGACATCAACAACACAGCCATCCCTCTTTCGTGGAAGCACGCCATCGAATATGAATACCTGCCGGCCCTGCTCAACCTGAACACCCAACTGAAACTGCTGGCCAAACAATGGAAAGACATTCCCATGCTGGCACACACACACGGACAACCGGCAAGTCCCACACGGCTGGGTAAGGAAATGATGGTGTTTGTTGAGCGAATCGAAAACCAGATTGAACAGCTCATCCATATTCCTTTCAGCGCCAAGTTTGGCGGCGCCACGGGCAACTTCAATGCCCATTATGCCGCCTTTCCGAAAACAGACTGGATAAAACTGGGTAATGAGTTTGTGGAAAAAATACTGGGATTATGCCGCATGCAGTTTACCACGCAGATTGAACACTACGACAACCTGGCCGCTCATTTCGACTGCCTGAAACGCATCAACAACATCCTGGTGGATTTTTGCCGTGATGTGTGGACGTATATTTCGATGGACTATTTCAAGCAAAAAGTGAACAAAGAAGAAGTGGGCTCATCGGCCATGCCGCACAAAGTAAACCCCATTGATTTTGAAAATGCCGAAGGCAACCTCGGTATGGCCAATGCCGTGTTTGAACACCTTGCCTCAAAGCTCCCGGTTTCAAGACTGCAGCGTGACCTGACTGACTCCACAGCCTTGCGTAACATCGGGGTGCCTTTAGCCCATTCGCTGATTGCGTTTCGCTCCATCGAAAAAGGACTTTGTAAACTTATCATCAACGATGGCATGATTCACCAGCAGCTTGAAGATAACTGGGCTGTTGTGGCTGAAGCCATTCAGACTATTTTACGAAGAGAAAATTATCCCCACCCCTACGAAGCCCTGAAAGAACTCACCCGGGGCAATGCCTATATTGACAAAAAATCAATCCATCATTTTATTGACATGCTGAAAATTGATAATTCTGTAAAAAAGGAGTTGAAAAAAATTACGCCGCACAATTATACGGGAGTGGTCGCGAAATACTGAAACATCAGGATATTGGGATATTAAATGTAGTCAGATTAAACTGCGAACACCAGTACTTCACTTTCGGCCTGGGCTTTAGGAATTTTGAGCTTTTCCGCTTTTAATCCTTCCAGGTGAAATTTTATAGCACCTGCTATATTTTTTTCCACCATATTTTTTGTTTTGCCCGTGGCAATTACTCCTGGTAAGTCGGGTACATATGCCGAATATCCGGTTTTTGTTTTTTCATAAACAACAAGATACTTTCTCATTTTTTCTCAATTAACTTAATAATATCCCTGGCTTTCATGTTCGGATTTAATAAAAATTATCAGGCCTTAATAATTTGAATCTCCAAATCTCCTTCTCCCCTTCCTTATATTTTTTATCCAACACAAACCCCGTCTTCAACAACACTTTTTGCGAAGCCAGATTGGCCGCTTCGGTGATGCCATAGACTTCGTTTATGGAAGTATTGCTGAAAACATATTTAATTCCTTCCCGCATCAGCTCGGTGGCAAATCCGTTGCCCCAGTATGACGTCAGCAGCGCATAGCCCAGCTGGCTGTCATCCGTTCCTTCCAGCGGAATGAAAGCGAATGAGCCAACAAAATTCCCGGTTGATTTTTCAACTGCTGCCCAGCGCCCCATCCCCGGTCTTTCTTCATAAGCGGCTATTACCTGTTTCAGAAACGCATCACACTCCTGCCTTGTTTTCGTTTTCCTTATATACCGCATCACTTCCTCATCGCTGTTCAGCAGGAAAAAATTTTCCGCGTCAGTAGCAAAATCATACCGGCGTACAATCAACCTTTCTGTTGTAAAAATTATCACCGGCGAAATTGTTTTCAAGAGATGAAATTAAATTCATTTGCTCCAACATGTACATAAGCAAAAAGTCCCCCTTCAGGGGGGATTTAGGGGGTTCAGTTCTTATGCACTTCACTCGTAAAATGAAACTCAATCGCCGGGTTATTCGTCCGCTCGGTATTCAAAAACCATTCGCTCTGCGCCAGGTACACCAGGTGACCGTCTTTATCCACCCCGGTATTGGCCTGCTTGAATTTTATAAAGTCTTCCAGCTTCCCGGGGTCATCACTGGTAATCCAGCAGGCTTTGTAAAACGGAAGTGTATTAAAATGAACTGAAGCTCCATACTCCTGCAGCAGGCGGTACTGAATCACTTCAAACTGCAGCTCACCCACGCAGCCGATGATTTTTTTATTGCCTCCATGCTGGGTAAAGAGCTGCGCCACGCCTTCATCAGTCAGTTGCATCAGGCCCTTCTCCAGTTGTTTTGTTTTCATCGGGTCCTTGTTCACCACCTCTTTAAAAATTTCAGGCGAGAAAGTCGGAATGCCGGTGAAGTAAAAATTTTCCCCTTCCGTAAGCGTATCGCCGATTTTAAAATTGCCGGTGTCAAACAATCCCACCACATCGCCGGGATACGCATCTTCCACAATGCTTTTTTCCCGTGCCAGGAATGAATACGGCGTGCTGAACCGGATGTCTTTATCCAGCCGTACATGGTGGAAATATTTGTTGCGCTCAAACCGGCCGCTGCATACCCGCAGAAAAGCTATGCGATCGCGGTGCCGCGGGTCAAGGTTGGCATGGATCTTAAACACAAAGCCGCTGAATTTTTCTTCATCCGGGCATACCACTCTTGCTGACGAAGGCCGGCACTGTGGTACAGGCGCAATACGGATAAATGTGTCGAGCAGCTCCTTCACACCAAAGTTGTTGATGGCGCTGCCGAAAAATACCGGCGCTACTTTCGCAGCCAGGTAATCTTCCACATTCAGCACACCATGCACGCCATCTACCAACTCCACATCTTCACGCAACAGCGCCGCATCTTTTTCGCCCAGCTTTTCATTCACCATCGCATCGTGCAGGTCATGCACGGCAAACAAATCTTCATCTGTGCCTTTTGTATTGGCAGTAAACAGTCGCAGGTTTTTGTCATGCAGGTTATACACCCCTTTAAATTCCTTGCCGCTGTTGATGGGCCATGTCATCGGGTGCAGGTGAATGGAAAGCTCCTTTTCAATTTCCTCCAGCAAATCAAACCGGTTCTTACCGTCGCGGTCCAGCTTGTTGATGAAAACAATCACCGGTGTATCCCGCATGCGGCACACTTCCATCAGGCGGCGGGTTTGCTCTTCCACACCGTTCACGCTGTCCACCACCAGTATCACACTATCCACAGCCGTGAGCGTACGGTATGTATCTTCCGCAAAATCTTTGTGCCCCGGCGTATCGAGCAGGTTGATGAGAACACCATTGTATTCAAAGGTCATCACCGAAGTAGCCACCGAAATGCCCCGCTGCCGTTCGATTTCCATAAAATCGCTGGTGGCAAATTTTCTTATCTTGTTGCTCTTCACTGCCCCTGCCACCTGGATGGCGCCGCCAAACAGCAGCAGCTTTTCCGTCAGTGTCGTTTTCCCCGCATCGGGGTGGCTGATGATGGCAAAGGTTCTTCTTTTCTTTATTTCGTTTTCGTAGTTCATTTTGGGTTCATTGTTCATAGTTAATGGTTCATGGCTGTCCAGCTATGATCTATAAATTATGAGCTTTCTTTTCAAAGTCCGCAAAGGTAAGTTATGAGAGGGATTTTTGGGTAGCCGGCTGAAGTGCTGCTATTGGGCTTCCGTTGCGACGCTCCGTTCAAGGTCCGGTAATCCTTATCGGCATTTTTGCCGTGGCACATTGATTTTTTGTAATTTGATACCAGAACAAGAAGTTATGAAAGGATTATTAACCAGGCTTGCTATAATTTCCTCTTTTATCCTGTCATTTTATTTCACCGCTTGTAAGTCTGATGAAAATTTGAATATTGTTTATCCGGAAGGGGGGTATCCTTATTTAAATGATGTAAAACCAGTAGACAGCAATTTCTATTTTTTGCCAGTACGTCATACTATAAGCAGAAGTGATTCAATTTTTGTGCTTAATTACAAAAAAATTTTTAAATCTTTTAATGAACCAAATTTGAGTTTGGGTCCTCCTGCAGAAGATATTTTCCGATTTACTTACGAATGTCCATTCCTTGGAGAATGGGCAATAATTACTCTAACAAAGGATAAAATAATTATCAAAGAAAATAAATCTGGTTCTCCCTATAAGGCCCCGAATGAAGAAGTATTGGACTCCATTGAAAAATTGCATTATTATTTACTCGAATCATATTATCCATTAACTGAAGCAAAATTTCCTGTATGGAGAAAAAAACATATTGACTCCCTTTTAAAAGTTTATCCTCAACTTTTAGAACCTGGTTACTATATGAAACTGCAGGAGAAAGTATTTTCTGTAAATCAGAAGCCATTAGAATATTCGTTAAAATCAATTAAAATCCCCAGAAGCAAATACCTATATATAATCCAACTTATAAATGAGTCGGGGTATTGGAATATGCAGTATGATGTTGAAAATTGTTCAATAATGGATGGCTCTGGGTTTTTCCTGGAAGCAATTACCAAAAACAAATATAAGTGCACGGTCTTCACGCTTTGCCCGGATGATACATCCAGCCTTAAAGAAGCTTATAACGAAGTATTGAAATATGCCGGAGTTGATTATGGGAAACTGGGAAGGGAAGATACTACGAAATTAATTGAACATGACAAGATTGAAGTAAGAGAAATCCCACTCATTGAACTAAAACAAGAAAACAATTAGTTTGAGCTTGCATACAATTTTTTACCAATATGTCAATTCATTTTAAACTTTTTCTGTTTCTGATTGCAAGAAAAAACTTAGTTAATTTCCTGGTTCTAATTTCTTTCCCCCCTCACCACCCATTTCAAAAACACAAACCCAACAACACCCGATACCAGCGAAGCCAGCAGCACGGCAATTTTTGAATCGGCCACCAGCACTGCATCATCGAATGCCAGCAGGGTAATAAAGATGGACATGGTGAATCCAATACCTGCCAGCATGCCGGCGCCGGCAAGGTGTTTCCATTTGATGTTTTCAGGTAGTTTTAGCAGTTTTAATCTTACGGCAACAAGCAATGTCAGCAAAATGCCAAGAGGTTTTCCCACTACAAGCCCGGCAATAATGCCAATACTGTTCTTATTCAACACAGCATCTTTGAAACTGCCTTCAAACAATATTCCTGTATTGGCAAGCGCAAATAAAGGCAGAATAAAAAATGCTACCGGCTTGTGTAGCCAGTGCTGCAGTTTGTACGAAGGTGATTTTTCACCCCCATCGCCAAATGGTATGGCAAAGGCCAGCAGCACACCCGCAATGGTGGCATGCACACCCGAACGCAGGAAACAATACCACATCACAATACCCCCGATAAAATACCAGGCTAGCCTGTAAACTTTCAACCTGTTTAAGACAATCAAAATACCAAACACAGCTAATGCAGCAAGCAAAAACCAAAGCTGGAGTTCTTCAGTATAAAAAATGGCAATGATGATAATAGCGCCGAGATCATCAATGATGGCCAGCGCCGTGAGAAACACTTTCAGCACAAAGGGCACTCGTTTACCCACAAGTGATAAAATGCCGAGTGCAAAAGCAATATCCGTAGCCATCGGAATTCCAAAGCCGTTTTGTGTGTCAATACCGCTGTTCAGGCGAAAATGAATCAATGCAGGAAAAATCATCCCTCCCACCGCAGCAAATATGGGCAGCAGTGCATTTTTTACATCCGACAGCTCCCCAATGTAGAGTTCACGTTCAATCTCAAGCCCCACCAGCAAAAAGAAAACGGCCATCAGCCCGTCATTTATCCAGTGCTCCACCGTGAGATTCAGTTTCCAGTCGCTCAAACCTTGCAAAGTTTCCCGGTGCCAGAAATGAAGATAATCTTCACCGATAAAAATATTAACCAGCGCCAGGCTGAGCGCCGTGGCGAAAATCAGTATAAAGCCAGAACTTTTTTCGCTGGCAAAAAATTCCCTGAAGAGTTTCGTCACAATCATATCCCATCGGATTGAAGCAGTAAAAATATTAAGCCCTTGCAGAAATATAAAATAAATCGCCCCTCATCACTTTAGTACAGTCATCGCCTGGTTTTTCCATTAATCAAAAATAATCCTGCCAATCATGGTTCTTTCTATATTTGCCTATGCTGCGCACCATCGAAATTGTGTTAAGCAGCCTGCGCATGGCTGTGCAGGAGCTTTGGAAAAATAAGCTCCGCACTTTCCTTTCACTGTTTGGCATCACCATCGGCATCTTCTGCATCATCGGGGTGATGGCTACGCTAAACAGTCTTGAGCATAACATCCAGAGCGAAATAAAATCTTTCGGCACCAACACTATTTACATTGACAAATGGGATTACAGCCAGGGCGGCGGCGGCGAATACCCCTGGTGGAAGTACATCAAGCGGCCTTCGCCAAAGTATGAACAACTGCAGCAGATAATGCAACGGACACCCACAGCCAAATATGCTGCCTTTAAAATTCACCGCCAGGCTAATGTGGAATACAGGGATAATATTCTGAAAGATGTAATTCTTTATGGATTCAGTGATGATTTTAATAAAATCCAGACCGTGGACATTCGCTATGGCCGGTATATTTCGGCAGCGGAGTTTCAGCAGGGAAGCAGCGCCTTTGTTATCGGCAACGAAGTGGCTGAACAGCTTTTCATCAGCCCGGAGCGGGCAGTAGGCAAAATGATAACGTTGCAAGGAAAAAAAGGAACCATTGTGGGGGTGATAAAAAAGCAGGGCAACCAAATGCTGGGTGGATGGCAGTTTGATAAATCGGTTATCATGTCGTACCGCTTTGCCCGTACCGTAATGGATGAAAGAAGATCCGACCCGCTGATACTGGTGCAGGGACAGGACAACATGAAAAGCGTGGTGCTGAAAGATGACCTGAAAGGCGCCATGCGGGCCATCAACCGCCTGAGCCCGACACAGGAAGATAATTTTTCGCTGAACGATGTGAACGACTGGAGCAAGGCTTTCGAACAGGCCTTTTCCGGTGTCAACATCGGCGGCGCTATCATCGGTGGCATCAGCCTGATAGTAGGTCTGTTTGGTGTGGCCAATATCATGTTTGTAAGTGTGAAAGAAAGAACCAGCCAGATTGGATTGAAAAAAGCCATCGGCGCCAAGAGCCGCATTATCCTCACCGAGTTTTTACTGGAAGCCGCATTTCTCTGCCTCATCGGCGGCATGTTCGGGCTGATACTTGTTTTTGGACTCACCAAAGTTTTATCCGGTTCATTTTCCTTCCCCGTATTTATTTCCACTTCCAACTTGCTATGGGCCGTCGGCATTTGTTTTTTTGTAGGTATACTGGCTGGCATCATCCCGGCATCCATGGCAGCAAGAATGGACCCGGTGGCAGCTATCAGGAGTAAATAAGCAACGATTTGCTCTGCAGGCTTGTCAATCAGGATATGAAACTATTCAAAACAATACTCATTGCATTGCTACTCGTTTTAACCGGTGTGCAATGTTCAAAAGAAAAGTTAGTTGAAGCGCATGGCACCATCAAAGATTACACAGGACTTGATGGATGCGGATTAATGATTGATTTGGATTCAGGAGGCAGACTGGAAATGGTTTCCTTACCTCCCAACACAACACTGGTAGCCGGTAAAAGAGTGCGGGTAGAATACAAACCTGTACCCTCATTTTCCATCTGTATGGCCGGAACAACTGCCAGAATCATCAGTCTTCAATACCTTTGAGATTCTTTGAACCTTTCATGCCTGTAACCATTTTAGCTATTGAAAGCAGTTGCGACGAAACCTCTGCAGCTATCTGCCGGGACGGTAAGATTTTATCCAACATCATTGCCACGCAAAAAGTGCATGAGCAGTATGGCGGCGTGGTACCCGAGCTCGCCAGCCGGGCACATATTCAAAATATCATCCCGGTAATTGACGAAGCATTAAAAGTTGCCAGCAAAAATCTAAAATCCACTTTCGCTAAAGCTTCGGTGGATAAATCCGAAATCATAAATCTGCAATCCCTTGACGCCATCGCTTTCACCCGGTCTCCCGGTCTTATCGGCTCGTTGTTAGTAGGTGCCGAGGTTGCAAAATCAATTGCCTTATCATTAAACAAGCCGCTGATTGCCGTGCATCACATGCAGGCGCATGTATTGGCTAACCTGATTGACGAACCCAAACCTTCCTATCCTTTTTTATGTTTGACTGTCAGCGGCGGGCATACGCAAATTGTGCTCTGCAAATCGCCAACCGAAATGCAGGTAATCGGCGAAACGATTGATGATGCCGCCGGGGAAGCTTTTGACAAATCGGCCAAGCTGCTGGGCTTGCCCTACCCCGGTGGCCCGCTGATTGACAAATATGCCAAAGAAGGAAATCCCGGCCGCTTTCAATTTCCCGAGCCGCAGATTCCCGGTCTTGATTTCAGCTTCAGCGGGCTGAAAACATCCATTCTTTATTTTTTGCAAAATGCAGGTAAGAGCCATGTGTACAGGGAGGAATTTTTAGCCGGCGAAGAAGAAAAAGAAAACTTTATTAAAGAAAATCTTGACGACCTATGTGCTTCCATCCAGCAAAGGATTGTTTCTATTCTGCTTAATAAACTCAAAAGAGCTTCGATCGAAACGGGCATCAAAGATATTTGCATTGCCGGCGGTGTGTCGGCCAACAGTGGATTGCGCAAGGCTTTTGAGGAAATGGGTAAAAAATATCACTGGAAAACTTTTATTCCCGCCTTTCAATACTGCACTGATAATGCCGGCATGATAGCCATCACGGGTTATTATAAATACCTGGCGGGGCATTTTAGCGATCTTTCAATTAGTGCATCGGCGAGAGCGGAGTGGTGAACTGGTTGCTGGTTACTCGTTTCAGGTTACTGGTGGTATCCGGTTTCTGGGTATTTTTACCAGCAACAAGAAACTAAAATGCCTGACACTTTTTTCCGGTTCAAACAATTTACCATTCACCAGGACCGCTGCGCCATGAAGGTGACGACAGATGGCTGTTTGTTCGGGGCATGGGTCACCACTGAAGTCAGATGTCAGATGTCAGAAGTCAGAATCGTACTCGACATCGGAACTGGAACGGGGTTGTTGTCGCTCATGCTTGCTCAAAAAAAATCTGACCTGGTAATTGATGCAATAGAAATTGACAGTGCAGCTGCAATGCAGGCATTGGAAAATGTGAATGCCTCGCCGTGGAAAGACCGGATCAGGATTATTAATGCAGACGTAAAAACATTTTCTGCCGTTGAAAAATATGACCTCATCATCAGCAACCCGCCGTTTTATGAAAGAGAAATAAAATCGGGTGTCGAAAAGAAAAATCTTGCCCACCACAGCGAGGGCCTTACCCTGGAAGAATTAATTTCTGCTATCAAAAGAAACCTGAAACCGGAAGGGCTTTTCTTTTTAATGCTGCCCTATAAGAGAAATGCAGAAGTGAGAAGGCTTTTCAAAGACAGCCGGTTGCATATAGTGAAGCTCATTTTCGTCCGCCAGTCGGTAAACCACGATTATTTCCGCATGATGATACAAGGAAAAATTAACGGCCATCCTGACGAAGAAACCGAACTGGATGAAATTTCAATCTGGAATGAGAAACAGGAGTACACGGTGGAATTTGTTGATTTGCTAAAGGACTACTACTTCTACCTATAAAAAATCAATAATCAGACATCGAACCTCCGACATCCGACTTCTGACTTCTGACCTCACTCCTTCCCTTCAGCATAATCCCGCATGTATTCATAATGCTCAGTAAGCTTACCTTCTTTTACTATCGTTGCCTTTTCTATAATCGGCGAGCCGTCGGCCACCAGGTCTTCCAGGATATGCTTTATCAGCTGCTCGCCAAAATAGCGTGATGCATCCCTTGGCAATTCATTGGGCAGGTTGCCCACAGCCATGATATCAATTGAGTTGGGCAAATAGGGTTCAGTTTTTTGGAGTGTCGTTCTGTCCACGCCGTAAATGGGGTTTTCTATCGTCTGGTCGCCGAGGTTGATAGGTATAGATCCACCTGCGTCATCCGTTATATCTGCAATTGTGCGGATGATAAAATTTTCATCTTTCACATCTTCCTTTTCAAAAAGCCTTGGCACTTTTTTATCCCAGAATACACCATTCATCAATATGTCTGTTTGCGAAGCATAGGGTAAAAATTTGCAACGGTATAGTTCCGGGTGTTCATGAAATTCGAGCCGCTGGTATTTGCCGTCTTCTTTTCGTTCATACAATTCAGCGCCTTTCAGTTGCGTATAAACCGGGTAGGCAAATCTTCTTAACAAATAATCGTCGGGCTCTACTTCATGAATGCCCATCAGGTTCATAATTTCAAGTATGCCATGCGCCACTCGCCCCGACCCGGTGACGGCAATTTTTACATTAGGCAGGCGAAGGCCGAAATAAGTATGAATAAGCTCCCGGAAACTTCTTTGCTTATACACACGTTCAAGTTTATACAAGCCGGTTCTGTTGCCATAAGCCATCATCCCGTTATGTGCTCCCACCACACCGGCAAAAAAACCAAAACCGATGATGCGCTGCCCGTCTTCATGTTCAAAACACTCGTAATCAATCAGGGTAATATTATTTTTCATTATCGCCTGCAGCAGTTTCCGGTTATGCTCCTGCTTTTTTTTGGTATGGGAAAAAAACAGGAAAGTCTTGCCTGGTATCAGTTGCTCAACCGGCACTTCTTTTATACCCAGTAAAATATCACACTCACTGATGTCATCTTTTACCTGCACACCTGCCGCCAGGTATTCGCGGTCGGTAAAGCACCTGACGGCAGAAGATTGGGCTATAATTTCCACTTCGGAACTATTGCGATGAATCCATTTGCAATGGGCTGGGGTTAGAGCCACTCTGTTGTCGGCTGGTATTTTCCCTTCCCTGATTAATCCTATTTTAACCATACACTGAACTTTCGAGCATTAAACCCTGCCCCGGAGAGGGCTTTGGCGGGCAAGGCGCAAAGTTGACCGGAAATGGGCATTTAAACAAACTGATTAATCTCACCCTTTGCGGCCCGGAAATTGCAGTATTTTTAAAAAAATTAATTTTTCTTTTAAACCTTTGATTACATTTTTGCGTTCTGCATTTACACAGCTTAAATCTCCGCTCATGAAGCGCAGGTCTTTCCAAAAGACATTTTTCTTGTTTGCATTTATTGCCGGTTTGTCCTGCAATAAAAAAGACAGCGAGGTTCCTTATTCTTTGAGCTATGGCAGTTCTGTTATTTACCTGAAAAACCAACCTGGCGATTATATTGTTTACCCGTTACAAAGCAAACCGGGTACTTATTCGGCTTTTCCAGAGGGCATTGAACTGGATGACAATACCGGCGCCATCAATGTCACTGACAGTGAAACGGGGCTCCGGTACCGCATTATGCATACGTCTGTCAATGGCGATACCACTTCCACTATCGTATTGCTTTCAGGTATCCAGTTTGTTGATAAGTTCTACAATCTTTCGCAAAACGACAGTATTGCTTTTCCCATTTACAATGGAAGTTCAGCTAACCCGCTACCGCTGAACGGCTCATCGTTTGATGAAAACAATAATGCAAACTCCGGCGGATGCTCTGTTACAACTACCAATGGCCAGATTAATCTTACGCAAACAGTGCGCAACGGTATTTTCGGCGCTGTGCCGCAAAACGATGTACGGAAAGATTTTGAAATTGAATACCGCCTGAATGACGAAAGCGGCAAAGCCCTGAATAAAATAAAAGTACGGATGTACTGGTATAATACCATGGCCGATGTGCCAGCCGATCTGTGGCAGATATTGAATGACCGCCAGTCGCAGGGCGTATTCCTGGGAATGAACAACCCGGCCTTAGGAAATGCTTCCACGGCAAGAAGCGCCATGGCCACAGCCCTTGCTAAACCCCGCCCGCCTTGTGTTATTATTATCGGCCAGTGATGTTTGGCTGCAAGCTTTTAAATTTGACTGATAATAATTCATCGGCTTGCAATTATCCAGATTACCTGGTTTATTAATTTTTTGCCTGGCACTCTTTATCGGGATTGCACAGCCTTTGCAGCATAACAGGCCGCAATGGCTGGGCCAGTACCTAGAGGCGGATTTCCTTTATATGGAAGGTGAACGTATTGTAAACCGTCCAGATTACAGCGAAGAAAAAGAAACCCGGCTGAATGAAGATGCGCTGAAAGCCTTCAGGACTTTGCAAAAATCAATGTCAAGTTCACACGAATCGTATGATTCACTTTCGTTTTTTGTGCATTTTAAAATCGGTGTGTTGGAGCATTACTTTGACAACCCGGCCGAAGCAAAAATAGCATACAGCAAAGCCATTGAACTCAAACAAAGCCAACCTTCCATCCCGGATTCTTTTTTGTTTAAGCCATATTTATATTTTGGGATAATACTGTACAACGAAAACCTGTTTGACTCCTCGCTTGCCATTTACAAAAAGGCGGAAGCCATTGCGGCATCTTATTCTACGCCGCTGCAGGAAACGGAGCGGCTTTTTAATACGCTTGGGGCTTTGTATTACGAAACCGGTAATTACCGCCAGGCAAAAAATTATACCGAAAAATCGCTGGCAATTATTTCTCCTGCCAATCCTTATTACCGTGACCTGGTAGTGAATTATAAAATCAATCTTGCTTCCATCCTTACCCGGCTTGAAGAGTACGATGAAGCCAACCATATTTACCAGGAAATTCTGCCCCTGGATATTAACCGGGACATTATTTTACACAACACCGGTGTTATCAACCTGAAGCTCGGCTCCGTAAACAAAGCCCTCTCCTATTTCAGAAAAGTAAATTACACTGACAACCGCAGGAGCCGACTGTATAATGATATGGCGCTGGCTTATATGAATACGGGCAAAAATGATTCAGCCCACATTTATTTGCAAAAAGCCCGGGAGGCAGACAGCAACCCCAAAAGAAAAACGGTGGTGAAAGGACAGACGGAGCAGTACCATGGCGATTTACTTCTTGAAGAAAATAAAATAAGCGAAGCGCTGGCACACTACCAGCAGGCTATTATAAATTATTACCCGGCATACGGGGAAACGGATATTTTTAAAAACCCTGTTCAGTTCAGCGGAGTATTTTCCTATATCAATCTTTTCAATACACTTACAGCAAAGGGTGAAGCATTTGAAAAATTATTTTACCGTGAAAAAGATAAAGGCCTGCTGAAAGCGGCACTTGATACTTACCGCTCAGCATTCAAGCTTGCGGAATATGTAGAACGGAGTTACGACTCGGATGAAGCACGGCTGTTTCTGAACAGGATTAAATACGGAGTGCATAGCCGGCCGATTGATATCAGCCTGTTATTATATGATGAAACCGGCGATAAAACCTTTCTTGAGGAAGCCTGGCAGTTTGACCAGATGAACAAAGCCTCGATACTTTCTTTTAATATAAATGTAAATGAAATAAAAACTACAGCGGAATTTAACAGACAGGAAAAAGAAATTAAATCAGTCATCACACGCCTTTCACTGCGGGCCGCCCAGGAAGCCGACAGCAACCGTATACAGGAGTTAAACGCGACCATCCGTGATTATGAAATAGAACTGGGAAAAGTGCAGGAAATCATTGCAGCATCCGGTGATTATAAAGCCCTGCACCGGAACATACCAACGGTAAGCCGCCTGCAGCGCTCCGTGCTGGATAAACATACAGCCCTGTTGAGTTACCATCTTTCTGAAAAAGAATTGCTGATTTTATGTATTACTCAAAAAAAATATTTTTATAAAAAAATTCCCTCCCCGCCCGTCTTTTATTCATCCATTGACTCACTGGTAAAAGCGCTGCACAATGTGAACAGTGACGAAAAATTCAGTGCGGGCAATATTGCTGAAAGACTTTATGCCTGGCTGATTAAACCTGTTGACAGCGGGCTGGCTTCCGTTGACCGGCTGATCATTATTCCCGACGACGAACTGAATTATCTTCCATTTGAAACTTTGCTTGATGAAAACGGCCGGTGGCTGACGGAAAATTTTACGGTGCAATACCAGTACACTGCATCGCTGCTGGAAAAAAGGAAAAAAAAATATGCTGCTGCCGGTGTTTTGTCTTTTGCACCTTTTGCCAATGCCGGCACAGATGATTTCAGCCGGCTGAATTATTCTGCTGAGGAAATTAAGGACCTGGGTGGGAAGCAGTATTTTGACAACACCGCAACAAAAAAACAATTTTTACTTGCTGCAAATTCTTTTCCTGTCATTCATTTGGCCACGCATGCACGGGTAAATGATAAATTGCCGTTTCAATCCTTTATTGCATTTGCCGGTGGAAACAATTCTGATTCGGTGGTATCACGGCTTTATACTGAGGAAATTTATAACCTGGCGCTCGACAGCACACGGCTCGTAATACTCAGCGCCTGCGAAACTGGTGCCGGCCAGCTGGTGCATGGCGAAGGCATGATGAGCTTGTCCAGGGCTTTTGCTTATGCCGGCTGTCCCGATATTGTAACTTCCCTTTGGAAAGCAGAAGATAAAACAACGGCTTTTTTAACCCGGCGGCTTCATTTTTATCTTTCAGAAAAATTATCTGCCGATAAGGCGCTTCACCTTGCTAAGCTTGACCTGCTGAAAAGCAGCGAAATTGAAGAACGGCTGAAGACACCCAACTACTGGGCGCATTTAATCTTCATCGGCGCATATGAACCCGGGCGGCAACCATTTTTCAAATGGTGGTATGCAATACCTTTTCTGCTAATTACCGGTACATGGATATTTTTCAGACGCAGAAAAAAAATTCATAAGACTATTTCTTCTTCCTGATTTGGAATGAGCGGGAAATATTAAAGCCAAACTGGATATCGCCATTGCTCCAGTTATTGGTTGTTTCCGTTAAAAATACTTTTTCATTCATGCCGACGGCATTGGTAAAATGAAGCTGAAAAACATGACCGCCGGTTTCAATATCAAAGCCCACTGACAAGGGATTCAGCGTGCCGTCAGCCGGGTTGGGATTGATACGGTAATAATAATCCACGTTCAGCGAAATGCGCCTGCTGAGTCGTAAACGGCTACCAACACCAACAGCATACAAATCATTCGGATCTTCCACCGCCGGCACCAGGTTGCGGTGAACAATAGTGGGCATTAGCTGCAATGAAAACCCATCGCTGATTTTACTGCCAATTATTAACTGCCCGTAATGTGCCAGACGGGATGAGAAGTAATTTTTTCTTGTGGAATCGGTAAATTTCAACGTTGACAGGCTTGTTCCGCCAACTGCCAGGAGTGAAAAAGGCAGTCCGCCTTTACCTATTGCCTGGTGAAAGAGCCTGTACTTGATAAATCCGTCCAGCTCTTTTTTGTTGGTGCTGCGGCCAACACCTATCATCAGGTTTTTTGCAAGGCCAAAATCGAAACCCATCCGCATGGTGGCATTGTCGAGCCCGAACATTTCGTACAGCCCACTGTTTATATTGCCAAAGCGATGAAGGATGCGGAAATCCATCACACCGGGCCGTATCATTTCCATACTCTGGCTCATGATGACCCGACTCGATTTGAATGCATAATCGACAAATTCTTTTTTGGGTTTATCTTCTCCCACCAGGCTCAACAAATCATCCTGCGCCTCCAGGGTGCCGGCTATAAACAGAATTACCGGTAAAAGAAAACTGCTTTTATTCATTGTCTTATTTTTTTATTGTATTAACCCTTCAGGGGTTCGAGTGAGCAATCCACAGTTATTTTCACATTATTGGAAATATTATCTTTTACCAACCGGGGTATTTCAATTTTATAGTCGGAAAGCAGTATGATGAATTCGGCAACTGTAAGCAGTTTATCCTGCTTTACCACGATAGTACCCTTTGTTTCCACTTCTCTTGTCTCGCCGTGTATGGTCAACATCCCTTTCACTTTGGCGGAGTAAGTGCCTTCTTTTGTATAATTAATTTCATTATTGTTAAGCACCTGGCCTTTAAAATCCGCTTTCGGGTATTTGTGACTTTCCACATAGTTTTCATTGAAATGTTCCTGCATCAGGGCTTTTTCAAATTCAAAACCCTTCATCAGCACGGCAAACTGCATGTTGCCGGTTTTGGTATCCAGCACACAGGTGACACTTTTGTGGTTGGCTTCTATGTTTTCCAGCGGCGCTTTTGAATGAAAGGTTACGCTTCCGCTCTTGGTGAAAAATTTATCCTGTGCTTTTACGATGGAAGCACATAGAATGAAACTCAATACAATGAGATTTTTCATGACTGTAAATTTTATTTATTGATTATTGTTTTTTTCCAGTACGCAGCGGTTCAGTATTACATCGGAACCGAGCAGTTCATCATGATTAAAACCGGTGCAGGCTCCTTTTACGGTTACCGTATTTCCTTCCGTAATGCCCTGCAGATCGTTTACATGAACTGAATTCATACTGCACCTTACTGAAGATATGCCGGCATCGTCAAGCACTATCGTGTATTGCCCGCGGTCATTTTTTTCCAGCTTTCTTACTGTTCCTTTTACCGCTATTATTTTATCCAGAAGTTTTGCATTGGCATCCGCTTCATTTTTTTCAAAAACGCTGATAATTTCTGCAGCTGACATTGATAAATCGGCTTTCACCCGGTCCAGGTCTTTAACTTTTCGGCTGTATTCGCCATATCCAAACCATCCGCCACCAATAATGGCAATGGCCAAAATTGAAATGATGATTCTTTTCTTTTTCATAGCTTTTATTTTTTAGTTATTTAATGCCCCGTCATCAATCCATGCCTTGATCTTGCTTATGGTACAGACATTCATTTTGTTTCCGCCTTTTGGCATAGGTGAATATCCGCTCATGTGATTGATGCTTCCGTAGAGTTTTCCGTTCAACGCTGCGGTTTTAACGTCAGCATAGCTGCCCAGGGAAATATTACCCGATGGGGTTGTGCCGCTGTGGCAGCCAATACAGCCGTAGTTCTGTAAAGCAGGCAGCACAGAATTGGTATAGCTTACATTGGCGGTATCGCAAGCGCCGGCAGGATAAAGAAGTTCTTCTTTATCGTAATAACATCCTGCTAAAACCAGCATGCAAATAATAATAACAGCTTTTATTTTTTTCATTTCCTTTTAGTTTTCTGGTGAGCCGCCTTCAATCCATTTTCTTATTTGAGTTAATTCACAATCAGAAAGCTTTGTTCCGTTTTTAGGCATGGGTGAATAACCCGGTAGCTGATTGACCGACCCCCACAATTTCCCGTTTGTCACCATAGTTTTTACATTGAGGTATGTGCTCAAATCAATTCCGCCCTGGGTATTGACCCCGCTGTGGCATCCCAGGCATTTGTTCTGCACCAGCGGACGAATAGCACCGCTATATGTGTAGCTGTTGCTGTCGCACATATTCTGGCATACAAGATCTTTGGCTCCCTGCTGTATCCATTCATAAATCAGTTGAATTTGCTGTGCATTCAAAGGGTTTTGCGGCGACGGCGGCATTCTGTCATCAGGGTCGGGGTCAATAATGAGTTTATACATTTTACTATCAGCAGCATTGCCCGGCTTCACGCCGCCGGTAGTCACTGCTTTTTGATAAGAAGTGAGCACCACCCCTTCTTTGTGTGTTGCCTCATCATGACAACCGCTCATTGCACAGTTTGATATAAGTATGGGGAGCACTTGCTGCTGAAAATAAATTTTATTGGCATCACAAGGTGTGCTGTTTCCGCCGCTGCTTCCGCTGCCATCATTGGCCGGCAATTCAGCATAGGGGTGTTTACAGGAAATAACGAATAATAGTGATGACCCCACGAGAATGAGGTAATACAACTGCCTGCTCATGTTGGTTTTTTTAAGGGTTAAAATCAATCATGAATGGAAAACTTTGCCTGGACCCGGAGAATAGTAAACACAGGATACAGGAATGTAACCGTTTGAAACAAAAACCCCGCCAGAAAGATTTCAGCGGGGTGCAGTTTTCCGTAGGCAGGCAAAAAAATCTATTGATGCAGTGTTATCGTTGACAGATGAGTGTCTTCACCTGCTCTTACTACTACATTGTTGATCGTTGTATCACGATAACCGTTGTTGCCGTCAATAAAAACGATGTAAGTGTCTGCAATCAGCCCGACAATTTTGAATTCACCATCATCATCGTCGGGAATAGCTATGGTGGTATCGGCGCCGCGGATAGCCATTACTATGGCATCGGCTGCTAGCGGTAATACCCTACCTTCAATTCGGCCGGTATTGCGATGAGTGAAAATTTTAATGCTTGCTTTCAATTCAAAACCGTTGTTGTTGCCCGGGCCGCTGTTGTCAACTTGAATAGACCGGCCTGCATCAAAATCAATCCAGAAAAAAACCTGGTCGGGTGGCACAATATCAAAATTCGATTCGTCAATATTGACCACAACTTCTCTTTCATCATCATCCACCCGAAGCGGAAAACTCTGATTGTTTATCATTACCGAATTCTGTGTGCCTAAAGTGAGGCGAACCTTCCTTATCCGGTTGTTTGGCAGGGTGCCCGTGGCAAACAATGTATCCAGCCCGTTTCTGAAGCGGAGAATATTATACACGCCGGGGTTGATGTTAAGCATCACCCAGCCTCCGTTGGGCAGGCTATCATCCTCCAGTTTCACTTCCAGTTTTTGAATGTCAATAAAAACACTGTCAAACACCGGGGTGTCGTGGTCGGTAAGATACACAGTTACTTTTACCGGCCGGTTGTTTTCTCCCGCTTCTTTCTGGCAGGCATAAAAAATAAAAAAGGAAATGATGGCAATCGCTGCAGTAATTCGTTTAATGTTTTTCATAATGGTTTAATTTTAGTTTTCAAAAAAAATACTCCGGTACAGAAGAAAGATGGCGCTGTATCAGTTTTTGGTAAATGTGAGAAACTCGTTGCTTGATGCATTATCATCCGTCAGTTTTATTTCGGTGTCAGTGGCTGAAATAATCTTCCAGTCGTCGGTCAGCTCGCCAAGCGGTTTGTTGCTGTCCACTTTTGGCCCGAGGTCAATGATAAATTTGTTGGAGCTGTTGTCAACATGCCAGCTGCCGTTTTGAGATACACTGTTTTTTGTGGCTGTCATAGTGCCATTATTGTTGAAAGAAAAAATATAGCCGGCAAAATCACTGGTCTCATCGTTGCCGCTGTCGGTAAAAAGCGTAACCCGCCAGGTGCCGGAAGTGACTGTATCAGCCGGGTTATTATCCAGGCTGCGGCTGCAGGCTGCAGACAGCACAATAAGGCCTATAACTGCGGCGGCAAAATTCAGTTTCATAAAGTTTATTTTGAATTAGTAACCGCGGGAAGATTTGATGTAACCTGTGAAGAGGGCCAGCGTAAATGAAATTATTACCTTAAAGCAGAATTGAATTTTTGCAGTGCAGGAATCCAATTCATAGCCACAAGATAAACCTGCTTTGAATAATGATTGTAGAAATGTTTAAAATAACAAAACCTCCCTTGCGTAAGGTATTGTGCTTATAATCAGAATAAGTTTATCTCCACTTCAACCGCTTCACCCGGTTGATATACCTGCTGCTGAATTTTTCTTTGTAAAGA
>Ga0137829_12710208_pt1 | contig 23299 bp, 19 predicted proteins | sample OV2TP2_FD_97737 | JGI IMG/M metagenome (GOLD analysis project Ga0137829, IMG submission 97737) | reverse complement strand
AGTATGGTATAAAGAGGGCATCTGGCAGCGAAGGAGGGCGGTATGGAGCTAGGACTCAGAGGAAGGGTTGCCGTAGTTACTGGGGGGAGTATGGGCATCGGCAAGGCATGTGTCGAGGCCCTCGCCGGTCAGGGCGTCCGGGTCGCTACCTGCGCTCGTGGGATTGAGTCCCTCAGGGAAGTTTCGGAAGAGATCGCTAGCAAGACCGAGACGGAGGTCCTGGCCGTGCAGGCGGATGTCACCAAGTCCGAGGACGTGAAACGTTTCATTACAGCCGCTTATCAGAAGTTTGGGCGCATAGACATTTTACTTAACAACGCCGCGAATTTTGCCTCGGGAGACTTTGCGGAGCTGACCGATGAGAACTGGTGGAACCACTTCAACACCAAGGTAGTTGGATATGTAAGATTCACCCGTGAAGTGCTTCCCTACATGCGAGAGAGGAAGTGGGGCAGGGTAATGAATGTAGTAGGCTCAGCGGCCCGTGGTGGAGGTGGTGGTTCGGCAGGGCCAACCAACGCCGCCTTGATCAACTTCACTAAAGTCCTATCAGATGAAGTTGCGCACGAAGGCATTACGGTTAACGCCATTCATCCCGCCGGCCAGGGCGTCCTCCCGGGCGCCAGATCACTGGTCCCCCGAAAGGGTGGATGGGCGATGAGGCTGGAGGAGTATGCTAAAAGAAGGGGCGTGCCTGTTGAACAGGCGAGGGCCGAGGCCATGCAGCGCGCCCAAGAGCAGACCGGACCCCATGCCGAGGCGGAGGATACCGGCAGTATGGTGCTATTCCTCTCGTCCGACAGGGCTGCTGCCATCACCGGCCAGACTCTCGCCGTGAGAGGCGCTGGTCAAGCAGGGGTCTTTTACTAGAGGGCATTCAAGCCCAATCTAGCCAGAGGAAAGCATGGAGCTAGGACTCAGAGGAAGGGTCGCCATAGTTACTGGCGGAAGCATGGGCATAGGCAGGGCGTGCGTAGAGGCCCTCGCCGGCCAGGGCGTTCGGGTCGCTACCTGCGCTCGGGGGATTGAGGCCCTCAGGGGAATTTCAGAGGAGATCGCTAGCAAGACCGAGACTGAGGTCCTGGCCGTGCAAGCGGATGTCACCAGGTCTGAGGACGTGAAACGTTTCGTCACCACTGCTTATCAAAAGTTCGGGCGCATCGACATTCTGGTCCACAGCGCCGTGAATTTTGCCTCGGGCGATTTCCACGAGCTCATCGACGAGAACTGGTGGAACCACTTCGACACTAAGGTCATTGGATGCGTGAGATTCGCTCGCGAGGTTTTACCATATCTTAAGGAAAGAAGGTGGGGAAGGATAGTGAATATGGCTGGTGCTGCCGCCCGTATCGGGACTGGGTCCGCCGGGGCTACCAATGCAGCATTGATCAACTTCACTAAGGTCTTATCCGATGAAGTAGCCAGAGATGGGATCACGGTCAACGCCATTCATCCTGGCACCCGAGGTGCCTCCAGGGGTGGCGTGGAGAGGGATGGAGCGACGATAAGGGATGAAGAGTATGCCAGGGCACACAACATGTCGTTAGAGGAGGTGATACAGAGAAACAGACAACGGTTCGCCCAAAGGACCGGGCCTACGGCAGAGGCGGCGGACGCCGCAAACATGGTATTATTCCTGGCGTCTGATAAGGCAGATGCCATTACGGGCCAGACCCTCACCGTCACACCTGGCTTTACTGGTGTATATTATTAGATACCATTTAGTAACGGGGGTTATCCCGACCAGTCGGGATCGGGGGTCTGGGGGTGTCCCCCAGATACTCCTTCTTTCCCCCTCTCCCGTACAGCGGATCTTATCTCAAAAGTCCTAGGGAGGAGGAGTCCAGAAGGGGCGGAGTCCCCTCTGGCGGGGGTATGGGGGTACCCCCCATATCTAATATTTCCCCCTTCCTGGAAGGAAGGGGGTGAGGGGGATGGTCGAACCGCAGAGTAACAAGACTTTTGGGACAAAGCCCGTACAGCGGGAGAGGGGGACTAAGGAGGAGAGGGATTTCGGAATAGGTTCATGAAAACGGCTCAGTTTAGAAAGGAGAGACATGGCAGTCTTTGATGCGAAGAACAGGGCATGTATCGTAGGGGTTGGCACCAGCCAGAAGTTTGGCTTTGTCTTAAACAAGAGCGCAATTGTATTATCGGTTGAGGCCCTCAAGATGGCTCTTGATGATGCCGGTCTCAAAAGAGATGACATCGACGGTTACAGCACCGCCCATGGCTCGCCCGGCGGAGTGGACTACGAGGAGATGGGGGTTCAGGCGGGCTGCAACTTCAGGTGGGTTACCCAGTTCGTGAACCATGGTAGGTGGACGGCTACTTCTATTAGCACTGCAGCTATGGCAGTGTGCGCCGGATATGCTAACTACGTAGCGGTTCTCAATACCAACACCAACGCTAGGGGTTACGGACGCCATTTTCCCCGGGAGCGAGGCTTTAGCGAGGGGATGAGGGATATCGGAAGTGGGCACGGTTTAGTTGCCCACTATGGGCTGGACACACCCGGTGCAGCTACTTCCATGGTAGCACGAAAATACATGACTAAGTATGGTGCCACAAGCGAAGAGCTGGCTGCTACTGCCATTGCCTTTCGCAAGCACGCCAATCTCAACCCCATGGCCATCATGCATGACAGGACTATGACCCAGGAAGACTATATGAACTCAAGAATGGTCTCCCCGCCTTATCGTCTCTTCGATTATTGCCTGGTCAACGAGGGCTCGACATGTCTTATCATCACTACTGCTGAAAGAGCCAGGAATCTAAAGAAGAAGCCGGTTTACATAACGGGTTATCAAGGCGACAGAACCGGGCGAAACAACTACACCATGTTTGGCCGCCCAGGGTTGGGTTTGACCTTTGAAGAGGAGTTCGAGTTCAAGAATCCGGAGACAGAGGTTTACCAGATGGCGGGTGTTACCCCCAAGGATATTGACGTCCTCTATATGTATGACTCCTTCAGCACCAACCTGTGGATGGTCCTGGAGCGCTTTGGCTTCTGCAAAGAGGGAGAAGGTCACGCCTTTTGCCAGAACGGGCGTATTGAGCTGGGCGGTGAGCTGCCAGTGAATACCAATGGCGGTCTCATGTCTGAAGGGCACTACTCAGGCTACAATCAGAACATAGAGATGGTGAGGCAGCTACGCGGTGAGTGCGGCCCGCGCCAGGTTGAGAACGCCGAGGTTGGCCAATGGTCTACACCCTGGGGAGCCTCCCTTATCCTCACCAAAGGTTAGAGCCTATTCGGAAAATCATGAACTGATCCCAAGTCCCGCTCATCCTGAGCACCGTCGAAGGACGTGAGCGGGACTTCCCGTCCGCTCGTATGGTTCGACAAGCTCACCACGAGCGGAGCATTATGGCGCGCTTTTTGGCAAGCTGGTACTAGCAGGGATCCGGCGGCTATTTCTTCAGGGTCAGTTGAATGAGCTTGTCCGCCTTGGGCAGCTTGTCCAGGCCGCTGACGGCGGTGATGATCTCCTCAAACTGGCTCTTTGATATGGGTATACCAGGCACCACGTCACGAATTCGCCTGCTCTCCTCCTTCAGGCCCCACATGAACTCCCGCCCTGTCGCTTGAGCAGCATAGCTCTTGCCGTTCTTAGTGTAGATAGTGATCTTGGGGGCCAAGGACGTCTGAGTCTTGGAAGGGATGATCGTTACCTTCTTCATCATTTCCAGGACTTCGGGGGGATCACTACCCGCTCCGGCCCTCGCCAGTAGGGAATAACCCCGTTTCACGACTCCATATGCGCTGTAGTAATAGGTGCTGCCTACCCTGGCGCCGCTGCCTCCTGGAGTGGGAAACGCTGGGCTGGGATACAAGGTCTCCAGCCAGTTTACCACTGCCTCCACCCGCTCCACGTCTTCAGGTTTGATGTTGTTATCGGCGCACAGCTTTGCGGTGACCTCTATATGTGGCAGGTTATAGCCGCCCATATTGTAAATCCTGAACATGGTGTTCATAATCTCCCAATCGCGGCCCAACCCGGCGGTAACCCTATCGAAGCTAGTGGTCTTTTTCCCGGTAAAGACGTAGCTAAGCTTGCCTTTGTTGTTGCCCGTAAAGGCATGATAAAAGCCCGCGTCTCCCTCCAGAACTGTCTCGCCGCCTTTCATGCCTTCTTTAGCTAGAAGCACTGCCAACATGGCATTTCGTGTTGCAGCCGGCTCACGGATCATCGTCCCGCCGCTTCTGGGCCCTTCCAGGTTTCCACCCGCGAGATTTACGCATAGGGCGATGGCACTGTTTATCTGATCCTCGCTCAGTTTCATGAGTTTGCTGGCGGGGACAACAGCACCGAAAATACCGAATACAGGGCCCGCGTGGAATCCCCTTGCATTGACCGAAGGGATAAAATCCCTCGCCAGCCTCTCCATCACCTCATACCCTGCGACCAGGGCTGTGATAAAGTCCTTGCCGGAGCTGCCTTCGGCCTCGGCGGCCACCAGGGCCGCTGGGATAATGGTACTCCCAGGGTGCGTTAGCATCCGATACGAGTCCTGTTTCCCACTGGCATGAATCAGTTCACTGTTGGCGAAGGCTGCTCCTGCCTTGGTAACCTTGGCTCCGTCGATCATTATGGTGGAGCCACCACGGGCAACCGTCTCCTCTTCCTTGATCATGTGGAGCGCCTCCTGGGCCGCTGGCAGTTTGTAGCCCATGAGCGCGCCGGCTAAACTCTGTAGGGTTAGCCCTTTTACCTTGTCAACGACCTCTGGGGGCAGGTCTTGGTATTTAAGCTCATATACCCATTTGGCAAGCTGGCGACTGAGAGATGCAGGCATTTTCCTCCTCCTTCAGTTGACCTTTCTCAAGATGAGCGTTTGTGAGTTTATTTCATTGCGAGCGGCGCTTCGCCGCGTGGCAATCTGGGGCAGGAGACGTGCCCGCGAACCTCCCGCATTTGTTCACAAGCTCTGAGAATGAACGCAGCTATTACGCAACCCTGCTGCGGGCTGGCTGCTTCAGAAGGGTCAGTTGGATGAGCTTATCCGCCTTAGGCAGCTTGTCCAGGCGGCTCACAGCCGCGACGACTTCATCGAACTGCTTTGCTGGTATTGGCAAGCCTGGCACTTGTTCACGGTTGCGCTGGATCGTCTCCTTCAGGTCGAAAGCGAGCTCCTTCCCCTTTGAGTTGGTGGTATGGCTCTTGCCGTCCCGAGTGAATATGGTGACCTTAGGGCCAAATAAAGTCTGCGTCCTGGAAGGGATCATGTTGACCTTCTTCATTAGCTCACGGATCTCAGGTGGAGCGTCCGCCTGTCGCTCCCTTTCTTGCTGGCCCGGCCTCACCAGTATGGGAAAGCCCCGGTTCACGATGGTATAAGCAACGTGAAACTGGGGTCCTCTTTCAACTCCCCGCTCTGCGCCAGGGAACGCTGGGCTGGGATGATATTGCTCCAGCCAGTTGACCACGACATCGACCCGCTCCACCTCTTCAGGCTTGATATCCTGATCCTTGCAAAGCCTGGCTGTTACCTCTATGGGACCTAGGGTAGTGCCACTGGTGGAGAAGATCCGGTGGAGGGTGTTCAGTATCTCCCACTCCTGGCCTAGCCCAGCGGTAATCCTGTCAAAGCTGGTGGTCTTCCTTCTGGTGAAGGAGTAGGTAAGCTTCCCTTTGTTGTTGCCTGTATAAGCGTGATAAAAGCCCGCATTGCCTTCCAGGACGGTCTCCCCGCCCTTAACGCCGTTCTTGGCCATCAGGACAGCCAAGATTGCGTTTCGCGCCATGCCGTTCTGGTGTATTCCCCGCCCTCCATGCATGCCTCCCTCGAGGTTTCCTCCGGCCATATCCGCGCACATAGCAATGGCACTGTTCATCTGGTCCTCGTTTAAGCCCATAAGCTTGCCCGCAGCAACGGCACCGCCGAAAATACCGAATATCGGGCCCGGATGAAAACCACGCGCCGCCACAGCAGGCACAAAGTCCTTGGACAACCTGAGCATTACCTCATAGGCCGCCACGATGGCAGTAATAAACTCCTTTCCAGTGCTCTTGTACTCTTCGATGACTGCCAAGGCTCCGGGAAGGATGGTGCTGCTGGGATGGACAAGCATCCTGTACGAGTCCTGTTTCCCGGCGGCGGAAACCTGCTCGCTGTTGGCTAGGGCTGCCGCTGCCTTAGTGACCCTGGCCCCATCGACCAGTATGGTAGAGCCGCCACGGGCCACTGTCTCCTCTTGCTTGAGCATGCGGATGGTCCGCCTCGGCCCCGGCCATTGGGAACCAGCCAGGCCTGAGACTAAGCCCTGCAGGATCAAGGCTTTCGCTTTATCCACTACCGGGGGCGGCAGGTCCTCGTAGCTAAGCTCGGAGACGAATTTGGCAAGCTGCCGACTAATAGATGCTGGCATTTCTTCCTCCTCCTTAGATTGAACTTCCAGGGTATGAAACTGAAAGCACGGCGGTTGGGAGCAAGCTCTTATCTCCTCCTGTTAGGGGTTGCCTGTTTCAGAAGGGTCAGTTGAATGAGCTTGTCCGCCTTAGGCAGCTTGTCCAGGCCGCTGACGGCGGTGATGATCTCCTCAAACTGGCTCTTTGGTATTGGCAGACCAGGCACCAACTCGCGGATTCGCCTGGTTTCCTCTTTCAGGTCCCACATGAACTCCCGCCCTGTGGATTCGGCAGTGTAGCTTTTGCCGTTCCTGGTGTAGATAGTGATCTTGGGGCCGAAGGAGGTCTGAGTCTTAGATGGGATGAGGGTCACCTTCTTCATCATCTCCAGGACCTCAGGGGGAGCATTATCGCCTCCGCCGGGACCCAAAGGCTGGCCTGGCTTTACTAAAACGGGATAACCGCGCTTCAGAATGGCGTAGGCACTGAAGTAATGGGGGCTGCCCACCCGCATATCGCCCATCGATGGAGTCGGGAAGGCTGGGCTCGGATACAGGGTCTCCAGCCAGTTCACAACTGCTTCTACCCTTTCGACGTCTTGAGGTTTGATATCGTTATCGGCGCATAGCTTGGCCGTGACGTCTACGTGGGGCAGGTTGAAGCCCCCTGTAGAGTAGATCCTGTGGACGGTATTCATTATTTCCCATTGGCGGCCCAGACCTGAAGTGACTTTGGCAGGGCTGGTGGTCTTCCTTCCGGTGAAGACGTAGCTGAGCTTGCCGTTATTGTTGCCTGCGTAGGAATGATAGAAGCCTGCGTCTCCCTCCAGGACGGTCTCGCCGCCCTTTAGCCCTTCTTTAGCCAGCAGCACTGCGAGCATAGCATTGCGTGCTGCGCTGGGCTCATGGGCCGAGGTGGGCTGACCACCACTCCTCGCTCCCTCAAGATTGCCTGAAGCGAGATTTACGCAAAGCGCAATAGCGCTATTCATCTGGTCTTCATCCAGCCCCATAAGCTTGCCGGCCGCAACCCCAGCGCCAAAGATGCCGTATATGGGACTGGACCGAAACCCTCTGGCCTGTGTGGAAGGGATCCAGTCCCGGGAGATGCGCTCCTGGACTTCATACCCTAAGGTCAGTCCTGTTATGAACTCCTTGCCGGAGCTACCAGCGGCCTCGGCGGCCACCAGGGCCGCTGGGATTATGGTAGTCCCCGGATGCGTAAGCATCCGATACGAGTCCACCTTCGCACCGGTATGGACCAGTTCAGAGTTGGCGAATGCAGCTCCTGCCTTAGTAAGCTTGGCTCCATCGACCATTAACGTGGAGCCGCCACGAGCCACCGTCTCCTCTTCTTTGATCATGTGGATGGTTCGCTGTGCAGCCGGATATTGGGAGCCAATAAGCGCCGAGGCCAAGCCCTGAAGGGTCAATGCCTTCGCCTTGTCAACGACCTCTGGGGGCAGGTCATCGTAGCTGAGGTTGCAGATGAACTTGGCAAGCTGCCGACTAAGAGATGCTGGCATTTTCCTTCCTCCTTCAGTTGAACTTTTTGGGATCTTATTTTTAGCCTATTAAGCGGTAATTATGGCCATCCAGCTCTCAAGAACGATGTCCCCACAAAGGGCTAGCAGGGGCCGAAAAAGAGAAGTCCAGAGGGAAGCACTGAAGCCCCGACAGGTCGGGGCTTCAGATAACTTGGGGCGTCCCTCAGATATAATTTCCCCCCTTCCTGGTTCTTCATCAGCCTGCTAGGGGATGAGAATGAAAGCAGCTGTTATGCAACCCTGCTGCGAGCCGCCTGCTTCAGAAGGGTCAGTTGGATGAGCTTATCAGCCTTAGGCAGCTTGTCCAGTCCGCTCACAGCCGCGACGACTTCATCGAACTGCTTTGCCGGTATTGGCAAGCCTGGCACCATCTCTTTCACCCTGCGGGTCGTCTCTTTGAGGTCGAACATGAACTCCCTCGCCTTGGAATTGGCGGTGTAGCTCTTGCCATTCTTGGTATAAATGGTGACTTTGGGGCCAAACAGGTTCTGTGTCTTGGAACCGATAATCTGGACCTTCTTCATCATCGCCGCGACCTCAGGGGAAGCATCAGGCGACCTCAGGCCTTCTTGCTGGCCCGGCTTCACCAATATGGGGTAACCGCGGTTCACAATAGCGTAGGCGACAAAGTAGTGGGACCCTCTTTCGATTCCCCGTTCTGCGCCAGGGAAGGCCGGGCTGGGATGATACAGCTCCAGCCAGTGGACCACGCACTCAGCCCGCTCCACATCTTGAGGTCTGATATTGTTGTCCTTACAAAGCTTTGCGGTGACTTCAACGGGACCCAAGTTAGTGCCGCTGGTGGAATAGATCCTGTGGAGGGTATTCATCATCTCCCATCTGGTGCCCAGTCCCTCGGTAATCTTGTCAAAGCTGGTGGTCTTCTTTCCGTAGGAATAGGTGAGCTTGCCCTGATTGTTGCCTGTATAGGAGTGATAGAAGCCGGCGTTTCCTTCCAGAACGGTCTCCCCGCCCTTGATGCCGTCCTTAGCCATGAGGACAGCCAGCATCGCATTCCGTGCGGCGCCGTTCTGATGAATTGTCCGCCCACCATGCATGCCCCCCTCAAGGTTTCCCCCAGCCAGATTCACGCACAAGGCGATGGCGCTGTTCATCTGGTCCTCGTTCAGGTCCATAAGCTTGCCCGCAGCGACGGTAGCACCAAAAATGCCGAATACAGGGCCTGCATGAAAACCCCGTGCCATGACGGCGGGCACGAAATCCTTCGCCAGCCTCAGCATTACCTCATATGCCGCCACGATGGCAGTAATAAACTGCTTGCCGGTGCTCTTCGACTCTTCGACGGCGGCAAGTGCTCCGGGAAGGATGGTGAGGCTCGGGTGCGTAAGCATTTGAAACGAGTCCAGTTTCCCTGCGGCGGAAATCTGCTCGCTGTTAGCCAAGGCTGCGCCTGCCTTAGTAACTTTGGCTCCGTCCACCAGTATGGTGGAGCCGCCGCGAGCGACGGTCTCCTCCTTCTTGATCATGCGGATGGTCTGCCGGGGGCCTGGCCATTGGGAGCCGGCCAGGGCCGAGGCTAAGGCTTGCAGGATCAGAGCCTTGGCCTTGTCGACTACCTGGGGCGGCAGGTCCTCGTAGCTAAGCTCGGAGACGAATTTGGCAAGCTGCCGACTAAGAGATGCTGGCATTTCTTCCTCCTCCTTAGATTGAATTTGTTGGTATTATATCGCTAATCCATTAAGTTTCAATTGGCAATGCAGCCCGAAATCACCGATTCAATCTGTAGGTCGGGTTTCCCAACCCGACCGTCCCACAAGGGCAGGTTCGGAAACCTGCCCTACGGGGTCAAACGCTATTTTCGCGATGCATTTCTTCAGCATGTGCTCTTGAGAGCTGGAGCTGGCTGGAAGCAAGGAGGATTAAGGGAAGCTCTTATCTGCTCCTGCTGGGGGCTGGTTGCTTCAGAAGCGTCAGTTGGATGAGCTTGTCAGCCTTGGGCAGCTTATCCAGACCTCTGCAGGCTGCCACTATTTCATCAAACTGCTTTGCGGGGATTGGCAGCCCTGGGGTGATCTCCTTAATTCTTCGAATCTCCTCTTTGAGGTCCCACATGAACTCTCGCCCGGTGGACTCTTTTGTATATTTCTTGCCGTTCTTGGTGTAGATAGTGATCTTTGGTCCAAATGAAGTCTGTGTCTTTGAGGGGATGACTGTGACCTTCTTCATCATCTCCAGGACCTCTGGGGGATCCTTATCAACTCCCGGTCTGGCCAGCGCAGAGTAGCCCCGTTTCACAATTCCGTAAGCCTCGAAATAATGAGTGCTCCCTACTCGCACCTCTGAAGGATTGGGAAACGCCGGGTTATACACGGTCTCCATCCAGTTAACAACAGCCTCTACCTTTTCAACATCCTGCGGCTTGATGTTGTTTTCAGCGCACAGGGCGGCGGTTACGTCCACGTGAGCCAGGTTGAACCCACCTGTAGAGTATATCCTGTGGACTGTATTCATGAGTTCCCACTCCTGGCCTAGACCAGCAGTGATTTTCTTGAGGCCAAGGGTCTTTCTCCCTGTAAAAACGTAAGGGAGCTTTCCTTTGTTGTTACCTGTGAACGAGTAATAAAGGCCGGCATCCCCTTCTAGAGTGGTCTCTCCGCCCTTCATTCCCTCCTTGGCCAGCATAGCTACTAACATCGCATTTCTTGTAGCTCCGGTCTCACGAATCATCGTGCCGCCACTCCTGGGACCTTCCAGGTTTCCAGCAGCGAGACTTACAGATAGCGCGATGGCGCTGTTCATCTGGTCTTCGTCTAGCTTCATGATCTTGCCAGCGGAGACAACAGCGCCGAAGATGCTGAAAACCGGGCCTGAGTGAAACCCTCGTGCCATAACTGAGGGGATGAAATCCTTCGCCATCCTCTCCAACACTTCATATCCTGCCGCCAGTCCAGTAATAAGGTCCTTTCCAGAGGCTCCCATCGCCTCGGCGGCGACAAGGCCGGCGGGAATAATGGCGGACCCCGGGTGGGTTAGCATCTGATACGAGTCTAATTTAGCCCCGGCAAAAACTAGCTGACTGTTGAGGTAAGCTGCGGCTGCCTTGGTAACTTTGGCTCCGTCCACCAAGATTGTGGAGCCGCCGTGACCAGCACCCTCCTCTTCCTTGAAGAGGTGGATGCTATTCTTGACTTCTGGAGATTGGTAGCCAAGTAGCATGGAGCCTACGGCTTGAACTGTCAAACCCTTGACCTTATCGACTACATAGGGTGGTAAATCCTTATAGGTAAGCCCTACTACCCATTTGGCGAGTTGACGACTAAGAGATGCAGGCATTCTATTCTCCTCTTTATGTGGTTTGCCTATTTGACAAGGGTCAGTTGAATCAGCTTGTCCGCTTTGGGGAGTTGGTCCAAACCGCTGCAGGCCCCCACTATTTCATCAAACTGCTTGGCGGGGATTGGCAGTCCAGGGACCACGCCTTTAATGCGACGGCTCTCCTCCTTTAGGTCAAACATGAACTCGCGCCCTGTGGCTACGGCAGTGTAGCTCTTGCCGTTCTTTGTGTATATGGTTATCTTGGGGCGCAAGTGGGGCTGAGTCTTGGATGGGATGATTTGGATCCTCTTCATCATCTCTAGGACTTCAGGCGGATCAGTATCTGCGCCTGGCCTTCCTAACATGGGATAACCGCGCGTCACAATGCCGTAGGCGCTGTAGTAATGGATGCTGCCTACTATCGGGCCGCTGCGTCCTGGAGTGGGGAACGCTGGGCTGGGATACTGGGTCTCCAGCCAGTTCACCACGGCCTCTACCCGTTCCACGTCTTCAGGTTTGATGTTGTTATCGGCGCACAGCTTGGCTGTGACATCTATATGAGGCAGGTTAAAGGCGCCCGCAGAATAGATCCTATGGAGGGTATTCATCATTTCCCATTCGCGGCCCAGATCTGAAGTGATTCTGTCAAGGCTGGTAGTCTTTCTTCCGGTGAAGACGTAGGAGAGCTTGCCTTTATTATTGCCTGTGTGGGAATGATAAAAGCCTGCATCTCCTTCAAGGGTCGTATCGCCGCCTTTCACTCCCTCCTTGGCGGAAAGCACTGCCAATATGGCATTTCGTGTTGAGGCGTTCTCCCGGAGCATAGTCCCTCCGCTTCTGGGCCCCTCCAGGTTTCCAGCGGCGAGTGCTGTGGACAGGGCAATGGCACTGTGGATCTGCTCTTCGTCCAGGCCCAGGAGTTTGGCGGCAGGGACAACGGCACCGAAGATACCGAATGCGGGGCCTGCGTGAAACCCCCGCGCCATAACGGAAGGGATAAAACCGCGAGCCATCCTTTCCATGACTTCATATCCTGCGGCCGCTGCTGTGATAAAGTCCTTGCCAGAGTGGCCCTCAGCCTCTGCCCCCAATAGGGACGCCGAGATTATGGTTTCCCCTGGGTGCGTTAGCATCCAATACGAGTCCAATTTCCCGCCGGCACTTATCAGCGAAGTGTTAGCAAACCCAGCCCCAGCCTTGGTAACCTTGGCTCCATCGACCAATATCGTGGAGCCGCCACGAGCGACTGTCTCCTCTGCTTTGACCATGCGGATGGCTTGCTTGGCTGCTGGAGTTTGGTAGCCAATGAGCACAGAGGCCAGGGCTTGAAGTGTTAGGGCCTTGACCTTGTCAACGACCTCGGGGGGCAGGTCCTGGTATTTAAGCTCATATGCCCATTTGGCAAACTGCCGACTAAGAGATGCAGGCATTCTTTTCTCCTCCTTCAGTTGACCTGGTTCTTCTCAGACAACTCAAAGGCCCTTGTCCACAATAAAGGCCGTCAGGTCTCCTACCCGGCAGGAGTAGCCCCACTCGTTATCGTACCAGCCGACCGCCTTCACCATGTTGCCTTCCATGACCATGGTGGAGAGGGCATCGATGATGGCGCTGGCAGGGTTGCCAATGAAGTCGTGGCTTACCAGCTCCTCTTCGGTATATTCCAGGATACCCTTCAGGTAGGTCTCAGAGGCCTCTTTGAAGGCTGCGTTCACCTGGTCCACGGTTACTGTTTTCTCCACCTCGCATACGAAATCGGTGACGGACCCCGTACTGACAGGGACACGGAATGCCATACCGTGGATCTTGCCCTTTAGCTCCGGAATCACCACGCCTACCGTTCGTGCGGCCCCGGTGGTGGTAGGTATGATGTTGACCGCAGCGGCCCGAGCGCGCCGGAGGTCCGAGTGGAACTGGTCGAGGATCCTCTGGTCGTTAGTGTAGGCGTGAATGGTGGACATGAGGCCGTGTTTTATGCGGAAGTTATCGTGCAGCACCTTGACCATGGTAGCGATGCAGTTGGTGGTGCAGGATGCGTTAGATACAATCCGGTGTTTCTTAGGATCGTACTTGTCCTCGTTGACGCCTAGCACCAGGGTGACATCCTCCTTGCTCGCTGGCGCCGTAATGACGACCTTCTTGGCTCCCGCCTCCAAGTGGGCAGAGGCTTTGGAGGCATCCGTAAAGATGCCCGTGGACTCCACAACTATCTCAACACCCGCCGTGCCCCAAGGGATTCGAGCTGGGTCGCGCTCGGCGAATACCTTAACTGGCTTGCCTCCGATGACCAGGGTGCTATCGACCGCCTCCACCTTGCCTGGGTATATGCCGTAGTTGGTATCGTACTTGAACAGATGCGCGTTGGTCTTGGCGTCGGTGAGGTCGTTAACAGCCACTACATCCAGCTTTCCCGCCTGCCGCTCCATCATAGCCCTCAGCACCTGGCGCCCTATGCGTCCAAATCCATTGATGCCTATCTTGGTAGCCATGAGTCCTCCTTTCAAGGATAGATTTTGTGGTGACGCAGTGTTGGTGAACCACGCCAGATGGCATTCAACTCTCTCCTGGATGCCAAGGGCATTTTACCAGAAATCTTCAACTATTCATCTATTGTTGCAGGGTATCTTTGAGAACTTATGACCTCACCCCCTTAGTCCCCCTCTCCTAGACTTAGGAGAGGGGGATAGAGGAATTCAGGGGGACACCCCCTGAAACCCCCGCCATCCCGATTAGATCGGGATGGACTCCCCAAGGGGATGTTACCCTGATTTATGGCAGTAGGTGCTAGCCGTCGCGTTCAGCGGTCAAGAACTAATCCACAGGTAGCCCAGCGACGCTGCTTTGGATGCCACGGTCTTTTGATTATTGTCGTACTTCCATATCGGGCCGCGATTTCATCGGGGTCCCCGATCCAATCGGGGTCATTCTGAGTCCCGATAAGTCGGGACGAAGAATCTGGGGTGGAGGCGCCCCTCCCCAGACCCTTCGTCGCTCCGCTCCTCAGGGTGACAATCAAAAGGCCCTGGCTATGGATGCGGCATCGGTTGACGGAGGTGTACCATAGGATATAAGATGATACGTCATAGTCAAGCGTATGCCGCACCACTGGCGGGGATGAGGGAGAGCAACCATTGAGCGATGATTACGATGTAGTAGTGATAGGCGGCGGCCCCGGTGGGTACGTGGCTGCTATCAGGGCCGCACAGCTTGGTCTCAGGACCGCCGTCGTCGAGAGGGATGCCGTCGGTGGCATATGCCTCAACTGGGGGTGCATCCCTAGCAAAGCCCTGCTAAAGAATGCTGAGGTCCTGGGATATATGCGCAGGGCCAAGGAGTTCGGAATAACCTTCGATAACCTGCGCTGGGACATGGGCAAGGCCATCGACCGCAGCAGGCAGGTGGTCAATCGCCTCACTAAAGGGGTCGAGTTCCTTCTCAAGAAAAACAAGGTTGACCTTTTCATAGGGACGGGATATGTAACATCTCCCAACCAGGTCGAGGTTCAGGCCGACGGCCGGAAGCTAACTACCAAGAATATTCTTGTTGCTACGGGAGCGCGCAGCCGCAATCTCCCTGGGCTGACCATAGATGGGAAAAGCGTCATAACCAGCCGAGAGGCTCTGGAGCTCCGTGATATGCCTGAGTCCATCGTCATCGTTGGCGCAGGGGCAACAGGAGTCGAGTTCGCCTACATATATCAAATGTATGGCAGCCATGTGACCCTTCTGGAGATGATGCCTCACGTGCTCCCTCTAGAGGACGAGGAGATAAGCAAGGCCCTGGAGGAGTCCTTTGCCAAACACGGTATAAAGATGCGGACCGAAACGCGTGTGGATGGCATAGACATTGTTGATGGCAAGGTCACGCTGCGAGCGACCACCCCCAAAGGGCCTGAGCAGATGATCTGTGACAAGGTGCTGGTGGCCGTTGGCGTCCAGGCCAACAGCGATGGCATGGGATTGGAGGCTCTGGGAGTCGAAACCAACCGAGGGTTTCTAAAGCGGGATGAGCGCATGGCTACCAACGTGCCAGGGATATACGCTATAGGAGACGTAACCGGGCCTCCCCTCCTGGCGCACGTAGCCTCTCATCAGGGCAAAATAGCTGTGGAAGCCATGGCGGGGCAAGAGACGCCTGCGATCGACTATGAGATGATGCCCCGGTGCACCTATTGCCTTCCTCAGGTGGCCAGCATGGGCATAACCGAAGCCGAAGCCATCAAGCGGGGGCATCAGGTGAAGGTAGGCCGGTTCCCATTTAGGGCCATAGGCAAGGCCATAGCCATAGGCGAGACCGAGGGTCTGGTGAAGATAGTAACGGATGCCAAGCACGGGGAGCTTCTGGGCGCTCATATGATAGGGCCCGAGGTGACGGAGATGCTGGCTGAGCTGTCGTTGGCCAAAGCCTCGGAGCTCACTGCCTCGGAGATTGGAGAGCTAGTTCATGCCCATCCCACCCTCTCCGAGGCCCTTATGGAAGCCGCCCTCGACGTGGACGGCTCAGCCATTCACGTTTGAGCCTCGTCAGGAGGCCAGAGCCGAAAACTGACCATGGAGGAAGGGATGACTCTAGCGAAGAAAATGGAACTTAAGAAGGGGCAACTTCAGGGATTCCTCAGGATGATGATGCTTATCCGCCGCTTCGAGGAGAAGGCGGCCGAAATGTACATGAGAGGCAAGATCGGAGGCTTCCTGCACCTCTATATCGGGGAAGAGGCCGTTGCTGTGGGGTCCATAGCCGCCCTAAAAGACGAGGACTACGTCGTCACCCACTATCGAGAGCATGGGCATGCCCTGGCTAAAGGCTTGAGCTCCAAGTCGGTGATGGCGGAGCTTTTTGGGCGCACCACAGGTTGCAGCAAGGGTAAGGGAGGCTCCATGCATCTATTCGACGCCTCCAAGAACTTCTTAGGGGGCTACGCCATAGTGGGCGGGATGCTTCCGGTAGTTACAGGCTTGGCTCTGGCCAGCCAGCAACAGGGCCAAAAGCGTATAGCCTGCGCGTACTTCGGTGACGGAGCTGTAAACCAGGGGGAGTTTCATGAGAGCATGAACCTGGCCGCCCTCTGGAAGCTTCCAGTACTTTTCTTCCTGGAGAACAATGGCTACGGAATGGGAACGGCGGTAGAGAGGGCAGCCTCATACGCCCAAACCATTTATCGTTTGCCAGATGGCTATGGCATGCCCAGCCAGCGCATCGATGGGCAGGATGTCCTGGAGGTCTTCCAGGCCACCAAGGAAGCCGCTGCCAGGATCAGGGAAGGGCAAGGGCCTGAGTTCATCGAGGCCATTACCTATAGATATAGGGGCCACTCCATGGCCGACCCTATGGAGTACCGCGAGAAGACGGAGGAAGAGCAGTGGCGCGGCCGCGACCCCATTCTTCTCTTTCGAAAGAGGCTTGAGGAGGACGCCGCTTTAGCCTCAAAAGAATTCGACAAGCTTCAAGAAGATGTTGATAAAGAGGTGGATGAGGCCACCCAGTTCGCCGATGAAAGTCCCTTAGCGCCCCTGGAGGACATCTACCAGAATATCTACGCGTAGAGAGGTTGGGATGCCAGAGATTACTTATCGAGAGGCTATTCGCCAGGCCCTGCTAGAGGCCCTCAACAACGATGAGCGGGTGTTCATCATGGGGGAGGATATTGGGGCATACGGTGGCTCTTACGCCATCACCAAGGGTTTCCTGGCGGAGTTTGGGGAAAAACGAATAAAGGACACTCCTATCTCAGAGTCGGCCTTCGTGGGGGCAGGCATCGGCGCGGCCATGGGCGGCCTGAAGCCTATCGTGGAAATCATGACCATAAACTTCAGCCTTCTGGCCATGGATCAAATAGTTAACATCGCCGCCAAGCTCCACTATATGTCGGGGGGACAGGTCTCAGTCCCCCTCATCATCAGGACTGTCAGCGGCGGTGGAAATCAGCTAGCAGCCACTCACTCCCAGAACTTCGAGGGGTGGTATGCTCATGTTCCGGGCCTAAGGGTGGTAACCCCTTCTACTCCATACGACGCCTGGGGCCTGTTTCGGACGGCCCTCAAAGACAATAACCCGGTCATATTCGTAGAGCATTCCCTGCTGTACGGCAACAGGGGCACCGTGCCAGAGGGTTACTGGGAGATACCCTTTGGCAAGGCAGACGTTAAGCGGCAAGGGAAGGATGTAACTATCGCATGCTACCTGCGAACGGTCCCTCTGGCGCTAAGGGCGGCAGAGGAGCTGGCCAAAGATGGGGTAGAGGCGGAGGTGGTGGACCTGAGGACCCTCAGGCCCCTGGATGCCGAGACCGTCATTCAGTCAGTGCGCAAGACCACCCGGGCTGTTGTGGTGGCTGAGGGATGGTCTCTGGGCAACTTCGCCAACGAAATCATTACCCAGATCCAGGAGCAAGCCTTCGATCACCTTGACGCCCCAGTCCAGAGGGTGACCGGTGCCGACGCGCCCATGCCCTATGCCCGGCACCTGGAGCTGGCCTCCATGCCCAGCGAAAAGGACATCATCGCCGCCGTCAAAAAGATCGTCTAAGACCTAACTACTCCAAATCATGATAGGGCCCATTGGAGATTTAGCCAAAGACGAATTTTCGACCGCACATCTTCAAATCGTAAAGATAAAAGGCGCTTTCTCAATTACAAAGCCATGCATAGTGGTGTGAAAGTTTCCAGTGGTCAGCCTGGACTGGTGGTGTCATTCCGAGTCCTTCCGCTGAAGGATGAGGAATCTAGAGCGTCCCATGCTTGCTAAAGGCGTAGGTCTTAGATTCTTCGTCGTCCTTCCTGTAAAGGAAGGACTCCTCAGAATGACAGGGCATATGTTTAGCTCACCGTTCAAGGCTTTGTAATAGGCAAAGAGCCTTAGGAGGGTTCAGGGAGTCCTTCCTGAGAAGGACCTCCGTGACGGGGGTCTGGGGGTGTTCCCCCAGATAGTCTTTTTCTTCCCCCTCTCAGGAAAGAGAGGGGGATTGAGGAGGTGAGTTCAAGTGCCAACAGAAGTGATTATGCCCCAGATGGGCTTCGATATGAAGGAGGGGAAGGTCGCCCGATGGCTTAAGAAGGAGGGCGAGCAGGTTACTCGTGGGGAGATCATAGCCGAGATCGAGACCGACAAGGCCGTGGTGGAGATGGAGGCCACCAGCTCCGGTGTCCTGCGCCAGATAGCCATTAAAGAGGGACAGACTGTCCCAGTGTTGACGGTCATCGGCATCATCTCCGCTCCTGGAGAGGAGATCGGCCCCGTAAGACCTGCGGCGCGGGTAGCAGCCGCTGCTCCCCAGCCTTCTGCCCCGGAGCGAGCCCCGGCTCCTGCAAGAGGTGAGGAGGAAGGGGAGCTGAAGGCATCGCCCATCGCCAGGCGGATAGCGGCAGAGCACGGCGTAGAGATGAAGCTGGTCAAAGGCTCCGGCCCAGGTGGGCGTATCACCAGGGAAGACGTCGAGGCGTATGTAAAGCAGCGAGGTGCGGCTCCAGCAGCGGCGCCTACCGCTCCGGCGACCCACGCTCCCGCAGTTGCTCCAGCTCCTGAGCCTTCTCGCATGCGCCAGGCCATTGCCAGGCGCATGGCCCAAAGCAAACGAGAGGCCCCTCACTTCTACGTCACCATGGATATTGACATGACCGCAGCCATGCGCATGCGCTCTGAGCTCAACGAAGGCGTGCAAAGGGAGGAGCGCATCAGCGTAAACGACATGATCGTCCGGGCGTGCGCAATGGCGCTAAAAAAGTTTCCCTACATGAACTCCTATTATGTGGAAGACCGCGTCCAAATCCATGAAGCCATCCACGTAGGCATAGCCATTGCCCTGGAGGACGGCCTCATCGCCCCTGCCATCCTGGACTGCCAGAACAAAAGCCTCAAGGAGATCGCCCGCGCCAGCGAGGACCTGGCCAATAGGGGCCGTGGCGGGACCCTCCGGCCGCAGGAGTATACCGGTGCCACCTTCACCATCTCTAACCTGGGGATGTACGATGTGGACAACTTCGTCGCCATCATCAACCCGCCGCAGGCCGCTATCCTGGCCGTGGGCACAGTGAAGCCTCAGCCAGTCGTGCGGGAGAATCAAATAGCCATCGCCCAGGTGATGAAGGCCACCCTCTCGGCAGACCATCGGGTTACCGATGGCGCCAAGGCGGCCCAATTCCTCAAAGAGGTCAAAACTCTCCTGGAGAGACCCTGGAGCCTCGTGTCTTTGTCTTAGCCCGCTCCCTAAGAGATTAACTCGAAGCTGCCGTTTGGGGAAGTCCAGAGGGGGTCTGACCCCCTCTGGCAGGGGTCTGGGGGTGTCCCCCAGATTCATTTTCCTCCCCCGCTCCCTTGCCAAGGGAGCGGGGGATATAGGGGGTGAGGGTTTTGAGATCATCTCTTTACAGTATGGGCTTAAACAGAGTGATAACGAAGTTCCCATGAACTGGAGGTAACGAAATGGCCAAGGTCACAGCTTCTAACTTGAAACACCGAAGCAAGGACGTTACCCAGGGGCCTGAGAGAGCGCCCCACCGCTCCATGTTCCACGCCATGGGCTTTACCCGTGAGGACCTGGTCAAGCCCATGATTGGCGTCGTCAGCTCCTGGAACGAGGTGACTCCTTGCAACTTCCACCTGAACCGTCTGGCCAAGAAGGTGAAGGAGGGGGTGCGATCCGCCGGCGCGACGCCCATCGAGTTCGGGACCATCGCCGTCAGCGATGGCATCGCCATGGGCCACGAAGGAATGAAGGCATCCCTGGTCAGCCGAGAGGTCATCGCCGACTCCATCGAGATTGTATCCTTCGCTCAGAGATTCGACGGGATCGTGGCCATCGCGGGGTGCGACAAAAGCCTTCCCGGCTCCCTTATGGCCATGGCCCGCCTGAATATACCCGCCGTCTTTGTCTACGGGGGCTCCATTCTGCCGGGCAGGTTCCGAGGCAAGGACGTGAATATCGTAAGCGTCTTTGAGGCAGTGGGGGCTTATTCCACTGGCAAGATGACGCTGGATGAGCTAGAGGAGCTGGAGCTCCTGGCCTGCCCTGGGGAGGGGTCCTGCGCTGGGCTTTTCACTGCCAACACCATGGCCTCCATCAGCGAGGCGCTGGGGATGGCCCCACCCGGAAGCGCCTCACCACCAGCGGTAGATGGCCGGCGGTACCAGGCATCTTACGATGCTGGAGAGCTGGTGGTGCATCTGCTGGAGCAGAACATCAGGCCCCGGGATATCCTGACCCTGGAGGCCTTCGAGAACGCCATCGCCGTCTCCGTGGCCATGGGCGGCTCCACCAACGCAGTCCTTCATCTACTGGCCATAGCCCACGATGCGGGGGTGCCCCTGACCCTGGACCACTTCCAGCGCATCAGCAACAGGACCCCCTACATAGCCGATATGACTCCAGGAGGCAGATATGTGATGGCCGACCTGGACCGGGTAGGCGGCGTGCCACTGGTGATGAAAGCCCTCCTGGATGCTGGCCTTCTTCATGGCGATGCCCTCACAGTAACCGGCAAGACGGTTAAAGAGAACCTGGCCGACTTCAAGCCACTGCTGTCACAGGACGTCGTGAGGCCAATGGACAAACCTATGGCCCCTACAGGAGGGCTGGCCATACTGAAAGGGAACCTGGCCCCGGAAGGTAGCGTGGTCAAGACGGCAAGCATCAAGCGCCTTCAGCTCAAAGGCCCCGCGCGAGTCTTCGACCGCGAGGAGGACGCCTTCCAGGCTGTAGTCAATGACAGGATAAAACCGGGGGACGTCATCGTCATCCGCTACGAGGGGCCAAAGGGCGGCCCTGGGATGCGGGAGATGCTGGCGGTGACATCGGCAGTGGTCGGGCGCGGACTAGGTGAGGACGTGGCCCTCATAACCGATGGGCGTTTCTCTGGCGGCACCCACGGCCTCATGGTAGGCCACGTGGCACCAGAGGCCGCCAATGGCGGCCCCATAGCCCTGCTCAAGGAGGGGGACATCATTAACGTGGATGCCGCCAATGGACGGCTGGAGGTTGAGCTCTCCAAAGAGGAGCTGGAGGCCAGGCGGAAGCGGTGGACTCCCCCCGCACCCAACTACACCACGGGAGCCCTGGCCAAGTATGCTAGGAGTGTCGGGTCGGCAGCCCAGGGTGCCGTCTGCGGCTAGGGAAGCAGGATAATTTATCCGAGCCTTGGCCTGCTATAATACCTTGCCATGCGCGGCTTCGTGCTGGCTTTTTCCCTTGCCACAGGTCTGTTGCTTATAGCGTCCTGTGCTCAGCCCGTCGCGACGCCGGCGTCTGCGCTAGCGCCTCAGTCTACAACGGCGTTCTCTGCCACACCAGATGTTACTCCAACACCAATACCTATGCCTGTTCCCCTCCCAACGACGACGCCATTCCCTTTGCCTACTCCTAGCGTAACAGCTACGCCAACCCCTGCGCCCAGACCAACAGCGACTGCAACCCCTACGACTACGCCCATGCCAGCAATCTCACCCATGCCTTCTCCCACGGCTACCCCAAGTCCACTGCCTCTCGGAACTGCATCGGCGACTGATATTGCATGTCCGCCTGGCTCAGCCGTAGGCGCACAATGTCGGCGAGTTGTGGTGGTGTGTCCCGATGTGGAGCAAGCCTCAGCCCAGCTCCGCATAGTGCGCCCAGGGTCCGGCATCATGGGACGGGGCACGTTGGTGTTGACGAAAGGTGGCGACGGGACACTCTTCTATAGGGGGCCGGTGAGTGCGGTTGGTGCTATAGGTGGAGTGGGCCAGATGGTAGATACGCTAGTAAATGACGGGTTCACAACCGTCGAGGTGGCTTGGGACTCACCAGGGATCTGGGGAGGAGCAAGGGCCAGGACATTAGCCTGCCGTTATGCGACTGTGGCCCGTTGGATTCATAGCAACATCCATCAGGCTGGTCCAGGTACGATTTTCGTTGCCCAAGGTACAAGCGGAGGGGCAGCGCAGATTGCGTATGGGCTGGCCTACTACGGCCTCGATGAGATCACCGATCTCGCCAATCTCGGCGGTGGTCCGCCTAACTGCCCACTCTGCAGCCCCACCCCTGGATTCGGTTTAGAGCCGCTGCTGAGTGGCACTCCCAGGTTGCACTACCCTAGTACGCTGGTGAGGTTCTTCCTCGGGCAAAACGACCCGAAATATGAGGAGTATAAGGCTGATGCGAATGCCTACTACAAGGCCATTACGTCAGCCAAGTCGTTTCGGACCCTTCCCAACACCGAACATAACGTGGAATTTACACCAGAGGGCCAAGCTGCGCTCATTGCGGCTGTCAGAGAGGCTGCGGGGGCAGCCCGCTAGCTTGCCTCGTGCATCCCGGGGGCCTTTATGACCCAAGATTTGGGTGCATCGATGGTCTGCAAGTGTGACTCAAGGACTCTTGAGGCATTCATCGTGATTATCTACATTGCGCATAAGGAATGCGTTCCCATGCCGCTCAAAAGTCATGCGATATTTAGCATCGACATAGGCTTCAAAGATTTCGCCCACCCCTTCCAGAGGATGACTTCTCAACCCTGGATGCCTGAAGTCTGCATCGAGCAGGCGGAGGGCCTTATCCACTTTCCTTTGAATTGTCCCGGGTAATCGCTCGTACTGTTTAACGAACCGCTCGGTGAACTGGATAGGCATTGCAGGCTAAGCCTTGTTTTTTGTGCCTGCACCCTTCTTTGCCCGCTTGTGAAGAAAGGCTACGGCTTCCTTGGCGCTATCAAAGCTGTGGACACGGCCGGCGCGAATATCCTCCTCAGCTTCTCTTTCGCCCTCCTGCCAACGCTTGGTCCAGAACCATGCTTGCTCTTTATCAACCAGCTTCTTCACCCGCAGCACAATCTCACCCTCATTCACTCTGACGTCTAGAAAGTCGCCCTCCTCTATGTTCAGGGCTTGGCGAACGGATTGAGGTAACGTAACCTGCGCCTTCTTGCGCACTTGGATCAATTCCGACATGACGAAACTCCTCTAGTCCGATTTTCTTATGGTCTTACTATATCAGGGTAAAGAGGGGAGTTCAAGTGCATCCTGACTGGCAATTATTAGCCGGTCTAGCGGCGCAGCGAACCCGCTGTGGGATAGGGTGAAAATCTGCCTGAGCAGAAGATTGAAGCTTCAGAACAGAATCGAAGCTACTCAATCTGCTTTCGAGCGCCAGTAAACTATCTCC
>Ga0137829_12015086_pt1 | contig 23445 bp, 23 predicted proteins | sample OV2TP2_FD_97737 | JGI IMG/M metagenome (GOLD analysis project Ga0137829, IMG submission 97737) | reverse complement strand
AACAAGAAATGACATTGTTAATGCGTTAGGTTATAATAAGTTTATGGAGTGGTTGAGAGATTAAAAAAAGGAGGTGAAAATATGGATACGGGTTGGATCATAGTAATTGCAATCGTGATAATTACGGCATCATACGTCTTTCTAATATATAACTCTTTGGCAACAGGAAAGGTAAGGATAAAAGAAGCTTTCAGTGGAGTGGACGTTCAGCTTAAAAGAAGAATTGATCTTGTGCCAAATTTAATAGAGACAGTTAAAGGATACGCAAAACACGAAAAAGAGCTTATAGAAAACGTTACAAAAGCACGAACTTCTTTAATGCAGGCAAAAACGCCTCAAGAGAAAGCAGGATCCGATAACATACTGGCTGCTACCTTAAAAACAATATTTGCGGTTTCAGAGAATTACCCAACACTCAAAGCCAATCAAAATTTCTTGAATTTGCAGCAAGAGCTTTCTGACATAGAAGCAAAAATAGCATATGCAAGACAGTTTTATAATACAAATGTAAGAGACTATAATACAACGCTTGCAAATTTTCCTAGTGGTAGTATTGGTCGCATATTTGGCTTTAAAGAGGAAGAGTTTTTCGAGGGAGAAGAAGAAGCAAAAGAACCTGTAAAAGTGACATTTTAATGGCATTTTTTCATTTTTAAATTATCGTCCAATTTCTGCCATGGCATAAATAAGACGATGGTTTTAAGATTACTTGAGTTTTGAGCTTTGACTTTCGAGGGCCATTTGAGTTTTTTGTTATGTTTATCTATTCCCAAATCTCATCCAACAAAACAAAAACTTGGCTAATTATTATATTATTTGTCCTTTTTATACCAACAGTTGTATATATTTACGGTCAAGCTACGGGATATGGTTTGACTATTGTGGGTATAGCGCTTGTCTTATCGGGATTAACAAGCCTTGGAAGCTATTATTACTCGGATAAATTAATTCTTACAATGTCGTCTGCAAAGAAAGCCTCTAAAAGTGAATATCCTCAATTTTATAGAGTCGTTGAGAATCTTTGCATTGCAACAGGAATGCCTATGCCAAACTTTTATGTGATCAACGATTTATCACCCAATGCTTTTGCAACAGGCCGTGATCCCAAACATGCTGTTATTTGCGCCACAACTGGAATATTGGAAAAGCTTAACAAAACAGAATTGGAGGGAGTAATGGCACACGAACTTTCTCACATAAAAAATTACGACATAAGACTTATGTCTATAGTGGTAATATTGGTAGGTTTGGTGGCTATTCTTGCGGATTTGTTCTTAAGAAGTTTGTGGTTTGGAGGTCAGAGAAGAAGATCTGGAAGTGCACAAGGAATATTTTTGCTAATAGGTATAGTCTTGGCGCTTCTCTCACCTATTATTGCAACTCTTATTAAATTGGCAGTTTCAAGAAAGCGAGAGTTTTTGGCAGATGCATCGGGTGCTTTAGTAACTCGTTATCCAGAAGGATTGGCATCTGCGCTTGAGAAAATAGCATTGGACAAACAACCTCTTAAATCTGCCAACAACGCCACAGCACATTTATTTATAGAAAATCCATTTAGAGGCAAAGACGTTCACAACTGGTTTACCGGACTCTTCAACACCCACCCACCGGTTGAGGAAAGAATTAGAATCCTTCGATCAATGTGAAATATATCTGTGGATACACAAGCATTTAAGTGCTAAAATCTAGCTTAAATGAACATTTTTCTTATTATTTTAGGCAAACTAATAGTCTTTTTTAGTAAAAAGCTTAATTTAGGAGCTGGATCAACCTGGCCAGGACATGTGGCTCTTAATATCAATAAAAACTTTATTAAACAGGTGCTTGAACAAAATCACCATCTTAAAATTATCTTAATTGCAGGAACCAATGGCAAGACTACAACAGGCAAACTTATTCAAACTATTCTAGAAAAATCAAATTATCGAGTTTTTCAAAATGAGTCTGGAGCAAACTTATTAAATGGAATTGCATCAAGTCTATTACTACATAGTAATATACTTTGTAAAATTAATTACGACTACGTTATTTTTGAAGTTGATGAAAATACTTTACCCCTGACATTAAAAGAATTTACGCCAGATTATCTAGTTATTTTGAATTTGTTTCGAGATCAGCTCGATAGATATGGAGAAGTAAATACGATCGTTAATAAGTGGCAGAGGGTTTTGAGCAAACTTACACCAAAAACATCTTTAATTCTAAATGCTGATGACCCACAAATTGCGTATTTAGAAACTGAAAATAATCATAATTATTCTTCGAGCGGATCCGGCGAAGCAGGAGAGTCGAGAAGTTTAAAAGATGATAGTTCTCGACAGGCTCGAATAATACTTTATTTTGGTCTTGATGACAAAAAATTATCCATCGATAAACATCAGCATGCGGCAGACTCCGTCTTTTGTCCAAATTGCAATTCAAAACTATATTATAATTTAATCTATTATTCTCATCTTGGGAATTGGGAATGTAGAAGTTGTGAATATAAAAGACCAAAAAATGTCTTTTGTCTTCCACCACCAAACAAATTGATCGGAACGTACAATCTTTATAACATTCTTGCTGCAACCCTAGTTGCAAAAAGAATTGGAATTCCTGATAAGATTGTCAATAAATCATTAATAACATTTTCTCCAGCATTCGGGAGACAAGAGATATTGAATGTTAAAGGAAAAAAGATTCAAATATTTCTTTCGAAAAACCCTACCAGTTTCAATGAATCTTTAAGAACAATAGCAGACTTAGGTGCAAAAAGCGTTCTTTTTGTTCTCAACGATAGAATTCCAGACGGAAGAGACGTTTCCTGGATTTGGGATGTTGACTTTGAAAACTATGTTGAAAAGTTTAAAAACATTACTGTTTCTGGAGATAGAGCGTATGAGATGGGGTTGCGTATTAAATACGCAGTTCCATTCGAATTTTCAATTTTCAATTTTCCCGCTTCGCAGCGAGGCGAGCCCGCTTCAACTCGTCTTCAGCGAGGCGAGCAATTTTCAATGAAAAATTCAAATTTTAAATTTCAAATTGAAGAGAGTTTGAAAAGTGCAATAAGACTTGGTATAAAAAATACTCCAAAATCAGAAATATTATATATTCTGCCAACCTACTCCGCTATGCTTGAGGCGAGAAAGATTTTGACTGGCAAAAAAATTCTATGAACCATACCCTAAACGCTATACCCTATACCCTAACAATAGGTTGGCTGTATCCCGAACTTATGAGTACTTATGGGGATAGAGGAAACATTATTTGCTTGCAAAAAAGATGCGAGTGGCAAGGCATACAAACACAGGTAAAAAGGCTTGATTTGGGATTTAAAATGTATGATTTAAGAAAGTGTGATTTTCTTTTTATGGGTGGGGCTCAAGACAGACAGCAAAAAATAGTTGCTAATGATTTAAATAAAGAAAAAGTAAAGGCATTAAAAGAACTAATAGAAATTGGAACCCCAGGGCTCTTTATCTGCGGTGCATATCAGTTCTTAGGCAAATACTACAAAGAAGCAGATGGGACGATAATTAAAGGCTTGGGAATTCTGGATTTATATACCGAAAGTCCTGGAGAGAATTCCAGAAGACTTATAGGAAACATAAGTGTAAGGCTAAATTTGTCTATTTCCCACATCGTCGTATCTGTACCGATCCCATATCGGAATCATATTGGCGATGTGGTTGGTTTTGAAAACCACGGAGGTAGAACTTACCTTGGAAAAAATATTGAAGCTTTAGGAACTGTTCTGAAAGGATTTGGCAACAATGGAAAAGATAAAACAGAAGGTGCAGTTTATAAAAATAGTTTTGGAAGCTATCTACATGGGCCAATTCTGCCTAAAAACCCTCATTTTGCCGACCTCCTAATAAAACTTGCCCTTAAGAATAAATACAAAAGAACAATTAAACTTTCGGCTCTTGAAGATTCTCTGGAGTGGCAAGCACACAATCAAATTCTAAAAAATTGATTTAGTTGCCTATTTGAACTAGACCTAATATAATAACCTATGCATCCCTTCGCTCGGAATGACAAATAGATATTTATGAAAATAAATGTTGCCTACACAGCAAAACTGGCAAATCTTCCGCTAAAACCAGAGGAAAAAGAAAAATTCGAAAAACAAATTTCCGAAATTCTTTCCTATGTTGATAAATTAAAAGAAGTTGATACAAAAAATGTCGAAACAATCTCTCAAGTGATAGGTCTTGAGAACATTACAAGAGAAGATGTTACTACACCATCGCTATCTCAAGATGAAGTTTTGAAAAATGCAAAGTCTATTCACAATGGTTTTTTCAAGATAAAGGCAATTTTACAAGAGTAGTATACGATTGCTTTATTGTTAAATTATTAAATTGCTAATTATTTCCGACAGCAATATAACAATTTAACAATTGAACAATTATGGAGCTAAACCGATTAACTATCAAAGAAGCAAGAGACGGATTTATAAAGAAAAAATTTTCGTCTGTCGAATTAACTAAAGCTTGTCTTAAGCAAATTAAAAAGCATAATAAAGATTTAAACGTTTTTATTACCATAACCGAAAAAGTCGCTTTAGAACAAGCAAAAACATCCGACGATTTAGCCTCGCAAGGGGACGCCTGGGAGGCTAGGCCGCTTTTGGGGATTCCGATAGCTTTAAAGGATTTATTTTCTACAAAAGGAATTAAAACAACAGCCGCATCAAATGTTTTGAAAGATTATGTTCCCCAATATGATGCGACTGTTGTTAAGAAATTGAAAGATGCGGGTGCTTTAATTATTGGCAAATTAAATCATGATGCTTGGGGGCATGGCGCATCAGGAGAAAATTCCGATTTTGGGCCAACAAAAAACCCCTGGAACCACAAATATGTTCCTGGAGGCTCAAGCAGTGGATCAGGAGCATCTGTAGCAGCAGATATGTGCCTTATGGCAACAGGAACAGACACCGGTGGATCAAGCCGCCTTCCCGCAGCTTTTTGTAATGTGGTCGGTCTCAAACCAACATATGGAAGAGTGAGTCGTTACGGTATTATATCAATGGCTTCTTCCTTAGATTCTATTGGCCACCTAACAAAAACCGTAGAAGATAGCGCATTAATACTTAATATAACAGCAGGGCAGGATGCTTATGATGCAACAACTCCTAATCAAAAAGTTCAAAATTATACAAAAAACTTAAAAAATGGAGTTAAAGATCTTAAAATTGGCAGACCTAAAGAATATTTTACTCAAGGCCTTGATAGTCAAGTGAAAAAGCTCATGGATAACGCATTAAAAAAATATGAAATGTTGGGTGCCGAAATTGTTGAGGTTTCTCTTCCTCACACTGAATATGCAAATCCTTGTTACTACATAATTCAATCCGCAGAAGTATCTTCAAATTTAGGAAGATATGATGGAATTAGGTATGGCTCTCCTAGGCAAAATTTCGGAGAAGAAGCAAAAAGGAGGATAATGCTTGGAACCGATACATTGTCAGCTGGATATTAAGATGTTTATTATAAAAAAGCAATGCAAGTAAGGACCTTAATAAAAAAAGATTTCGATCAGGCATTTACGAAAGTAGACGTAATAATTACGCCTGTATCCCCAACTCTTCCATGGAAATTAGGAGAAAAAATAAACGATCCTCTAAAAATGTATTTATCAGATATTTTTACTGTTACGGCAAATCTTGCAGGAATTCCAGGACTATCAGTACCAATTGGTTTTGCAAACGGCCTACCAGTTGGCATGCAAATCTTAGGCATACATTTCTCAGAAGATAACTTATTTCAAATTGGCTACGCGTATGAACAAGAAACAGAATGGCATAAGCAAAAACCAAAGCTAAATAGCTCGTTGCACTTAGGAGGTGGCACGTAGATATGTTTAGATTTGAGAAATTGGAAGTCTGGAAAGAATCAATTTTATATACTAAAAATATTTACAAAATTGCAAAATCTTTTCCAAGGAGCGAACAATTTGCTTTAACTTCGCAATTAAAACGTGCTTCCATCTCTATATCAAGTAATATAGCAGAAGGTTCGGGAAGCTCTAGCTTAAAGGATTTCAGCAATTATTTGGACATTGCGATTAAGTCAACCATTGAAACAGTTTCCCAATTATTTCTAGCTGTAGAACTAAAATATATTAAGGAAGAAGTGTTAAAACCTGTCTACAATGAAGCAGAAATTCTCGTTAAAAGAATTCAAGGATTAAAAAAATACTTAAGGAAATCAAGGAAAACTAATTATGAATAAAATCCACAACCCACAACCCACAACCTACGTGCCAGTCATCGGTCTTGAAGTTCATGTAGAGCTAAAAACAAAATCTAAAATGTTTTGTGGGTGCTCTGCTGATTATTTTGGAAAAGCACCAAATACCCATGTATGCCCTATCTGTTTAGGCCTTCCAGGCGCACTTCCAGTGCCCAATAAAAAAGCAATTGAATGGTGCGTAATGATTGGACTTGCACTCAACTGCGAAATCCCTCTTTTCTCTAAATTTGATAGAAAAAACTATTTTTACCCAGATCTTCCAAAAGGATATCAAATAAGTCAATACGATCAGCCTTTTTGTATAAATGGCAACATACAGCTTTCGAGTGGTAAAAAAATAAAAATCAGAAGGGTTCATATGGAAGAAGACACTGCCAAGTTGGCACACCAATTCAAATCTCAAATCTCTCGCCTCGCTGGAGCTTCGGCGAAGCGGGCAAATCTCAAATCTCAAAACGCAGAAGAAGGTTATTCCCTGATTGATTTTAATAGATCAGGAGTCCCTTTAGTAGAAATTGTTACAGGGCCGGATTTTGAATCAGGAGTGGAAGTTAAAGAATATTTGCAAAAACTACAACAAATCGTGCGGTATCTTGATGTATCAAGCGCGGATATGGAGAAAGGAGAAATGAGGCTGGAACCGAACATTTCTCTAAGAATCAAAAATCAAAAATCAAAAATCAAAAATAAGGAACTACCTTCATATAAAGTCGAAGTGAAAAATATCAACTCGTTCAGATTCGTAGAAAAAGCAATAGATTACGAAATAAAAAGACAGACGGAAGTTTTGGAAAAAGGTGAAACTCCAATTCAGGAAACACGAGGATGGGATGAAGACAAACAAAAAACGGTAACTCAGCGAGCTAAAGAGGAAGCTCAGGATTATCGTTATTTTCCAGAACCAGACATCCCGCCGATACGCTTGTCGGAATCTCAAATCTTAAATCTCAAATCTCAAATGCCGGAACTTCCGGATACCAAGCTAGCAAGATTTATAAAAGAATATGAGCTCAGCAATAACCATTCGGAAGTACTTACCCGAGATAAAAAAATGGCTGATTTTTTCGAAGAAGCTGTAAGGATTGGAGAAAAATACAACCTCTCTGCAAAACAAATTGCGAATCATGTTATCAATAAAAAAATAAACTTAAATATTACTTTAGCGGCAGATGTAATAAGCTGGATAGTTGAGGGATTAAACTTTAGCGTTGTTGAAGATGAGATATTAGGAAAAACAATAAGAATAGTCCTTGAGGAAAACCAAAAAGCTGTTGAAGATTACAAAAGCGGGAAAAGTCAAGTTATTGGATTCTTATTGGGAAAAGTCAAACAGCAATTTCCGAAGGCAGATGTTAGTCAAATAAGAACAGCCCTAGAAAAGCACTTAAAATAACTCTTTATACTTGCTAGATAATACACTATACTTAATGCTTGTATGTTAGATTTTGTGCATCTTCACAATCACAGTGAATACTCTCTTTTGGACGGTCTTTCCAAAATTCCCGAAATGATAAAACGGGTAAAGGAACTTAATATGAAAGCAATTGCTATAACAGACCATGGCAACATGTATGGCGCGATTACTTTTTATAAAAAATGTTTAGAGGCAGGAATAAAACCAATTATAGGATGCGAGATTTATATGGCTAGGCGCACAAGGCACGACAAGGAACCTGGCAAAGACAACGATTCAAACCACTTAATTCTTTTGGTAAAGAATAATGTGGGTTACAAAAATCTGATAAAAATAGTTTCTACTTCTCACCTTGAGGGATACTATTATAAACCAAGAGCAGACATAGAGCTTCTTAAAAAATACCACGAAGGTCTTATATGTCTAACCGGCTGCGTAAACGGATATGTATCAGAACCTCTTTTGCAAAATCAAGAAGAAACGGCAATAAAAAGAGCAGAAATACTTTCTAACATATTCGGGGAAGAAAACTTTTACTTAGAGCTTCAAAGACATATCAACGTTAAAGACCAAAACATTCTCAATCAAAAATTAATAGAACTTTCAAAAAAATTAGGTTTGCCTTTGGTTGCAACAAACGATAATCACTATATATATGATACAGACGCAGAGGCCCAAGAAATACTACTTTGTATTCAAACCCAAACTACCATAACAACACCCAACCGTAAACTATCAATGATAGATTCTCCTGATTTTTACATAAAAAGTAAGGAAGAAATGAATAAGCTGTTTATAGAAATACCTCAAGCTATAGAAAATACATCTAAAATTGCGGATGCGTGTAATATTGAGATACCGCTTGGAAAATGGATTATGCCTATTTTTAAAGTACCAGAAAACAAAACAGCCGATGACTATGTAAGACTTAAGACTTATAAGGGATTGAAAAAGAGGTACGAGAAAATTACTGATGAGATTAAAAAAAGAACAGAATATGAACTTTCTGTCATTACGAAAAAAGGCTATGAAACATACATTTTGATAGTAGCTGATTTTGTAGAGTGGGCAAAGAATCACGATATTACTCTTGGTCCTGGACGCGGATCTAATGCCGGCTCTATTGTTTCATATGCTTTGGCAATTTCCGACGTAGATCCATTGTTCTTTAAGCTCCCATTCGAAAGGTTTCTAAATCCTATGAGGCCCTCACCCCCAGATATAGATTTGGATTTTGCAGACAATAGACGAGACGAAGTCATAGAATACGTAGCCCAAAAATACGGGAAAGATAAAGTTGCACAAATTATTACATTTGGAACAATGGAAGCAAGAGGATCCGTAAGAGATGCGGGTCGGGCTCTGGGGATGCCATATGCAGCACCAGACAGAATTGCAAAAATGATTCCACCAGGCTGGCAGGGACACGCCATGACAATAGAAAAAGCACTAGAACAAAGTCCAGAGCTTAAAACTGCCTATGCAATAGAAGAAGACACAAAAAGACTTTTAGATCTTGCCGAAAGGCTAGAAGGTGTTGTAAGACATGCATCGATGCATGCAGCAGGAGTTGTTATTGCAGATAAGCCCCTCACCGAATATACTCCCCTTCAATGGGACACCAATGGCGAAAGAATCGTTACGCAGTACGATATGTATACAGTGGGTGAAGACGGTGTTGGACTACTAAAAATTGATTTTTTAGGTTTGAGAAATTTAACTATTATTCAAGAAGCACTGCGATTTATAAAAGAAAACAAAAATATCGACATTAATCTTTCCCACATAAACTTCGACGATAAAAAAACCTACGAACTTTTATCTTCTGGAGAAACAACAGGAATATTTCAACTCGAGTCTTCGGGAATGAGACGATATATCAAAGAACTAAAGCCTACATCTATTTTTGATCTTCAGGCAATGGTTGCATTATATCGGCCTGGTCCTTTGTCTAATATTCCAGAATTTATAAGAAGAAAAAACGGTCTTTCTAAAACAACATATCCTGATCCAAGACTTAAGGATATCCTTAAGGAATCTTACGGAGTTATCACATTTCAGGACGATGTATTATTGTCCTCTATTAGACTTGCAGGCTATACCTGGCTTGAAGCAGATAAGTTAAGAAAAGCAATAGGCAAAAAAATTCCCTCTGAGATGAGAAAGCAACATGATAAATTTGTTGGAGGTTGTGTCAAAAATGGCATGGAGAGTGAAAATGCAGAAAATATATGGAATCTATTTGAACCATTTGCAGGATATGGATTCAACAAGGCTCATGCAGCAGGATATGCAACTATTGCATTTAGAACTGCCTATCTTAAAGCCCACTACCCTGTAGAATTTATGACAGCGCTTCTTACAGCAGAGTCGAGGGGCACAACAGGACCTTCTAAAAACGAAAAAATAGCGCAAGCGATAGCTGAATGCAAAAGACTAAAAATTACAGTCTTACAACCTGATGTCAATAAGTCTTTTAAAGATTTTACTATCGAGGAAAAGAAAAATATCAGATTCGGACTTTCTGCAATAAAAAATGTTGGAGATGCGGCAATAAACAGTATCCAAAAAGCAAGAACGAGCGGCCCCTTTCAAAATCTAGAAGACTTTTATAGTAGGGTAGATTCAGCTGCAGCTAATAAAAAAACAGTAGAGAGCCTTATAAAAGCAGGCGCTATGGATTGTTTTGGCAACAGAGCAAGTCTTCTTGTTTCTTATCCTGAAATCGGAGAATTGGTAAATAAAAAAAGAAAACAAAAGCAAGAAGGTCAAGTCAGTTTATTTGCGGATGATATAAATATGGAAACAACAGGAAAGACGATACCAGGAACTATAGATGATTTTTCTTCTTCCGAAAAACTTGCTTTTGAAAAAGAATTTTTGGGACTTTACCTTACATCGCATCCGCGACTCAATGCTTTAATCTCTTTAAAAACTGTTATTTCCCATGAAATACAAGTATTAAACGAAGAAAAAGAAGGAACAAAAGTAAAGGTTGGTGGAATAATAGAGATAGTTAAAAGAATATTTACAAAAAAGAATAATAATGAAATGGCTTTTGTTGTTATTGGAGACGAAAAGGGATTATCTATAGAATGCGTTGTTTTTCCAAGAGTATTCGAACAACACAAAACATTGCTTATAAAAGATTCTGTAGTAATTATAGAAGGCCGTATTGACACAAAAAATGACAAACCAACAATTATAGCTGAAAAAATTTCAGCTACTGAATAATCTTCTTGACTTAGTCTGTAATTAAATATACAATTAAGTTGTAAGAAGATTAGTTTTATGGCTTCTTTTGCGTCGGAAACTATCTTAACGGTTGGAGTAATTAAAATAACAAATACTGTTTTAAACACACTTTTGGTAGATGCAGCTCTTATAGGAACTGCTGTCTATTTTTCTAAAAGACTAAAAAAAATTCCAGCTCTTTTTCAAAATGCAATAGAATCACTTATCGAAGTTTTCTATAGTCTTATAGAATCTGTTGCTAAGGATCGCGTAAAGAAAATATTTCCGTTTGTCATGACGTTTTTTCTTTTTATCCTTATTGCAAATTTAAGCGGACTATTACCAGGGGTTGGTTCTATAGGTTTTTTTGAACATAATGGCGAACACGAAAAACAACTAATTCCCTTTCTTCGCCCAACAACATCGGACCTTAATAGCACTCTAGCCCTTGCCCTTGTTTCCGCTTTCGCCACACACATAATTGCAATAAACGCAATTGGAATAAAGCGCTATTTAGGACGTTACCTCTCGTTAAACCCGATGCATCTTTTTATAGGAATTTTGGAAATAATATCGGAAATTACTAAAGTGGTATCTTTGTCTTTTCGTCTTTTTGGGAACATTTTTGCAGGAGAGGTGGTGTTAATGACAGTCTCATCTATTTTTGCTGTTTTATTGCCAGTTCCTTTTCTGATGCTTGAGGTAATTGTTGGATTGGTACAGGCACTGGTTTTTGCCATGCTAACAATGGCATTTATGGCTATTCTTTCGACTCCACACCATCAAGAAGCAAAAAGTGGAGAGGAGGTGGATTAAATGACTTTTACAGTTACAGGTGGCTTAATTATAGCGATTGGTGGCATGTTTCCGGCACTGGCTATTGGACTTATTGGAGGCAAAGCAATGGAAGCGCTAGGAAGAAACCCAGAAGCATCTGGTAGAATTTTACCTGCAATGCTTTTGGCAATGGCTTTTGCGGAAGCTATAGCAATTTATTCCTTAATCTTAGCTTTTACAGGTTAACAAAACTAAATTCTAAATTCTAAATCACAAATTCCAAATAAATTCAAATAGCTAAAATTAAAAAAAGTTTTGAACTTTTGGATTTTGAAAATTAAAATTTATTTGTGATTTGAAATTTTGATATTGAGATTTATAAATTAGCGTATTATGGAGATTCTTAAAAATTTTGGTATTGACCCTTTGCTTTTAGGGGCACAAATTATTAACTTTTTGGTGGTCCTTTTTCTCCTAAAAAAGTTTTTATATAAACCGGTATTTCGGCTTTTGCAGAAAAGACAAGAGGAAATAAAGGAAGGAATTAGAAAGTCAGAAGAAGCGGAAAAAAGACTAGAAAGGGTCATCGCTCAAGAGAAAAATATTTTAAAAAACGCAAATACAAGTGCGAAAGAAATTATTGATGAGGCAACCAGTGAGTCTATAGAAATCTCAAAACAAATACAAGATAGCGCTAAAAAACAGGCAGATAGAATCATAGAGCAAGCAAAGTTTCAGATAGAAAGAGAGGCGAAAGAAACAGAAAAAAGATTAGTAGAAAATGTAAGCAGCCTATCTGTTAAATTTCTAGAAAAAGCATTAGAGAAAATGTTTACCAAACAACAACAAGAAGAGGTTATAAAAACTGCTCTGAAGAAACTATAAGTATAAAACGGTTATGATTCGCAACAAAATAAAGCTTTTGGCTAAAAGATGTTACGATAACAGGACTCTTGATGAAAAAAAGGTCTTTGATATAGCCAAGCATTTAAAAAGAGGAGATCTTAAAAAATTTATTAAAGAATTAAAGATTCTAGAAGCTAAGGAAAACGTAACAGTTACAATGCCAATCCAAAACGGTAACAAAGAATACTTCAAAAAATATTTTCCTACTAAAAATATAATTTTTCAATATGACCCCTCTCTTCTTGTGGGAGTAAAAATCGAATATAACAATGATGTGTACGATTTTAACCTAAAAAGCGGTTTGGAAAAAGAACTATCTTATATTAAGAGCTCTTATGATTAATAGCAATAATATTATCAAAAAACTTGAAGAGCGATTGAATACGTTTGAAGAGGTAGTGGCAGTTCAAAACGTAGGTAAAGTTTATAAAAACACCGATGGCGTAATAGTCGCCACTGGACTCTCAAAAGCCCGTATTGGAGAGATAGTTCACTTTCAAGACGATCAAGAAGGCGTTGTTATAAACCTAAACGAAGACTATGTTTCTATAATCCTTCTTGGAGAAAAAGCTGGAATAAAGGAGTCGGATACGATTAAAATTACTGGAAAAATTTTGTCTATAGAGGCGTCGGACGAACTTATAGGGAGAGTAATAAATGCAGTCGGCGTTCCTTTGGATGGAAAGCCAAAAATTAAAAAAGGGAAAAGCATGCCGCTTGAAAGAATAGCGCCTGGAGTTGTGGAAAGAGAATCTGTAAACACTCCTCTAAAAACAGGCATAAAGGCAATAGACACAATGATACCAATAGGGAGAGGTCAAAGAGAATTAATAATTGGAGATAGACAGACGGGTAAAACTGCAATTGTTCTTGATACTATAATCAACCAAAAAACAACAGCCAAAGATCAAAAACAAGTTGTATGCATTTATGTCGCAATTGGTCAAAAACAAAGCACTGTCGCACAAGTTGTGGATAGACTATCCAATACCAACTCTTTAGATTACTCTATAGTGGTAAATGCCAGCGCTTCAGATCCCGCAGCTTTGCAGTATCTTGCTCCTTATACAGGTTGTGCGATTGCTGAATACTTTTTGGAAAAAGGAAGAGAAGTATTAATTATTTACGATGATCTTTCCAAACACGCCTGGGCATACAGACAAATATCCCTAGTTTTAAAAAGGCCTGCAGGCCGCGAGGCGTATCCTGGGGATATTTTCTACCTTCATAGCAGGCTTTTAGAAAGAGCGGCTAAACTAAACAAAGAATTTGGGGGAGGATCAATTACTGCGCTACCTATTATAGAAACTCAAGCAAATGACATATCTTCCTATATACCCACAAACGTTATCTCCATTACCGATGGGCAAATTTATCTTGAAGGAAACCTTTTCAACGCTGGGGTAAGACCCGCAATAAATGCTGGAAGTTCTGTATCTCGTGTGGGAGGAGCTGCTCAAACACCTCTTATAAAATCTGTGTCTGGTAAATTAAGATTAGAGCTTGCTCAATATAGGGAATTGGCGAGCTTTGCCCAATTTGGAGGAGAACTAGACGAATCTACTCAAGCACAGATCGAACGCGGAAAAAGAATTGTTGAAATCCTAAAACAAACCCAGTTTCAACCTTTGACTGAAACCCTAGAATTCTTAAGTATAAATGCCGCAACAAGCGGGATGCTAGATGATATAGAAGTTGATAAGATTCAAATTTTCGAAAAAAGATATCACGAATTTATGAAAAGAAAATACCCCAAAATCATAAAAGCTTTAGAGACCGGAGAAAAACCAAATGATAATATTTTGAAAGAAATTAAGGAAGCAACTCTTAAGCTTAAGAAAAGTTTTTCTGCATAGATATTTTATGGCGAATTTATTGTTTTTAAAAAGGCGGATAATTGCTGCTCAAAGTGTTTCAAAGACTACCAAAGCAATGCAGATGATCGCTGCCTCAAAACTAAAAAAAGCTCAAGATGCAGCTCTATTGTTAAGGCCGTACTCCGAAAGGCTAATTGTGCTTATTAGGAATATTATGGCAAGAATGGAAGAAGGACTTCATTATCCCTACATGAAAACTCCTAAAGATACAAACAAGGACCTTTTGATCATCTTAGCGCCAGACAAAGGTTTGTGTGGAGCTTTGACGTCAAATCTAATCAACGAGGTTTATAATTGTAATCAAAAAAACGAAGATACAATTTATTTAACAGTTGGAAAGAAAATAGAAACATACGTTTCCCGTCTTGACAAAGAATTAGTTGGGTCTTTTAAGTTTGGGACTACTCTTCCAAATTTCGATATGGTATTTCCAGTACTTTCTATAATAAACGAGTACTTTTTAAATAGCAAGGTAAGAAGTGTAAAAATACTGTACTCCAAATTCATAAGCGTTCTTTTGCAAAAACAAGAATTCTTGACTCTTCTTCCAATCCAACTTCCTCAAGACCAACGATTTGCTCCTTACCCAACTGCTCTTTTTGAACCATCCTCCAAAGTCTTGCTTCCTCCCCTTTTAAATCATTATTTGGAAACCACAATCTTTCAGCTCCTTTTGGAGGCATACGCTTGCGAGCAAGGGGCAAGAATGATAGCTATGCAAAACGCAACAAATAACGCAATAGATATTAGAAACGAATTAAAACTAGAGTATAATAAAGCAAGACAAGAAAAGATAACCAACGAAATTCTTGACATTTCAAGCACAACATTCTCATATGCCTATGAATAATGACGATGGAATGGTTATAGGAGTAGCAGGTTCTGTAATAGACGCAAGATTTCCAAAAGATGCGCCTCTGGTTAACGAAGCCTTAGAGATAGAAATAGAAAACAACAAAAAATTAGTTTTGGAAGTTGCATTTAATACTGGGGATAACGAGATAAAAGCCTTAGCGCTTGGGGGAACAGAGGGCATATTTCGCGGAATGAAAGTAAAAAGAACATATGCTCCAATAATGGTGCCAGTGGGCACTTCTACTCTTGGAAGAATTTTTAATGTATTAGGAGAACCAATCGATGGGAAAAGTTTTGATTTAAAAAATAAAAACATAAAGTTTGAATCTATTCATAAAAGGGCTCCTTTACTTATTGAGCAGGAAACAAAACCTCAAATTCTTGAGACTGGAATTAAAGTTATAGATCTAATATCGCCTTTCACCAGAGGCGGAAAAACAGCTATTTTTGGAGGAGCAGGTGTTGGGAAAACAGTAATTGTAAAAGAGTTAATAAGAAACATAGCCATGGAGCACAAAGGACATTCTGTGTTTGCAGGAGTTGGAGAAAGAACTAGAGAAGGAAACGATCTTTGGGTAGAGATGAAAAGCGCAGAGGTTTTAGATAAAACCGTCATGGTATTTGGCCAAATGAATGAGCCGCCCACCAACAGAATGAGGGCTGCCTTAACTGCCCTTACTATGGCAGAGTATTTTAGAGACGAAAAGAAGGAAGATGTGCTTCTTTTTATAGACAATGTATTTCGCTTTGCCCAAGCTGGAAGCGAGGTGTCAGCGCTTCTTGGCAGAATGCCCTCTGCTGTTGGCTATCAGCCAACGCTTGCCTCCGAAATGGGCAATCTCCAAGAAAGAATCACTTCGACAAAAAATGGGTCTATTACATCTGTACAGGCAGTATATGTTCCGGCAGACGACTATACAGACCCAGCGCCTGTTACTATTTTTGCCCATCTGGATGCAACGATAAATCTCGAGCGCTCAATCGCCGAACAGGGAATTTATCCAGCAGTTGATCCGCTATCCTCAACCTCTAGAATCCTTGATCCAGATGTTGTAGGAAAAGATCATTACAGTGTAGCAGGGGACGTAAAAAAAGTTTTGCAAAGATACAAAGACCTCCAAGATATAATAGCCATTCTTGGAATCGACGAGTTGTCCGATGAAGATAAACTAATAGTTGCCAGGGCACGCAAAATTCAAAGATTCTTAAGCCAACCGATGTTTGTCGCAGAAGCATTTACAGGACAAGCTGGCCGCTACGTTAGAATAGATGAAACTGTAAAAGGCTTTAAGGAAATTTTGGAAGGAAAACACGACAATATTTCAGAAAACGCATTTTATATGATGGGAACTATCGAAGATGTGGTTAAAAAAGTAAAAGATGAGCATTCTTCTTGAAATAATCACCCCAGAGGGCATAAAGTATAAAGACGAGGTAGAAGAAGCAATAGTTCCAACTACCACGGGTGAAATAACTATTTTGCCAAATCACGTTAATCTTGTTAGTAAAGTTTCGCCTGGTGAATTGGTAATAAAGAAAAACAATAAGTCCTACTCTATTATAGTTACGGATGGATTTTTGGAGATACAAAAAAACCATATAATTATTCTTGCCAATTACGCTATAAGAGCAGAAAACATAAATATCGCAAAAGCAGAAGAAGCAAAAAAAAGAGCAGAAAACTTGATGAAAGAAAAAATCTCAGACAAAGATTTTAGAATTGCGGAGGCTGATCTTAGAAAGGCAATACTAGAGCTTAAAATCGCGTTTAAGCACAGAAGAAAACCTACTGTCTAAGATAAATAAAATAAATTCGAATCTATTAGAGAAACCAAGTCAAAACTCAAAAGTCAAAGGTCAAAAGCACTCGCCTCGCTAAAGCTTTGGCGAAGCGGGCAATTCAAAATTAAAAAGTATTAAAACTTTTGACTTTTAACTTGTATTTTTGACTTTTGAATTTTAACTTTTGATTCTACAAACGACGCTAAATTAAACAAAATCTAAATTGTGTCCAAAGTTACAAATAACATGAACAATGCCGTTTTCTACGACATTCACAAATCCTACGAAGAGAATTTCGAACAATTACCAAAGAATTTAGAAAAATTGAAAAATCCCAATTTTCAAATAACAAAACCTCTCGACAATTTTTTAGGATTTCCTATCAATATCCCTTTTGGAATACCAGCAGGTCCGCTTCTTAATTCAAAATATATTAAAAAATCTTTTGAACTAGGATTTGCCGTTTCAACCTATAAAACTGTAAGATCTGCTTCTTTTCCTTGCCACCCATATCCAAACATTTTATTTGTAAAAACAAGCAAAAACTTCAAAACAGAAAAAAATCCAAAAGCAATCGGAAGCAATTTTAATGCACACTATCCTAATATAACAATAACAAACTCATTTGGAGTTCCTTCAAAAAATACAAAATTTTGGCAAGAAGACGTAAAGAAAGCCCTTAAATACGAATCTGAAGGAAACCTTTTGATCTTAAGCTTTATGGGAACGGCCAAAAAAGGACAAACCCAGCAAGAACTAATAGATGATTTTGCAAAAACGGCAAAATTAGCTCTTGAAACTGGTGCAAAAGTATTAGAAGTAAACCTTTCTTGCCCAAATATAGGAAACGAGGGATTGGTCTGCTACAATTTAGAAGTTAGCGAAAAGGTTTGTTGTGCAATAAGATCTGCAATTTTTGAAACTCCTCTGATAATTAAGATCGGTTATTACAAAAACAATAAAGACATCGAAAAAATTGCAGAAATTGCCAATAAGTACGCCAATGCTGTAGCTTCGATAAATACAATTCAAGCAGAAATTTTGGACAAAAATGGAAATCAGGCTTTGCCTGGTCTAAATAGATTAAGAAGTGGAGTCTGTGGAAGTGCAATTAAATGGGCTGGATTGGAAATGGTAAGTAAATTAGACAAAATTAAGAAAAAGAATGATTATAAATACGAAATCATTGGAATAGGCGGCGTTATGACCGAAACAGACTATTTTGATTATAAAAAATCGGGTGCAAATCTTGTTCAATCGGCAACTGGAGCCATGTGGAACCCCTATCTTGCTTACGAAATTTACAAAGAAGAACATGAAATATAAAATTGGAGTTTTTGGTTCAAACGCAAATGAACTTGATTCTAAAATGGTTCATATTGCCAAACAAACAGGACACGAACTTGCTCTTCAAAATGTTGTCGTAATTACTGGCGCAGGATCAGGAATACCCTACATTGTCGCATATGAGGCAGCAAAAAAAGGAGTTGAGGTCTGGGGTTTTTCTCCTATGACTGACAATAAAGGCCAAGAAAAATTTGCCCCAAGGGACGATGTTTCTATATATAAAAAATTATTTTTTGTACCTAAAACTTTTGTTTTTGCATCTGATTTGGATGTTTCTAAAAAGTACAGAAATGTTATCTCAACTGCAAACTGTGACGCAGGTATTATAATTTCTGGGAGATGGGGAACATTTAATGAATTTACCAACCTATATGACATGGGGAAAATTATTGGCGTGCTAACTGGAACCGGTGGAATTGCGGATGAGCTTTTCCACCTCAATAAAAAAATCTCAAAAAAAAGCAAAGCAAAAATAATATTTAGTAACGTCCCCCGCTTGTTAATCGAAAAGGTAATTGGAGAATTAAACTTAAGAAATACATGAGTTTTAGACAAAAATTAAATAATATAGTTAAAAAAAATAAATCACTTCTTTGCGTAGGACTTGATCCAGACTTGGAGAAAATTCCAAAATACTTACTTAAAGAAAAAGATCCGATATTTGTTTTTAATAAAGAAATTATTGATGCCACTTTTAATCTTGTTTGCGCATACAAACCAAACATTGCTTTTTACGAAGCATATGGAATTGAAGGATTAAAGTCTTTGAAAAAAACTATTGAATACTTAATAAGACACTATAAAGACATTCCTATAATTTTAGATGCTAAAAGAGGCGATATCGAGAACACCGCTGCAAGGTATGCTAAATCAGTTTTTGAATATTGGAACGTAGACGCAGTTACTGTTTATCCAAATTTAGGATTAGATTCTTTACTACCCTTTTTTGAGTACAAAGACAAATTAATAATTTTACTTATTAAAACATCAAATCCAGATTCTAAAACTTTCCAGGATATTTCTATTGATGGAGAGCCTTACTTTCTCAAAATGGCAAAAATTATTAAAGACTGGCAGTATGATAATATAGGTATTTTTGTGGGCGCAAGCTATGCCAAAACACTTAAAAGCATTAGAGAACTATTTCCGCAGACTATAATTTTAACAGCAGGAATCGGTGCTCAAAAAGCCACAGTTAAAAATGCAGTAATTGCCGGTATTGACAAAGTAGGACAAAACCTAATTTGTAATAATTCTAGGGAAATTATATATGCTTCAAAAAAAAGTGATTTTGATCAAATATGTCGGAAAAAAGCCCTAGGGCTTAGAAATTTGATAAATAAATACATATTATGAGAGGTACACCTGAAAAAGTAGCAAAAATTCTTCTTTCGATTAACGCTATATCTCTTAATGTACAAAAACCCTATAGGTATGTATCTGGTATTTTGAGTCCAGTCTATACGGACTGTAGACTTATTATGAGTTATCCAAGAGAAAGGCAAACAATTTCAAATTTGCTTTCTAAGACTATTGTGGCCAAAGGCAACTTCGATCTTGTTGCAGGTACGGCAACGGCTGGGATACCGCATGCAGCATGGGTAGCAGAAATATTGTGTCTTCCTATGATTTACGCTCGCAATAAACCAAAAGATCACGGAAAAGGAAACCAAATAGAAGGTCTTCTTAAGAAGAAACAAAATGTAGCTGTTATCGAGGACCTTATATCAACAGGAGAAAGTGCAATATCTACAGTTGGTGCCATCAGAAAAATTGGCGCTTACTCTTATTATGTCTTTTCTATTATAACCTACAAAATGAAAAAAGCAGAAGAAAATTTTAAAAAAAATAAAATAAGAAATATATCGCTCACAAATTTTCCAACAGTTATAAAGGTTGCAGAAGAATTACAATATATTAAAGCAAAAGATAAAAAAATAATCCTTGAATGGTCGCTAAACCCTGCTTTGTGGGGTAAAAAAATGGGATTTGAATGACTCCGCTTCGAATCTAAAAACATCACAAATTTTTCAATTGCGTAATTTGTGATGAATTATCTCTCTTGCTCTCCTGCCACAAATTTAATAGAATATATTGTATAAGTTTAGCAGGGCAAGCTTTTTTCCCTGATAAGCGTGGTAGAATGAGTGTTTATTTTTCTGTCTAAGCCAACGTAGATCAGTGGTAGAGCAACTGTTTCGAATGCCTGCCAAGCCGTCTTAGCTCAATGGCAGAGCGGCGGTATCGTAAACCGCAGGTTGTCGGTTCAAGTCCGACAGACGGCTCATCACGTCAGACGTGACTCAAAAGTTCGGCGGGCAGGGTAAACAACAGGTCGTGAGTTCAATCCTCACCACTGGCTCAACCTTTGTTATGTAGTTGGGCAATAGTTGAAGAAGGCTTCGAAGCTAGACCTCATGGGTGGCATGCGTATTGAGCTTACGAGATCGAAACAGAATAAAAAATCTGCTAAAATAACTGCATGAGACGGAAGCGCTCCAGACTCTACAAAAGATTGGAGAAAACATCAAGAAAAAATCTTCTTTTTAATTTACTAGGCATAGTTTTTATAACACTGTTAGTAGTTAAGTTTGGTATACCCATGATAATTAGCTTTACCCTCTTTGTTTCTGGAGTAAGAAATTCTGAGACAAATATAGCAAGCGGCGATAATGTTTCTTATATTCCTCCTCCTATTCTAAATCCTCTCCCTACAGCCACCAATAGCGCTGAAATTGTGGTATCTGGAACTGCATCTTCAGATCAAACAATAAGTCTTTATGTGAATAACGTAAAAACAGACCAAACCAAAACCAAACAAAATGGAACTTTTTCTTTTGATATAACCCTTGAAGAAAGAGAAAATACTATAAAAGTAAAAGTAATTTCAGGCAAGGGGCAAGAGAGTGATTTTTCTGAAAGTTTAAAAATATCCTACAAGAGTTCTTTGCCTACTCTTAACATAGAGCACCCAGCAGATGGACGATCCTTTTCTGGGGAAGAAAAAATTGTAGAAGTCAGAGGGCAAACAGACCCTTTGGTAAAAGTTACTGTTAATGGGTTTAGGGCTGTAATTGATCAATATAATAATTTTTCTTACAATTTACCTCTTAAAGAAGGAGAAAACGTAGTGAGGATTATAGCTTACGATGAGGCTTTGAATAAAACAGAAAAGTCAATAACAATTACTTACTTTCCCTAAGACCTAGCAAAACCCAAACCCATTCCATGACAAATGGATAAAAAAGACTATTCATAAAAAGCGCATTAACAAAAAGACCCGCACAAGAAGCGAGAATAACGATAGACACAATCTTTTGGCGTCTCTTTTCTTTTGTGTCATCTTCAAGCTGGTTTGGTCCTGAAACGAGAACGAGGCGACAACCTTTTATAATTTTAAACCACATATATAAATATGAAACAAGCCCAATAACTCCTGTTGTTGCCAAAACAAATATAAAACTATTATCCGTGCCAGCACCTGCATGGCTGGTTTGAAGCGAAAATTCATCAATAAACCCGTAGTTCTTTTGAGCGTATCTATAAGTGTTAAACCCAACGCCCAAGATCGGATTGTCCTTAAAAATTGTTATTGCGTTATCCAAATACTCTGATCTTGAGATTATAGACGCTGTTCTTAAAAGTTTAACACCCTCTCCTCCAAGACCTTTGGGAAGAAGCATTAAACCCACTACAAATATTACAAGTAGGATAGCAATATATTTTTTTCTTCCAAGAATTAAAAATAAGACAGTAACACCTGTGAGAAACATCAAATATCCACTTCTTGAATAAGTCAAAAAAAGAGCTATAAAAGCAAGCGCCGACAGTAAAATTAGAAACATCCTTGTTTTGTACCTTTTGTCAAACCCCAAAAACAATAATGATATCAATAAAATTAAGAATAAAGAAATTATCGAAGCTGCAAAATTTGGATCTAAAAAGCTTGAAAACAATCTATAAAGATGCTCATCCCAACCTAAATAATACAAATTTCGAAGGTCGGGATACAAAAAATATTGGATAAATCCACCAAGAACAACTAACGACCCTGAAATAATCATAAGCATCGTAATCTTTTGTTTAAACCTCATGCTAAATCCGCTAACAACAAAATATATTCCTGCATAGGAAACAAAGCGTAACAAATACAAAAAGGACGCTAAGAATTCTGGCAGCTTAAGATCTTTGCTATTTAAAATTAAGGATATAAATGCGACTAAAACAAAGAATAAAATAGGTTTTGTCAACTGCTTTTTTGATGCTTTAGAGAACTTATTTGTTGAAATCAGCCATATAAACCAAACAATTAAAACTATTGCAACAAAAATGTCGTTAATTGTAGTTGAGACCTCATTGTAAATATTAATACGTCCTAGTTCTCCAAACGGAAATAACAGTATTAAAATAGCAACCAACGCCTTTAATAAAACCACTTAATGCCTCCTTTGGAATAAAGCTTTAAATTTGTTTGCGGATTTAGATAGATGAGCTCCCAGTTTTTAAATCTTTTTGGCAAAATGCTATCTTGTACTGCAATATAGTCAAAAGAATCTCCCTTTTTAACCCAAGATGAATCAATAAATGGAAAATTTACATAGTACAGATTGTGAAAACCGTATAAAAGTACTTTATCAGTAGGCTTTATATTTGCTTTAAAGTAACCATCAGTGTCATAAAAATCACCAAAGGAAAAATCAAGATTTGATGACAAAAATTCTTCCTTTGTTTGCGTTCCAAGAATCACGGGAAGGTATTTTGAATTCGCTATTCCTCTATAAAATAGAGAAATTACAGAAACTATTATAACTAGACTTATTGAAACTAAGTAAAGATCAACTCTTAGGAGTCGTTTAACAACACCTCTGCCCACCTTTTCTATAATAGCAGCAGCCACAATTGAAAAAGCAGGCAAATATGGCAGAATAAACCGCCCTCCGCCGGTTCTTGGTGTTAAATACCAAATAATGATAGCAAGAAGAGAATAAATAGCAACAAGCCTTATCTCTGG
>Ga0137829_12733744_pt1 | contig 23638 bp, 17 predicted proteins | sample OV2TP2_FD_97737 | JGI IMG/M metagenome (GOLD analysis project Ga0137829, IMG submission 97737) | reverse complement strand
AATGTGATGCAGCCAAAGTCCCCTTCAGGGGATTTAGGGGCTTACACTTCAATAAGGACGGTTTCTGGACCAAAGCCATTCCGGGTTAAACCCGGGGTGGCTTTTTTGCGGGGCCTCAGCCCCTACGCCAGCCGAAGAAAAGACTGCCCACTATCCCCTCCCGACTTAGTCGGGACGGGGGAAATACTACGAACTAAGGAAAATCTATAAATGGGGGTGGACCCTACGCCAGCCGGACAGGGGAAACAGCACAACACCTGAAGAAAGCCTCAAACCAGGCTGCATAGAATTACAGAACGTACAAGTGAGTGACACAACAGGTGATGATAAGAATTACTGCAGCCGGCTACATAATCATTTCAGTTCACCGCCTTCAGCACGCCATCCTGCCAGCGGAGGAAATATAGCTTGCGGTTTTCAAAATACTCCATCGTCATTGTCTGCCGGTTCAGCATGGGCTGCACATCAAAATCGGTGAACACTTTATTGTTCCTGTCGTGAAGATTGGAGGCAAGTTCCGAGCGGTGCTTCAGCAGCAGGCGGGCATATTTCCAGAACACCTCGTAGCCCCGGAAAACCATGTCGCTGGGGCGGGCATACATTTTTGTGTTGAAATAATGAATGATGCCCCGGCTTACCGTATCGTTTTTTGCATTGTAAAACGGGTGCCCGTAAATGATTTCTGGCCCGCGGAATTCATGTTTCCCAAAATCTTTTTCCAGGTTATCCAGCGTGGGCATGCCGATGATGCTGGTGCTGTACTGTTTTCCAAACGTTGCGATTTGCGTAATAAGCCGCCGGTTGAAATGATCATCAAGGCTGGCAGCCAGGCATACGTTCTGCCGGTTGCTGTCGAGCAGCGGCGCCAGCTCTTTCACCGTAAAACTGTCAGTGAGGTCAACATATTTCATCTTCAGTGGCACGGATGCAGTAGTGCGGCTGTAATCGCCGATATAGTTTTTAATCACATCCTCCATCGGGCCTTTTTTGCCAAGCACCAGCACGGTATTGGTTAAAAAATATTTTTGCAAAAAGCGATACACTCCTTCCACATGTGTTTTCAGCGAAGGATTCAGCATGATGAAATACGGGTTGCCGTTGATGCCGCCGTCGTTGGGCAGGTTTACGTTGATGTAAGGAATACGCCGCACCTGCGCCGCATAGGCCAGCACCCAGTTTTCCTGCATGCTGGCATGGGCGATGATGAGCCCCACGCTGCTGTCGAGTGCATCTACCAGCTGCTGCAGCGGCTGCGCCGAGCGGGTATCAAAAACAAAAACCTCCAGCGGGAGCTTTTCCTTGTTCATCGAATCAATGGCCAGTTGTACACCTTCGTAAAACTCAAGACCGGGATTGATAAACTTGGGAAAATTTTTTTCGTACCGGTAATTGCCCTCCGCATCAAATGCCGAATCAAGATACAGCGGGGCGAAGATGGCAATCTTCTGTTTCCGGATGGTATCGTTTTGGGCAAACAAACAGGCAGGCAGCAGGCAATGGGCAATAAACAACAGGCAACAGACAACCGGCAATTTGCAAAAGGAGTTTCTCAAATTGAACAAAACAAGAAAACCAATGCTGTTCCCCAATTGTAGTTTTCCAATCATAAATTCTTCATCTAAGTAACTGTTCTTTTCAATAAGTAACCACCCCGGTCTGAGTTCCCCCTTCGGGTGACAGGGGGCTATTCCCATTCAATGGTAGCGGGCGGTTTGCTGCTGATGTCGTACACCACCCGGTTGATGCCTTTCACATGGTTGATGATTTCGTTGCTTACATTGGCCAAAAAATCATAAGGCAGGTGAGCCCAGTCGGCCGTCATGCCATCCACGCTGGTTACGGCACGCAGCGCCACAGTGTATTCATAGGTTCTTTCATCACCCATCACGCCTACACTTTTTACAGGCAGTAAGATTGCCCCCGCCTGCCATACCGTTGCATAGAGGTGATGATCTTTCAGCGCCTTTATATAAATATGATCGGCTTCCTGCAGCAGCCGCACTTTTTCTTCCGTCACTTCGCCCAATATTCTTATGGCAAGTCCCGGCCCGGGAAACGGATGCCGGTTTATCATTTCACCGGGTATGCCCAGCTCATGGCCCACCTTGCGCACTTCATCCTTAAATAAAAAGCGCAGCGGCTCCACCAGCTCCAGGTGCATCTGCTCCGGCAGCCCGCCCACATTGTGATGCGATTTGATGGTGACCGACGGCCCGTGCACTGATACGCTTTCAATCACGTCGGGATAAATGGTGCCCTGCCCCAGCATTTCTATTCCTTCAATGTGCTTTGCTTCATCCTGGAAAATTTCAATAAACAGCCGGCCGATGGTTTTGCGTTTCGATTCAGGATCGGTTTTGCCGGCCAGCTCGCGGTAAAAAATATTTTTGGCATCCACACCTTTTACGTTCAGCCCGAGCCGGGCATACGTGGCCAGCACATTTTCAAATTCATTTTTGCGCAGCACGCCGTTGTCAACAAAAATTCCGTGCAGGTGATCGCCAATGGCTTTATGAATCAGGGTAGCTGCCACGGTAGAATCCACGCCGCCGCTGAGCGCCATAATCACTTTGCGATCGCCGATTTGTTTTTTCAATGCCTCCACCGTATCGGAAATAAAATGCGCCGGTGTCCAGTCCTGCATGCAGCCGCAGATATTCACCAGGAAATTGTGCAGGATTTTTTTTCCCTCGATGCTGTGATACACTTCGGGATGAAACTGCAGGCCGTAGAGTGGGAAGCCGGATGCAGGATGCCTGATGTCTGAGGTCGGATGTCTGATATCGGATGTTTGAATCCCGTTGCCTGACTTCTGATTTCTGCCCCGAACGTTCGGGGCTGACTTCCGACTTCCGACTTCCGATTTCTTAAAAGCCGCCACAGGGATGCTCTCCGTTGTTGCCAGTAGCTCGAAACCTTCCGGCAGTTCCAGTATTGTGTCAGCATGACTCATCCATACCTGGCTTTTTTCCATCACGTCGTGCAGCAGCACATCGTCTTTTTGTTTGTGCAGCAGGGCACGGCCATATTCCCGTTTATTGCTTTTCTCCACCCGCCCGCCAAAGCGTTTTGCCGTCAGTTGCGCCCCGTAGCACACACCAAGCACCGGCACTCGGGCCGTCATCAGCTGCACATTCACGTCCGGTGCATTGGGGTCGTTCACCGAAAATGGCGAGCCGCTTAGTATGATGCCCTTCAGTCCGGGATCGTAGTCAAAAGGTTTGTGGTAGGGAATGATTTCGCAGTACACATTGTTTTCCCGCACGGCACGGGCTATCAGTTGGGTATATTGTGAGCCGAAGTCAAGAACCAGGATTTTTTCCGTCATGATTGCGAAGATAATGTATTGCTGATTGCTGGTTACTGGCTGACGGTTTCTGAAATATTGAAAATAACCAGCCAGCCTGCCGGGGCTTTCCGGGTTGCGAATATTATTTTGATGCCAGCTTCAGCATCTCCGGTTAAACTTCCGTTGCGACGCTCCGTTCATCGTTCCGGGCCCTGGTTGGGCTTTTTGTTCAGCAGCGAAACAAATTTCACCGCCGGTTCGCTTTCGGTCAATTGATTATTGAACATAAAGCCTACAGGCAGAAAATTTCCCCATGAAATGCCTGTAACCTGCGCCTGATGCCTTTCGTCCCATAGGCAGCATCCCGCAAGGGAAAACTATTTACCTTAGGCACTCCAAAACTGAAATCATGAAAAAAATCTTATTATTTCCTTTCGTCATTCTGTTGTTTGGCAGCAGTTGCCGCGAAATGTTTGGCAAGCGCATCCGCGGCAACGGTCATATTACTTCCGAGGCCCGCACATCATCGCCCTTTCACAGCGTGAATGTGAGCGGTGCTATTGATGTGTATGTGCGGTACGATTCGGTACACGACATTAAAGTGCAGGCCGATGAAAACCTGCAGGAATATATAGAAGTGCACAACGAAGCCGGCACGCTGCATATTCATGAGCGGGAGCATGTGAACCTGCGCCCCAGCCGCAGCATCAGGGTGTATGTGGCCGCTCCCGACTTCAAACGTTTTAAAGCTTCCGGCGCCTGTGATATTTTTTCCGAAAACAGGGTTAGCGGTTCTGAAAAAATAGAAATAGACCTCAGCGGCGCCAGCGATGTGAAAATGGAGCTGAAAGCACCAAAAGTGGATGCAGAACTCAGCGGCGCCGGCACCATCGATCTCAAAGGCGAAACCAAAGATTTTTTTGTCAACGGGACGGGCAGCACCGATATAAAATGTTTTGACCTGATGGCCGAAAATGTGGATGTAAAAATTTCCGGCGCCGGCGATGCCGATGTATTTGCCAGTGTAAAACTGGATGTGCGGGTTTCCGGGGCAGGCAGTGTAAAATATAAAGGTAGTGCCAGCGTTAACCAATCTATCACGGGTGCAGGCAGTGTGAAAAAAGCCGACTGAAAAGAATCGTTAAGAATCTTCACCCGCCTCCGGCGGGTTTTTTATTGTGGTTTAATTTTGTGAAAATGATGATAAAGAAAACAAACCGTACAAATGAACACGCATCGCTGAGTTTTTTCCTGGTGGGATTTCTCAGCCTCATCCTTGCCTTCCCGCTTTTTATGTATGTGCACAGGGAATTGCCCGACTATGGCTGGCCTTTCGGGCTCGACCGGGTACTGATGTTTATTTTCCTTGCCGCTTTTGTGCTGATGGTTTTGCGTCTTTTCCGTTCGGTCATTATCGCCGCAGTTATCGTTACGGCAGGCCTGCTCACGTACGGGTCTTTTTCAGGTTACTACGGGTTTAAAAACCTGGTGACCGATTACAAAGCCATGCTGTATGCTTTCAAGTACGAGCCCTATCATGACAAGGCGCAGTATTACGGCGATGGGGTTATTCATTTCAAAAAAGAAATTCTGGATGCGATAAATGATAATATGCCGGACGTGAGGGAGCTTGCCGTTACAGCAGCCAATGGCTCGTTCAGGAATGAACAAAACAGGTATGAGTGGTACCGCACAACAATACAGTGTTTTGCCGTGTTTAAAAAAATCAACGGCAGCTGGAATTATGTAAGCGATCCGCAGGGCGATGAATATTTTGCCAGCGCCGGCCAATCGGCCCGTCTGCTTGCCGGCGACTGCGATGATCATGCCATACTGATGGCCGCAGCCATTAAAGCCATCGGCGGCACAGCAAGGCTGGTGCACACCACTAATCATTTATATCCTGAAATTCTCATCGGCAACAAGAATCAACTGGAGATGGTGAATTACCTTATCAAGAAAATTCTTTTTCCCGCCGAAAGCAGGGGCCAGGAAATTCATTATCATAAAGACGAAGAAGGAAACATCTGGCTCAACCTCGATTATACAGCAGCATATCCCGGCGGCAAGTTTTTTGCCGGGCCGGTGTTAGGAGTGCTCGTGCCGTGAAAGATTGCGGTGAAATGAATGGTTAAATGGTTAGATGGTTTGATTGTTATTAAATTAGGAAAATCATTATTGGGTTTAACAATTTATCAATTTAACAATGTAACCATTTAACCATCAAACCATCAAACAATCCAACCATCACAAATCCACATACTTCATAATAATCCTGCGATCCCGGTTCCTCACAAAAATTCATGTGGATCCTTTTCTCAATAACTTTTTAAGCTTCACAGGCGATTGCCTGTTGTCAAACACTGTGATAATTTCAATAACTCGTCTACGGTTACGGTAATAAATTATCAGGTCCTTTGTGATGGCATAATTCCGGATATTGCGTGATTTGCTGTAGTATCCGAACAAGCGGGGATTTATACTTACAATTGCGTAGAAGATTTCAAGTTTCTGAAGAAAATCATCAATAATTTTTTGATACCAGTTGTCTTCAAGATATTTCAATATGCTTTCAATATCCTGTTTAGCCTGGGGAGAAATGATGACAGGTTTGCGTTTACTTCCTGCCATATTTCTTTTTTATTTCACGCAGAAAAGCAGGGAAGCCGGTTCCTTTACCTTTATCCAATTGTCGGATACCAGCTGCCAACCGGCCTTCTAATTTTTTCTTATCGTTTATATGAGGTGTTTTTTGGGAAGTGCCGAGTTCTTTCAATATCAACCAGGCCCGCTTCAGTTCATCAGCAGTCATTGCTTCCAGGCTTTTAGTTATTTTTCTTTTATAAATTGAAGTGCTCATCGGAACATTTTTTAAAATTACAAATATTATCCCGAATCATTCTCATTACTCATCATTCATCACTGGTTGCTCACAAATTCACATACTTCACCAGTATCTTAATATCCCTGTTCCTCCCTTTATCATCCGTGCAGGAAATTTTTACCGGGCCTTCGTCGGGTATGAAGAATTGTTTTTCGCCGGGAGCGCAGGCTTTGTAAAATTTATTGTTGATATACCAGTACACTTTGCTTACATCAGTAGCGGTTTTGCAGGTAAGCTGCAACGGCTCCCTGTTTTTTTTGCTGATAAAATATTCCGAACCGTTGGCCGGCGAAGTAATGCTGGGGGCATTGCCTTTGAATATGATTTCGCAGCCGGGATTATGCGGCGGCACTTTGCTGTAGGCGATTTTATTTTCTTCAAACCAGGCCTGCATTTCCGGCTCGGTGATTTTAAATGTTTTCTTCTTAAAACCGGATTCGGGCACACAGTTTTTGCAGTAAGAAATTTTTTCATTGGCCGACAGCAACACTTCCTGGATATTGTTGCACTTGTTTGTTGGCGAAATCATCGGGATAAAATAATCCATCACTTTATTGTGGCAATGGTCAGCAGGCAGCAAGCCTGTTTCCGAACAAACCACTCTTGTTTCGCAATCTTTTGGTTGTGTAAACCATTGTTCGTCGCTGTCGTAGTCAATCGTATTGAAAATTTTGAACAGCAGGGGAGTGGCCGTGGTGGCGCCGCTCAGGTCGGACACGCCGATGCCCGAAAAATTTCCTGCCCAAACACCCACCGTGTAATTTTTATTGTAGCCGATACTCCATGCATCTCTTCTGCCGTAGCTCGTCCCGGTTTTCCATGCAATCTTCGGCATCCGCTCCGTAGCCTGCCAGTTCAGCGGAAAATCGGGACGATTCACTTTGGAAAGAATTTCGTTAATCATGAATGTGGCTTCGGGGCTCAGTATGATTTTCTTCACACCGGTCTGACCGTCCCGGTCTGACCGGAAATAAGAAGGGGGAATGTAAACTCCTTCATTGGCAAAAGCCGAAAACAAACCGGTAAGCTCTTCCAGCGTGGTGCCGCAGCCGCCGAGTATCATGGAGAGTCCAAGTTTGTTCCTGTCTTTTTGAATTTGTAAAAAATTACAGGCTGATAATTTCTGTATCATTCTGTCTTTTCCCAGCAGGCGCAGCGCTTTCACTGCCGGAATGTTGAGCGAATGTTCCAGGGCATATTCCATCGTCACATAGCCGTTGTATTTCTGGTCATAGTTTTCGGGGGCGTAGCCATCGTAGCTTACAGCCACATCATTCATTACCATTTTCGGGGTGAGCAATCCTTCATCCATACACAGGGCATAAAGCAGCGGCTTCAAGGTACTGCCCGGTTGCCGCACGGCAGCAGCGCCGTTTACCTGGCCGCCATCGGTAGTATCGGCAAAACCGGCAGAGCCTACATAAGTAATCACCCGGTGAGTTTTGTTATCAATGATTACTACAGCAGCATTATTAATATTCCGCAGTTTCTGTGTGCGGACATAATCCTCCACCAGCTTTTCGGTTTTCAGCTGTGTGTTCAGGTCGAGATGTGTTTTGTAATAATAGCCGCCCTGCCTGAAAAGTTTATTGGATAGATGCGGAGCATAGTGCGGCACGGTGCTCCTTGTCGCCACCAGTGGTTCGGCAAGAGCATCTTCAATTTCTTTTGTTGTAAAAACATTATCCCTCGCAAATTTCTTCAGCCACCGGTTTCTTTCCTGTATTATCAGTTCGTTGGTTTTCCCCATCACCAGCGAGGAAGGCCGGTTGGGTATGATGCTCAGCGCCGTTATTTCTGCCAGCGACAGGTGGTCGGGGTTTTTATTAAAATATAATAGCGAAGCGGCTTTCACACCTTCAATATTTCCGCCATAAGGCACCAGGTTCAGGTACAGCTGCAGTATTTCACTCTTGCTGTACTTCCATTCCAGTTGCAGGGCACGAAACATTTCAATCAGCTTGCTGCCGATATTTCTTTTTCTCGCCTCAAGCATTCTTGCCACCTGCATGCTGATGGTGCTGGCGCCGCTGGTCCGTTTCATCCGGATAATATTTTTGAAAGCAGCCCTTGCCACTGCCAGCGGGTTCACACCGGGGTGGTAGTAGAAATATTTATCTTCTTTGGCAATAATGGTTTTTCGCAGCAGCGGCGAAATCTCATTGAGTTCAGTTTTCATCCGCCATTTCTGATCGTTAGTGAGAAAGGCATTGATAACCTCGCCGTTTTTATCGGTGATGATGGTGGAGTATTCTACTTTCACTTTTAAAGGAAACAGCAGGTTGAGCAACAGTAACAACAGGAAGATAGTTATGACAGCAATGCCAAGGCGGTTTATCCATGCCACGGTTACATACCGTGGCATGTTTTTCCTATTTTGAGTAGTTGTAGGTTTCATGTTTGTGCCATTGGCGCCGCGGCTCAAGCCGAGGCGCGGACAGGGGAGGCCTCAAAGAATATTGTTAATATCATCCATCCCAATCTCACGGTATGAATCTTCATAAAAGGTATTCATATTCAAACTAAGAAGTTTTACAGCCAGTTCTTTATTGCAAAGCGTGCCGTTCCTCAGTCCGCAATAATCACGGAATGAAGAATACTCCCAATCCTCCATCCTTTTTGCCAACCTGGCTCTATAAGGATTCTGGTGAACATAATGAAAAGTAATCCGGTCATAATCACGACTTCCTTTGATTAGCGCTTTCGCTTTTGTGTTTTGCTGGAACAGCGAGCCTGTAAAATTATTCTGTTTATTACTAGCCTGGCTGTAAGAGCTGAGCAAATGGCGGACACCTTCTGAGAACACATTCTTTTCCTGTTTTGCCACCAATTTTGTGGTCACGGTTCTTTCATCTGCCCATATAAGAAAATGAAAATGATTCGGCATAAGGCAATAAGCCAATATATCGCAATAAGGGAGAATATAACGCCTGACTTTTTTCAGAAAAAAAATATAGTTTTCTGGTTTAAAGAAAATCTTTTGCCGGTTGTTACCCCGGTTATACACATGGTAAAGTTCGTTTTTGAAAAACTCCATAATGGTGGTTTTTGGTTTGGGGTTATCAGCGGCATCTGTGCCACGGTAGCAACCGTGGCACAGATGCGCAGCAGCCGATAGCTTAACATTTATTTATCTTCCAAAATTTGCTAACCGGTTTTTCATGCTCTTATCTTTCCATACAAATTCTTTTCAACCTGTATGGACACCACCGACCCGTCGCGACCTGCACGTGACATCCCTCCTTAGCTTTTTCACGATACTAATTTCTGCTTTTCCGAAAAACGGGAACGAAGTTGAGTGATTTTTTTTGCTTCACTTTTTGTATTTAACTTATCTTTCAGCCACACTCAAAACCACATAACCTGTATGCGTATCAAAACCTCCCTGGTAACTGTGCTCGCAGTGACAGTTTTTTTAGCTGCCTGTAAAAAACAATCTGTTCAGCTTGAATACACCAATGCCAAAGGCGAAGTGCCGCAGCTTGGCAACCTTATCTTTCGTTTTGATAAATCCCTGGTGAAAGATTCCCTGCTCAATGTATGGGATTCCACGGAGTACATCACTTTTGAACCAAAAATACCCGGCCGCTTCCGCTGGGAAAGCCCCGACCAGCTGGTGTTTTCGCCGGCACAGTTTTTACAGCCGGCCACCACTTACAAAGCAAAGCTGACCAGCGAACTGCTTCGCTTTAGTAAGTATAATAAAATAGAAGGCGGTGATAACATCAGTTTCAGCACGGCAGCGCTGGCCCTGGAAAACCTGCAGGTGGTTTGGACCATGCCCGATGAGAATACCAGAAATGTTATTCCGCAACTTGATCTTTTCTTTAATTATAAAATGGACCCCTCAAAACTGAAAGATAAACTGAACGTGGAGGTGGATGGAGCTAGAATTGACTTTACCCCGCAAACAATTTCTCCCGATACAAAAATATCTTTTCGCCTCGCCGGCTTCAAACCGGAGGACAGGAATTATGAAACAAAAATCACCATTGACAAAGGCCTGATACCTGAAGGCGGAAGCAATGCCATTTCAGCTTCCATCACAGAAAACCTTTCCGTTCCCTCACCCTATGTGCTCAGCATTCAGAACGTGGAATCGGAATACGACGGCACCGAAGGCGTGATTCGTGTAAGCACCAACCAGCAACTGGTGGAAGATAATTTAAAGTCGTACATCAGCTTTGAACCCTCCGTCAGCTTTTCCGCCGAAGTGGATGAATCGGGGTTGAGATTGCGCAGCGAAAAATTTGATCTTGAAACAAGTTATACGGTCACCTTCAGAGAAGGACTGCGCGGCAAAGTGGGTGGTGAACTCAAAGAAGAATCGCAGCACACCGTTGCCTTTGGCGAACTGGAAGCCGACATCAGTTTTACCAGCACGAAGGCGGTTTATCTTTCCAAAAAAGGCGCTAAAAACCTCGAAGTGAAAATCACCAACGTGCCGAAAGTGAAACTGGTGATTTCAAAAATCTACGAGAATAACCTCCTGATGGTGGATCGTTATGGCTATTCGCCGCAACTGGCATCAAGCCGCAGTTATGACTACGATGATGATTACTATTATTATGAAAATTACGGAAGCAGCGCCACCCTCGGCGATGTGGTATATGAAAAAGAAATTGACACCCGAACCCTGCCAAAAAGCGGTGGTGGCCGCCTGCTCAATCTTGGCCAATACGAAGACCGCCTTCCTGACTTCGGCGGTATCTATCATGTACAGATCCGTTCCATGAAAGATTACTGGGTGCGTGACAGCCGTTTTATTTCCTTATCTGATATAGGGCTGGCGGTAAAAGAAAGCGCTGATAAAATTTATGTGTTTGCCAGCTCTGTCAAAACTGCCACCGGCATCAGCGGCGCCAACGTGACGGTGTATGCAAGAAACAACCAGCTTATCGGCACCGGCGCCACCAACAGCGAGGGTGTAGCAGAGATTGCTTATGCCAAAAAAGTCCCGATAGATATCGGGATCAGCGGTTTTGATCCGGCCATGATCATTGCCAAAACAGGTGATGATTTTAATTACCTGCCTTTTAACTCTACCAGGGTAAACACCTCCCGCTTTGATGTGGGTGGCCGCAGAAATAATCCTTCCGGTCTTGACGCATTCATTTACGCCGAACGGGATATTTACCGCCCGGGGGAAAAATTGAATTTCTCCGTCATCATCCGCAACCGCGAATGGAAAAGCCCCGGTGACATTCCCATCAAAATGAAATTCCTTTTGCCCAACGGCAAGGAACTGAAATCATTCCGCAAAACACTCAATGAAGAAGGTTCCGCAGAGGGCAGCATCGAAACAACAACATCCGCCATCACCGGTTCTTATGCGCTGGAAGTTTATACATCCAACGACCTGCTGCTCGCTTCCCGGGATTTCCGCATTGAAGAATTTGTGCCGGACAGGATAAGGGTGAATGCAAAACCGGATAAAACTTTTTTGAAAACAGGCGAATCAACCACTCTTTCCATCAATGCGGTGAATTTCTTTGGCCCGCCGGCAGCCAACCGTAATTATGAAACCGAAATCCAGACAAAGCAGAAATATTTTTCAGTGGCAAAATTTGAGGGCTTTGATTTTAGTTTAACCAACCAGAAAACTTTTTTTGATAAAGTGGTCAGGCAAGGAAAAACCGATAATGAGGGCAACGCAAATGAAACTTACAAAGTGCCGGATGAATACAAAAACATGGGTGTGCTGCAAACCACATTTTACACCACCGTGTTTGATGAAACCGGCCGCCCGGTAAGCCGCGCCACTTCGGTGGATGTGTTTACACAGGATGTTTTCTTCGGCATTAAATACGACGGATGGTGGTACCATGCCCTGAGTACGCCGGTGCAGTTTGTACTGGCATCAGTGAATAAAGACGGGCAGGCAGTAAATGCAAGAGCCAAAGTGGAAATTGTCAAGCGGGAATACTATACGCACCTCGTCAGCACCGGCGGTTATTTCCGTTATGAATCACAGGAGGAAATAAAATCCATCCAGGAAAAAGAAATGACGATTGGCGCTGCATCCACTTATACGTTTGTGCCAAAGATTCCCGGCCGCTACGAAATACGGGTTTCCATTCCCGGCGCATCTACTTACGTTAGCCAGGATTTTTACAGCTATGGCCGCTGGGGCTGGAGCGATAATAATTCTTTTGAAGTAAGCAACGAGGGTAACGTGGATATTGAACTGGATAAAAAATCATACTACACCGGCGAAAAAGTAAAAGCGCTGTTCAAAGTGCCGTTCAGCGGACGCATGCTGGTAACCATGGAAACAGATAAAGTGGTAAGCTACCAGTATGTGACTATTGACAACAGCCGCACCATCAGTCTTGATTTGCCATTGACAGCGGAACATGTGCCGAATGTGTACATCACGGCCACGCTGATCAAGCCGCATGAAATTTCTGATTTGCCTCTCACCGTGGCGCACGGTTTTCAGAATGTAAAAGTGGAAGAGAAAGGAAGAAAAATAGATGTGCAAATTGTGGCTTCCAAATCGGTTCGTTCCAAAACAAAGCAAAGAGTAACAGTGAAAGCAGCGCCGGGCAGCTTTGTCACGCTGGCTGCAGTGGATAACGGCGTATTACAGGTAAGCGATTTTAAAACTCCGGATCCCTACAATTTCTTTTACCAGAAAAAAGCATTGCAGGTTTCGGCATTTGATATTTATCCATTGTTGTTTCCTGAAGTAAGGGCCAAACTGAGCAGCACCGGCGGCGATGCGGAAATGAGCATGGATAAAAGAGTAAATCCCATGCCTGCAAAAAGAATAAAAATAGTTTCTTACTGGAGCGGCATACAAAAAGCAAATGGAAGCGGAGAGGCAAGCTTTGAATTTTCCATTCCGCAATTCAGCGGCGAACTCAGGCTGATGGCGGTGGCGTACAAAAACCAGAGCTTTGGCAGCAGCGAAAACACCATGACCGTGGCCGACCCGATTGTCATCAGCACTGCCTTGCCAAGATTTTTAAGCCCGGGTGATACGGTTACAGTGCCGGTAACTTTGAGCAATACTACTGCAAAGTCAGCCAACGTTTCTGCAGCTATTTCAGTGGAAGGCCCGCTGAAAGTGGTTGGCGGCAACAGCCAGTCTGTATCTATCAGTGCCAACAGCGAAGGCCGCACGGTATTCCAGGTGGCCGCGGATCCGGCCGTGGCCGTGGGAAAAATAAAAATTGCAGTGAACGGACTGGGAGAAAAATTTAATGATGAAACGGAAATTTCCATTCGTCCCGCATCGCCTTTGCAAAAAGTTACAGGCAGCGGTTCGATCGTTGGCGGCAAGTCAGAGAAAATAAATATTGGCACCAGCGATTTTATCCGGTCAAGCATCAGCTACCAGCTTGTCGTTAGCCGCTCGCCGGCACTGGAGCTGGGCGATCACCTGCGCTGGCTGGTGCAATATCCTTACGGATGCACGGAACAAACTGTGTCAGCTGCTTTCCCGCAATTGTATTATGGCGATATGGCCGATATGATGGGACTCAACAAGCAATCGAAGACAAATGCCAATACCAATATCCTTGAAGCTATCCGCAAAATAAAAATGAGGCAGACATACAAAGGCGGCATCACGCTGTGGGATAATGATTCGTATGAAGACTGGTGGGCCACAGTGTATGCGGCGCATTTCCTGCTCGAAGCAAGAAAAGCCGGCTTTGATGTGGACAACAGTTTGCTTGAAACTGTGCTTGGCTTTATCAATACCCGCCTGAAAAACCGGGAGACAATTACATACTATTATAACCGCAACCAGAGCCGGGTGATTGCACCCAAAGAAGTGGCCTATGGTTTATATGTGCTGGCCCTGGCTGGTAAGAGTAATAAACCGGCAATGAATTATTACAAGGCCAACCCGCAGTTGCTGGCGCTGGACAGCCGCTATCTTTTATCGGCTGCTTTTGCTGCAGCGGGTGATAAAAAGTCTTTCAATGCCTTATTACCATCGGCATTTGCCGGCGAAGAATCGGTGCCGCAAACCGGCGGCAGTTATTATTCCGATGTGCGGGATGAAGCCATAGCCTTGAATGCACTCATTGATGCCGACCCCGGCAATGCACAGATTGGCCTGATGGCAAAACATGTGAGTGAAAAACTGAAAACACGCCGCTGGCTCAGCACACAGGAAAGAGCGTTTGCATTTTTGGCATTGGGTAAACTGGCTCGTTCAGCAAGCCGGTCCGATGCAACAGCAGAAATAAAAGTAAACGGAAAAACAGTAGCAAAGGTGGATGGCGGCCAGTGGATGGGCAATGAAAAAGATTTAAAGGGTACAAACGTGGAAATTATCACCAAAGGCAATGGCCGGCTGTATTATTTCTGGCTGGCCGAAGGCATCAGCAGCAGCGGCGATTATAAAGAAGAAGATAATTATTTAAGAGTGCGGAAAAAGTTTTACGACCGCTACGGTAATACCATCAGCGGAAATACATTCAGGCAAAACGATCTTATCGTCATCGGCATTACGCTGGAGCGTTCTTACTCCACCGACATTGATAATGTAGTGATCACCGATCTGCTGCCCGCCGGTTTTGAAATTGAAAACCCACGCACCAAGGAAATACCCGGCATGGACTGGATAAAAGATGCCGGCACGCCGCGGGCACTCGATGTCCGTGACGACCGCATCCATTTCTTTGTGGATGCCGACCGCAACCGGCGAACATTTTATTATGCCGTTCGTGCCGTATCGCCGGGTTTTTATAAAATGGGCCCCGTAAGCGCCGATGCGATGTATAATGGGGAGTATCATTCATATCATGGGGCGGGGATGCTGAGGGTGGTGCAGTAAATGGGATTTATCGGATTCAGTTTTACCGGGGCGTTGCAAAAACCCGGCGGGGCAAATAATTTTTTTGGCGGCGCTGAGGAAACGGTGCGTGCATTTCCATTTACACAGAAAAAAATGTAGATTTGAAATCATGAAACTCAAAGTTTATATACACAAAGCTGAAGAAGGCGGTTACTGGGCCGAGGTGCCGGCGATTCCCGGTTGTGTTACACAGGGAGAAACATTTGAAGAATTACTTCAGAATATATATGAAGCTGTGGAAGGTTGCCTGAGTGTGGATATTGATACGCCCCAAAACAACAACACCCAGGTACTTGAAATTGCTGTATGAAATCTGTCTCCGGTAAGGATTTTTGCAAACTTCTTGAAAAGAAAGGTTGGAAACTCGCCAGGATAAACGGTAGTCATCACATTTATACAAAAGAAGAAACCATCTTCCGGATTTCGGTACCGGTTCATAAAAATCGGGATCTTAAAACCGGTTTACTGAAATCTCTCATGAAAATAGCTGAAATCAACGAAGATGAACTATAGATTTTGTGTTTTCCTGAACACGATTTGAAAATATAATCATTTTATCAATCTACTTCCTTCTTCTACCCACTCTTCTGTATTTTTACAGCCCCGGAGAGATGCCGGAGCGGTCGATCGGGGCGGTCTCGAAAACCGTTGTCCGCCTGAGGCGGACCCAGGGTTCGAATCCCTGTCTCTCCGCAGCTATTCAGGCCTTATCTTTTGTTCGATGAAGAAGCTGTGTATATTCATCGTGATTTTTATCACCGGTTTATCTTTCAGGATTTTCATTTCACCTGCTGATGAACCGGTGCCTGTGCCGCCCGGCAAACAAAGAACCGGCGGCGATGCAGCAAAAGGTTTTCATTACCTCATCAACGGCGATTTTGTAAAAGGCGGCGTGCCGGAAATAATTTTCCGGAAAGGAATCGGCAAACCTGTCATTTACCTGCAAAGAGATTCCATAAACGAAGGCATCCCGCACGACTACACAGCCGTGAAAGCATCTAACGGTGAAATTCTCATTGCACCCAACTGCCTGCATTGTCATGCGCAGGTGTTTGAAGGGCAGCTTTACATCGGGCTGGGAAATACTTTTCTTGATTTCAGCGACAGGCAAACTTTGAGTTTGAAAAACCTGGAAAAAGCAGAGCGATTTCTTAAAACTCTTTACCCGAAAAAATACAAAGCATCCGAACACTTTTTTGAAGTGGCAAGAACAGTTGGCCCGCAACTTTACACTGAAACCAGGGGCGTGAATCCGGCCGACCGTCTTGCCGCCGTGCTTGCAGCGCATCGGGATCCTGTCACATTTCAATGGCTACCGCAGGCGCAGCTTGAAATTCCCGTGCAAGTAATCCCTTCTGATGTGCCGGCCTGGTGGCTGCTGAAAAAAAAGAACGGCATGTTTTATAGCGGTTTCGGCCGCGGCGATTTCGGAAAGTTTTTAATGGCTTCCAATCTGCTTATTGTAAACGACACTTCCGAATCGGCCGAAGTGGACAAGCACATGCCCGATGTGCTTGCATTCATCAATTCATTGCAAGCGCCAAAATATCCAAAACCGGTTGATGAAGTGCTGGCGGATAAAGGAAGAATTATTTTCAACAATCACTGTTCCGAATGTCACGGCACTTATGGAAAAGAAGGAAACTATCCGAATCTTCTGCTTCCGCAATCCATCATCCAGGCGGATTCATTTTTGCAGGCAGCCAATTATTCTAATCCTGAATTTGTAAACTGGTTCAACCGCAGTTGGTTCAGTAGTGGCCCTCACCCGGCACGGCTGGAGCCGTTCAAAGGTTACATGGCGCCGCCACTGGATGGGGTATGGATCACAGCGCCTTATTTTCATAATGGTTCGGTGCCTACGCTGGAAGCAGTGCTTAACAGTGCAGTCCGTCCAAAATTCTGGTCAAGAGATTTTAATAACCCGCAATATGATTATGAAAATATCGGGTGGACGTTTACCGTACACGAAAAACACGGCGACCGCTTAATTTACAATACCACGCTGCCTGGCTATGGCAATTACGGGCATTACTTTGGCGATAAGCTTTCTGCAGAAGAAAGAAAGGCGGTGATTGAATACCTGAAAACATTATAGCCCAGGTTTGCTGCAGCCAACAGGATTAACTTCTGCAGGATAATAATTCTTTACTTAACTTGAATCCGAAAACATTTTCATGAAAGCCTCATTAATTATTTTTCTTTTCGTTGGCCACATAGCCTTTTCTCAAACTGATAGAGGCTGGCAGCAGCTCTTCGATGGCAAAACTCTTACAGGCTGGAAAAAAATGGGCGGCACCGCCCAATACAGGGTGGAGGATGGAGCAATTGTGGGCATTACCACAGCCGGTTCGCCCAATACATTTCTTGTTTGCGAAAAAAAATTTCCCGGCGACTTTATCCTCGAACTGGAGGCAAAGATGGATGATACTGTTACCAATTCCGGTGTTCAGTTCAAAAGCAATCACAACCCCGCAGCCAATGGAGGAAAAGGAAGGCTGTATGGCTACCAATTTGATATGGACCCGTCATCGCGGCGTTGGAGCGGCGGTATTTATGATGAGGCACGGCGCGAATGGCTGTACCCGGTCAGTTTGAACCAGGCAGCACAAATTTTTTTCACTCCCGGTGTGTACCATACAATCAGGATTGAGTGTTTTGGCAACTCAGTAAGAACCTGGCTTGATGGAAAAGCCGTTGCTTATCTTGTTGACAGCATCACCGCCAATGAAGGGTTGATTGGCCTGCAGGTTCACTCCATCAGCAAACCGGAGCTTGCAGGAATAAAATGTTACTGGAAAAATATCTTCATAAAAACCACAGACATCCGGCCTGCGCCATTTCCCCCGGGAGTTTATGTTGTCAATCTGCAGCCCAACACGCTGGCTGATTACGAAAAACAGGATGGCTGGAAACTTCTCTTTGACGGAAAAACATCCAATGGCTGGGTCGGCGCTTACAAAAAATCTTTTCCTGGAAAAGGATGGAAAATTGAAAACGGAATGATTACCGTGTTGCCATCTTCCGGCGGCGAATCAATCAACGGCGGCGATATTGTGACGACAGAGCAATTCAGCGCTTTTGATTTGTCCTTTGAATTTAAACTTACTCCCGGCGCCAACAGCGGTGTGAAATATTTTGTAACGCTGGCCGAAAACAACCAGGGCAGCGCCATCGGGCTGGAATACCAGCTGCTGGATGACACGCTTCATCCCGATGCAAAAATGGGATTGAATGGAAACAGAACACTTGCTTCATTGTATGATTTGATAAAAGCAGAAAAGACTTCACGATTTATTAAACAACCCGGCAACTGGAATACCGGCCGCATCATTGTTTATCCCAACAATCATGTGGAGCATTACCTGAACGGAGTGAAAGTGCTGGAGTATGAAAGAGGCTCACAGGCATTCCGTGAACTGGTGGCCATCAGCAAATACAAAATCTGGCTACACTTCGGCGAAGCAATGCAGGGGTATATACTTTTACAGGATCACGGGAATGAAGTGAGCTTCCGGACTATTAAGATTAAAACCCTTTGAATTTTCCTGAAGATAGAATGATTGTTTCAAGAACTTTGATGTGTTTGTTAATACTTCCTCATCCGCCATTATCTAATTCAGATAAAGAGAATAACAATCTAAGTCTCCTCTTTAGGGGGACTGGGGGTTCAGTTCCCATCCCTTCTCATACTCCCTTCTCCACAGCTTCATCGCCTCTGCGTCATTCAAAATATGCCCGTTCTTCGGATCACAGTGCAAGGTACGGCCTGTGCGCTGGGCGATATTGGCCAGGTGACAAAGCAAAACACTTTTGTGTCCTTCATCAATGGGTGAAGTAATGCCGGCTTCGCTACGGATGGCGCTGACAAAATTGTTAAGATGATACACATCGAGATTGCCGGTAGCGCTTACAGGGTTGGTGGGGTCGGCCTTTACATCGGCTTTTACTTCTTTTACCAGTTTATTTTTATCATCATAGATTTTATAATCGGCATTGCCGTCATTTACCAGTGTGCCTTTATCGCCGTAAATGATAAAGCCGCGGCCGGCGCCTTCTACCGGGTAGTGGTTGCAGCTGCGGCCTTCCCATGTGATGGCTTTACCTTCGGCAAATTCAAAAGAAACAACCTGTGTATCGGGTGTTTCCCAGTCATCTTTAAATGCGTAGCGTCCTCCGGATGATGTTACTTTATTGGGAAAATCAACACCCAAAAACCAGCGGCAGCAATCTATTTCATGAGTTGCGTTGTTGCAGGTTTCGGCCGTACCCCAGTGCCAGAACCAGTGCCAGTTGTAATGCACAAGATTGTCTTTATAATCACGCCGCGGCGCCGGGCCTTGCCACAATTCAAAATCAAGCGAGGCCGGCACGGGAACTTTTTTCCCAATGCCGATTGACTTGCGGTTGTTGGCATACCAGGCTTTTCCAAAATAAACATTGCCGATGATTCCATCCCGCACTTCCTTCACCGCTTCAATCAGTGTGGGAAAAGAGCGACGCTGGTTACCCATTTGAATCAGCTGCTTCGGGTATTTTTTCATGGCCTGCACCAGCAGCTCGCCTTCATAAGGATTGTGGCCGCAGGGTTTTTCCACATACACATGCTTGCCGTTTGCAACGGCCATCAGCGTGGCAGGTGCATGCCAGTGATCCGGCGCTGCGATGACCAGGGCATCAAAATCTTTTTGCTTCAGCAATTCACGGATATCTTTTACCACGGTTGGTTTTCTTTCTGCAGTTTCAAAAGGTTTCAGGCCATTGGCAATGGCTTTTTCTTCCACATCGCACAGGTAAGCCACCTCCACGTTGAACAGTCTGGCAAAATATTCTGCCAGGTATGCACCGCGGCTGTTTACACCCATCACAGCTAACAGCACTTTATTTGACGGAGCATTTTTACCCAATACAGGAAAGTTTAATATAGTAATGCCTGCAGTGGCAATAGAAGTATTGCGTATAAATTCCCTTCGTTTCATTGCAGATGATTTGTTTGATTAAAGTTAACCATATCTGTAAAGCAATGATACATTTTTTGGTGTTTGCACAGAATAGCGCATCTTTAATCATGTAATGATTGCCGGACGAAATATTGCCATTGTATGCAACCCGCAGGCAGGAGCCGGCAGGGCTATTGCTCATGCTGACAGGATAGCCGCTGAATTGAAGCGCCTGGAAGTGCAGCATACCTTATTTCAAAACTACTGGCCCGACGGGTTCGGTTCCTTTTCCGAAGTATGGATTTCGGGCGGCGACGGCACACTGAATTTTTTTATTAATAAATACCCGGAAATAAAATTGCCACTGGTGATTTTCAAAGGCGGCACCGGCAATGATGTGCATTCCATTCTTTATGGCAAAAAAGATTTTGAAGAACAGTTGCTCATCGCATTGCATGCAGAACCAAAACCGGTGGATGCGGGTCGCTGCAATGAGAAACTTTTCATCAATGGGGTGGGCATCGGTTTTGAAGGAGCAGTGGCAAAAAGCCTTACCGGTAAAAAGAAAAAACCGGGAAAGGCCGGCTTTATGGGCGCCATTATGCAGAAAGTTTTTTTTTACCGCTCAAAAAAATACAGGATTATTTCCGATGAGTGCAATGCCGATGGTTACCGGCTCCTGGTAAGTGTAATGAACGGTCATCGTGCCGGCGGCGGATTTCACATTGCCCCTTCATCAGCCATCAACGACGGCCTGCTCGATGTGGTGATGGTGAACAGGCTGCACCCCTTTCTTCGCCTGCGCTGGCTGCCGGTGATTGAAAAGGGGGAACATCTTGGGTTGCCTTTTATCAAACACTTCAGGACAAAAAAGATTGTTGTAACCAGCGAAACGATAATACAATCACACCTCGATGGAGAGTATTATGCGGCTAAAAGGCTGGAAATAGAAATGCTGCCGGCAAAGTTTTTATTCCGATATTAAAAAACAGGGGAACAGCCCGGGAAGGCATCAGCTCTGCTGCACATTTTTTTCTACTGTTATCACCGGAATTTTTGAGCCGTAAGTCAACAATTTTTTAGTCAGCCTGTTCCACCAGCCCGGCAGATTAAATTCTTTCAGCGGGTTAATCATAATCAGGTCGGCATTGATGCGTTTGGCAAAATCAAGCGTGGATTTTGCAAGATTCTTTCCTTCCAGGATGATACCTTGTACCGGTATGGTGGAAATACTCTGCACTATTTCCAGCGCTTCATTCAGTATTTTTTCCGCAGCATTGTTTTCTTTCCTGAGCGTTAACATGTAAATGGTGGATTTGAAAGTACGTGCCAGCATCGTCGCCAGCTTAATGCGGCCCAGCGGTACTTCTTCATGCACCGGCAAAATAATCTTTTTGAAATGACAAATCAGGCCGGCAGAACCTACAGCAAGCACCGGGATGCTTGTGCGCCGTGCCAGCTTGCTGATGGAGACTGATGAAAGTATCCGCTGCAGCAGGTTGAATCGGGAAAGGCCTACAATTACCATATCCATATCGTATTGCCTGATGTAATCGGCCAATTTTTTGCCGGCATTACCTTCCAGCACACTGATTTCAATTTTTCCGTTACCACAAAGCTGTGCCTTGTATACAGCTGCCATGTGTTTCAGAAGTTCATAACTATCCATCCGGTCGGCATGCGATTCATAGGGTGTAAAAACACTTGCCTCCACCGGAATCAGGGGTGCTATATACTTATGCACCACGTGCACAAAATGAATATTGCAATTGAAATTGTTGGCCAGTTCGACGGCTTTTGCCATTGCCCATTTGTCGCGGCCGGAAAATGTTACCGGCACCAGGATATTATACAGTCTGTTTGGCATAAGCTTTTGTTTTTTGGGTTTAAAAAAATCAATTGCGCATCAGGCCAGGCTCAGCAGGGATTCAAAACTTTTTTTTCGAATAGAGAGGTCTGCAATTTTTTCCAGCAGGCTGTCATTGCTGCAAAAGGCAATACCTTTCCCGGCATGACCCACCATACACCGGTCGTCCTTGCTGTCGCCGATGGCAATGCAGTTTTCCATCCGGACATTGTATTTTTCACAGGCATATTGCAGCGCATTGGTTTTGCAGAATGAATGGCCGCAAACACTTTCGGGTGAACCAAAAAAATACGATGGCAGGTTCACTTCGCCGCTGGCTCTACCTTCGATAAACTCCTGGTTATACGCCAGCGAAAAATCGGCCCCGATTTTTTGTTTTACGTAATTTGTTATCAGGGTATAGCTGCTGCTGATTATTCCCACGATGTATTTTTTCCCCTTCAGTGACTGTACCACTTCTTTAATATCATCTACCATTTCTATACGTTCAGCCACATTCAGCAGGTCATCCATCGTTTTTCCTTTCAGCATCAACCCGATTCGTTTGGTTAAAATAATGGGATCTTTTTCTGCGGCACGTAGATCTTGCAGCACCGGCATAAACCCGAATGCTTTTGCACACTCATCTATAAATCTTCCTTTCAGGATAGTATCATCCATATCAAAGACAGCCATTTTGTGAAAGCCGGACAGTTCTTCTTTCAGTACTTTATTCATTTCACGGTTAATGGTTTCCATTGAAAAAACATCTTCTTCAGTCAACCCGGCTGCAGGCTGTCCCTGCGTTTTGCTGATGATGGCCCTTGACACTTCCTTGCTCATTTTGCCGAGGGCTTCCCAGGGTTTGCTCTTGTTTTCGATGTAGCCAATGTTGATTTCCTTCACTCTTGCTTTCATCAGGTACATGTCAATGAGTATCCCGATATCAACTCCGTAATCATTAAAAAATTCAATTTTTTTAAAAAAAGATTTCCGGCCGGCTATCATGCCGCTCAGGGGTTGTGAAAAATGAGCAAGACCGGGGAATAAAATGTTTAAAAGCGGTTTTGCCACCAGCTCGGTCACCCGGCCTGCATTTCTTGCAAAAGCCCCTTTTACGAAATCAGCTTCGTCAGTCAGCAACGGTGCGGTCAGATTTTTTATGGTGCCTTCCGGGTAAGGATCAATATCGCCATCCAGGAATACAAGCAATTCGTTTTTGCTTTCTTCCACACCTTCCTTCATCGAAAATCCCTTGCCCCTGATTTTGCTTACGATAACTTTTGCACCGGCTTCACGGGCTATGATTGCAGTATTGTCCTCTGAATTGTCATCTACCACAATCACTTCCGTCACCAGGGGTTCAGCTAAGCAGAATTTTACAACGCTGGCAATGGTTTTTCCTTCATTTAAAGCGGGTATTATTACAGTTAGCATAAATTCTGGGTTTAAAAAATCAGCCGGAAAAAGATGGATGTGCCGATAATATATCCAGTTTGGAATTACTGATTGTTCTTCAAAAACCGGGCCTGCCGGGATTAACAGATCACTTTTCTGTTGCTTTCAAGGTACTGATTAAGGATGAAATTCCGGTCAGGATTGTGTTAAATAAATGTAGCGGAAGAATTTTTTGAAGTGAAATAAAAGACAGGGGAAAAATGTGGAAAAATATTTCCCGGTTAAGACAATTTATTATCTACCGAAAACCTGTTTGCCATTGATAACTGTGCGCATAATTTTTACATCCCTGATTTTTTCCGGCGTTGTTTCAAAAATGTTTTCGTTCAGCACTACAAAATCGGCAAGCATTCCTTTTTTCAAAACACCCAGCTTGTTTTCCTGCCAGCCGGCAAAAGCATTATTT
>Ga0137829_10489087_pt1 | contig 23755 bp, 26 predicted proteins | sample OV2TP2_FD_97737 | JGI IMG/M metagenome (GOLD analysis project Ga0137829, IMG submission 97737) | reverse complement strand
GGTTGGACCAGTAGGGTCCAGGGGGCCCCGGGGCCATCGGAGATGAAAAAAAAACGTGATCCCGGTAGCAAGCGAGCGCGCGACAAGGTGCGCGCACAGCGCGCCGCGTCGCTGATTCGTCCAGTCACCTACTCCAGGCGCTGGTTGAAGCGGTATCGCGCGCTCGGTCCCGCTCCACAGGGCAATGCGGAACGAGGGCACCAGTGGCTCGCTGACCTGGCGCTGCTCGCGCTCGAGGAGGCCGCTCGCGATCCGGGGGTTCCTCCCGAACAGCGCCGCGAGCAGATCGGGCGCCTCGCCGGCCAGGCGGCGAAGGTGCTCGACCCCGCGAAGCTCGCCGAGCGGATTGCGCAGCTAGAGCGGGCGCTGGAGCAATTGATGGAACGCACGGATGCCTCATATCTCCCGTCGAGAGAGACTGGCACGGCTTGAACGGGTCCTTCTCTCGTCCGAGCGATTCGTCGATGCGCTCCTCGAGGTGCGAGCCCCGGACGGCGAGGTGCTGCTGCGCACCGGGGGGGTTTGGGATCGCACGCTGCGACGATACGTCCCTCCTCCGCCAGATCGCACCGTCAGGATTCATTCCATCGCGCTGAAGCTCTCGCAGGTCGACGCCGGACGCGCGCTCGCTCGGTGGTTCTCCGCCTCGCGTCAGGGCGATCGAAGCAAGCCGATCGTGATGATGCTCGCCGGCGATCGGGGCTCGGGAAAGACGTGGTTCCTTGCCGGCGTGGCGGTCATCGCCGTCGGCCTGGAGTGGCCGAGCGAGTATCAGTTCTGCGTCAACATCACGACGCCGCAGCGACGGGAGTGTATTGAGTCGATGCAGGAAGTGGTCGCTCCAGGATGGATTACCGAGCACAAGGAGGATTTTCGGGATCCGTGGACGACCCTGATCACGGGCTCCAAGATCGGTTGGTTCTCGTCGAGGAACCCGAAGCGTCTTCGCCAGGCGAAGCTCCGGATCCGTCACGTGTTCATCAACGAGGGGCAGGACCAACCGGAGCGTGTCTACTTCAACGCCGTCGGTGCCACACGCAACGTCGACGGACTGACGACGATCGCCACCAATCGCCCGCAGGAGGAGGCGGGTGATTGGGTTGCTGTCGTCGCGTCGGCGATCGACGCAGGAGAGATTGACGGGGAGCTGCACCTACTCGACCCGAAGCTCAACGACGCGGTCGACCCGATCTCTCTCGATAAACGGGCGAAAGCGATCCGCGCCGTCTCTCGTGAGGCGGCGGATGCGGACGCGGGTGGTGGCGGGATGCGCGTCTCCGGTCCGCTCGCGTACCCCGCGTTCCGGCCGATCCCGATCCTGCGCGGCGGCCACCTCGGCGATCCACCGCCGACGCCCGACATCGGCCGGCCGCTCTGGCGCGACGTGACGCGCGAGGTGACGGCGCAGTCCGTGCCCGAGAGCGCCGGGTGGGATTACGTCGTAGGCGTGGATTTCCAGCGTAGGCCGGGAATCATTGGCATCGCGCACAAGCTCTACCGCGTCGAGCGGGTCTGGGATCTCCTCTCGCTCGCGGTGGGGACGCTGGTCCTCTGGTGCTGTGACTATATCGGCACCCCGGGCGAGGAGGAGGCGTTCTCGTCGGCGCTTGAGCGGCGCGGCTACACGCCGAAGGGCTACACTCCTGAGGGCGCACCCGCACCCTCGGCACTGCTCGTCGGTGACGGTACGGGCGCGCGCCAGAATGCCGCGCACCGCTGGGAGCTGCCGCCGAGTTATGTGCCCCTGAGAGCGGACGGCTGGACGGTGTTGCCGCCGTGGAAGACGCGACGGGGCAAGCCGGACAACCCCCCGGTGAAAGAATCTCGAGCCCAGATGCACGCGCTCTTCTTTTCGCGTCAGGTATTGATATCGCCGCGGCTCAAAGAGCCCGACCCGGGATTCCCTTCGCTGAGCGAGAGCTTTACGCGCGCGAAGGTCACGGTGCGCGGACAGCTCATGGAGAGGGGCGGATGGCAGCACGGTCCCGATGGCGTGCGCTATGTGGCATTCCGATTCATGCCCCGCCCACAGCCACCGCGCGCACCGAACACGCTGGACCATGAGACCTTCGACGCATTGAGCAAGATTCGACTCACGCATGGCTGACATCCCATCGGTGATTCACGTCGAGCTACCGCTGCCGACTCCGTCGGAGATCACGACCGTCGCCGCGGTGCGGTCGCTGATCCATCAGCTCGACCAGGGCGATCTCTACAAGCCAGCGCTTCTGGTCGAGCGGATGCTTTGGAACCCGCGGCTGCGCGCCGTCCTAGGAACACGCCTCGCGGGTCTTGTTTCGACGGAGATCCGATGGGAGCCCATCCGGAACAGTAGCGATGCTCGACGCGCGGCCGAGGAGTTTCGGGAGGATTGGCCGATCATGTCCCCGTCGCCGCAGCGACGGCAATTTCACAAATGGGGACTTCTCCTCGGCGTGAGCTTCGCGCAGCGCGTACCGCTGGATTCTCCGACCTCCGGACGGACGCTGTTCCGTCTCCGGACGTACTGGCCCGGCTGGGCGCACTGGAACTGGATGTTGGACATCTATCGTGTTCAAACGCGCGACCGCGGCTTGGTCGATGTCCCGTCTCCGTCGATGATGCTTTCGCTGCTCCCGCCGTCGGACAGTCCGTGGATTGTTCATGAACCTTTCGGAGAGAAGTCTTTCCGAGAAGGTCTCGTACATGGACTTTCGCATCCGTGGTTTGGACACGATCGCACCTTCGCGGCGCTGTATCGCGCCGCGGAGAAATATGGGATCGGCCTTCTCAAGGCCCTCTATCCCAGGGGCGAGGGCGACAAGTACAAGGTCGATCTCGGGAAGTTTGTCGACGCGATCCGCAAGATTAGTTACGACGGTGTGATCCCCTGCGAGCAGCGCGAGGAACCCGAAAAAGGGTACGACGTCCAGCCACTCGAGTTCGCGGGTGGAACCGGCTTCGAGGTCATCGACCGCGCCCTCAACGCGGCGGCGATTTCCATCGCGATTCTTCTCCTCGGCCACAACCTCACGACGGAGGTCAAGGGCGGGAGCTATGCGGCGGCGGGGGTGGGCGAGTACATCCGGAGCGACATCAAATCCTCCGACGCGCAGGACGAGTGGGCCACGCTCGGGCCGCAGCTTGCTGCCCCGTGGGCGCTCGTCAACTACGGCGATCCCGAGCTTGCGCCGCGGGCGGTGTATGTCACCGATCCGCCGGCGGTGAATGAGTCGACGGCGCGGACCTACCAGGCGCTGGGACAGGCCATCCGAGAGTTAAAGAACATACTGCCTTCCCTCGACGAGGAGGCGCTGGCAGAACGGTTCCGGCTACCGCTGCGCGAGCGGAACAAGGCGCAGGAGCAGGCGCTGCCGCTCCCCGGGGTAGCGAGCACTCCGGTAGCATCTGATGTCGCCGCCTCCGAATCCGAGATAAAAGCGAAGGTGACGTTGGCGCTCACACCGACCGATTTGGCCACCATTGTACGTGTCGACGAGGGGCGCGAGTCCGTGGGGCTCTCCGTCGAGGGCGGCGATGTGGGCAAGCGGTGGGTGGCTGAGCACGCGGCGCTCTTGCGCCAAGATCTGCCTCAGCAAGAGCCCACGGCCGCCGGTGTTGTTATTCCCTCTCCGTCCGACGAGGAACAGTCGTGAATCCGCTCGCCCTTCAGCTGTGGGCGATGACGCCGGAGGCGCATCGACTGCTGCTGGACATCGCGGCGCGGGAGATGACTCCGGTTCGCCTCGAGGCGCTGGAGCGGGCCCTCTCGGCGCGCGCAGGGCAGCCGCTCGAGAACAGCTACGAAGTGGCTGTGCGGGACGGTGTAGCGATTTTGCCGATGTACGGGCCGCTTTTCCGGCACGCGAACCTGCTGACATCCGTCAGCGGCGCGACGAGCTATCAGTTTCTGGCGCGTGATTTCACCGCGGCGCTCGACGATCCGACGGTGCGATCCATCGTTCTCGACGTGGATAGTCCCGGTGGGGAGGTGAACGGCTGCGCCGAGCTGGCAGGGCTGATCTATCAAGCGCGTGGCCGAAAGCCCATCGCCGCATATATCGGCGGAGCGGGAACCTCGGGAGCCTACTGGATCGCGAGCGCGGCTGACGAGATTGTGTGCGCTCAAACGGCGCTCCTCGGCAGCCTGGGCGTGGTCTCTGTTTACGTCGACGAGGCCAAGGCCGAGGAGATGGCGGGTCTAAAGACGATCGAGATCGTCTCGTCACAGAGCCCGTACAAGCGTCTCGAGCCGACGACTGACGATGGGCGGGCGCGCCTGCAGCGTCGGGTGGATGCGCTGGCTGACGTGTTCCTGCGCGACGTGGCGCGCCATCGGGGCGTCGCGCTCGAAGTGGTAGCGGAGCAGTACGGACGCGGCGATATCCTGGTGGGCCAGGCGGCGGTAGCGGCGGGGCTTGCGGATCGCCTCGGCACGCTCGAGCAGCTTCTCGCCGGACGCTTCGCCCGGCGCTCATCCATTCCCGTGCCCGGTGTCGTCACCGCGGCACCGACGGAGATCGATATGGGAAAATGCAGTGACTGCGGGATCGAGATGGGTCCAGATGATTCGAGTTATTGTTCGGCGTGCAAGGGCGGCGCGAGTACGGCGTCGGCGCTCGGCCTGCCGGCCGGCGCGTCGGTCGAGCAGATGACCGCTCGCGCGACGGCGCTGGCGGGCTTGGAGGCCCGCATCTTCGCGCTCACCGGAACGACCTCCGCCGAGGAGGCGATCGGGCGGATCGCGGCCGGGGCCGAAGCGCTGCGCGACAGCCAGGCGCTCCGCCAGGATCTGGCGAAGGTGCAGGCGGCCGAGCGCCGGCGGGAGCTGCGCGCCGTACTGGAGAGGGGGCTGGGGGAGCGGCGGCTGTCGCTCGGGGCCATCCAGATGACCATCCCGCTCTTCGTGCTCGACGAGGGCAAGCAGGGCGCGATGAGAGCCGCCTTCCAGTCGCTGTCCACAGTGACGCGGGAGGCGGTGCTGGACGCGGCGTGCAGCATCGACCTCGACGAGGCGAGCCTGCGGGCGATCTCGGCCTACGCGCGCACCGCTCCGCCGACGGTGGCGGAGCCGTTCCGTGAAGCGGCCCGCTCAGCCAACATGGAAAGCGCCGACCTCGACGCGCAGTCGGAGCGGGTGATCGCGGCCGCTCGTGAGGCGCGCGAGATCCTCGACCGCAACAAGCCCGCGGCGACCGCCGCGAAGTAACCACAACCACCGACGGAGAACCAAACATGGCGGCACTCACCGAAGGGCGCGTCAAAACCTCGCGCGTGCTCCAGAGCGCGACGCAGACCTCGGGCCAGAAGGGCTCGACGACGATCTATCAGGGCGGCATCGTGATGCTCGACAGCTCGGGCTACGCCCGTCCGGGCGCGACGGCCACCGGCATGATCGGCGCCGGCGTGGCCTTGAGCAACGGGGGCCTCGACCGCTGGGCGAACACCGGCGCCGACGGCGCCAGCGATGTGAACTACGACGAGGGGATCTTTGGTCCCTTCATCAACTCCGGCGGTGGCGATGCGCTCGCCGCAGGCGACGAGGGAAAGCCCTGCTACATCGTCGACGATCAGACCGTCGCGAAGACCGACAATGCGGGAGCCCGCTCTCCGGCGGGTCGGGTCCACTCCGTCACGACCGACGGGGTGTACATCGAGATGTCTCGGAACACCGGACGCCAGATCGCCGAGGAGCAAGTACTCTCGACGGGCCAGGCGTATACCCAGACGTACTCGACGGCCAATCGCACGGTCGCCAATCCGACGGCGGCGACGATGACGGACAACTCGACGGGCGCCGCCAGTACGACCGTTGCCGCCGGCGTCGGGATGGAGACGATCGTGCTCCCGGTCGATTTGGCGAGCATTACCGGTGCGGCGGACGTGCTCACCAACTACACGCCCCTGTACAAGTTCAAGATTCTCAGCGTGTCTTTCGCCGTCTCCAAGCCGGTCACCACCGGCGGGAAGGCGGCTGACCTCAACCTCGAGATCGGTACCACCAATGTGACGGGGGGCGTCGTCAGTTTGACCTCCGCCAACTGCACGCCGCTCGGCGCGCTCGTCGCCGGTACGGCGATCACGGCGGCGAACACGGGCAGTGCGTCCGATACGATCTCCGTCGAGGCAGCCAACGTCACCGCGTTCGTCGAGGGGCAGGGGTACCTCCTTGTCCGCACCCAGAACATGGACACCGCCGACGCGGCGGCCTCTATCGTGGATCAGGTCAACAAGCTCGTCGCGGATGACCTGGACAACCGGCAGACGATCACGGCGCTCATCGACGATCTCCAGACCGCGGACATCGTCGACTAAAAAACCGTAGTAACCGGGGCTCCGCCCCGTCGAGAACCATCGCCGCGCATTCGCGTGGGCGCAACGGGGGCGTTTGCCCCGACGGAGAGACCATCATGGCAGTCAAGATCCCCGCGGCTGCAAACCGCGTGTTCCAGGAGTTCCGCACCGATTTCCTCAAATCCAGCCAAGAGGCGGAGACGTTCTGGCGGGAGTATGCAATGGAGGTTCCGTCGCGCTCCCGCTCGACGATGCATGCTTGGCTCGCGAATCAGGCGACGGTTCGCGAGTGGAAGGGACCCCGCCAGGCAAAATCGATGTCCGGTCGGACGTGGGAGGTGGTGAACAGGAAGTGGGAACTGACCTATGAGTTCGAGCGCGATCAGCTCGACGACGATCTCGAGGGTCTCGTCGTCTCCTCGGTTATGGAGGCCAGGAACAGCGGACAGAAGTTCGCGCGACACGAGGACAAACTCGTCGCGGACACACTCGAACTGGGCATCTCCACGAACTGCTGGGATGGCCAGTTCTTCTTCGACACCGATCACCCGGTCGATATCGACGGCGTCGTGTCGGGCACGTTCGACAACGACCTCGCCCTCGCGCTCACGCACGCCAATTTTCAGACCGCCGTCGAGAAGATGATGAGGTTCAAGAACGAGGACGGATCTCCGAAGGTGATGCCCGGGGGACTCATGCTGATGGTGCCGCCCGAGCTGGAGCTGACGGGCAAGCAGATCGTAGAGATCGATCTACTCACTCCCGGCGCGGCCTACGGCCTCTTCGGCACGGCGGGTGTGAGCAAGAATCCTCTCATCGGGAAGGCCCGCCTGTTCATGAATCCCTACCTCACCGATTCGGCGCGGTGGTATCTCATGGCCACGGGCGGCATGATCAAGCCGCTCATGCTGCAGCGCCGCCGGCCCCTCGAGACCTCGGAGGAGGGAGAGGATTCCACCCTCTACTTCGAGGAGGAGAAGTTCCGCATCGGCGGAAGCGCTCGTTATGCGGCGAGCTACACGCTGCCCGAACTGGCGATCACGTCCAAGCCATAACGTCAACCCTGTTCGGCGCGGCGTTCTCATCAGACAGCGCCGCCGTCGAGGTTCCATGGAAAAACCGATCCAGGTTCAGGTCCGCGCCATGCCGGCGCCGGGACACGAATACCGTCGCCGCGCCGGCCGTGCTTGGAGCAGGGCGCCGGTCACCGTCAAGGTGGTCGATCACCCGATCTCGGCCGACGAGATCAGCCCTGCGCAGTACGCGGCGCTGCAGGCCGATCCCCACATCGCCGCGATGCCACTCGGGGGCGGCGACGACGGCGCGCTCGTCGAGGTCAAGGCAGATCTTCTCAAGGCGCAGAGCGAGGTGGAGCAGCTGCGCAAGCAGCTCGCCGAGGCGGCCGAGATCGCCGAAGAACAGAAGCGCGTCGCGGCCTCCGAGATCGAGACGGCAGGACAGCGCATCCGCCAGCTCGAGGCCGAGCTGGAGCTTCTGCGCGAGAAGCTCGCCAAGCGGGTGAGCCGATAGCCAATGGCCCACGCCTACCTCATCCCCGTCGCGGAATTGCCGCAGTACATCCCCGGGAGCTTCCTGGAGCAATTCCGCGTCCGCCCCGTCGAGGTCAAGATCTCGACGGCCGGAGCGCTCGGGATCATGGCCTTCGTCTGGCGTCCGCTCGGGGAGGCGAACTACAGCGCGCCGATCACGTCGAGCCCGCTCTCCTCGTGGACCTATGACCTGGAGGGCGCCTTCGCGATCATCATCTTCGGCGTCGGCACCTACGTGCTCAATTCGGTTTACACAATCGACGAGCAGGGCGCCGTGACCCGGACGGGTGGGGCGATCGACACGGTCACTTCCACGCGCTACGACCTTCGCGAGAAGAAGGGCCAGGCGGCCACCGACATGTGCCTCGGGTGGATGGAGCCCGCTGTCAGGCCCCCGCTCACGTCGTGGGGCGCCGACGTGAAGGAGCACTACGCGGCGGTGCTCCACTACCTGCTCAAGAGCCACGTCGGGATGGCGCCGACGGAGGCCGCGGTGGGCGATGCCAACCTGCGCTTGCGCTTCGAGGACGCGCGCGAGTGGTTCCAGCGCATCGGCAAGGACCGAGGCGAGGCGCAAGACCTGGTGGACAGCAGCACCGATCTGCGTGTCGGTGACACGCTACTGCTCCCGGTGAGCAGCGCAGAGCCGGTGGGGTGGATCTGATGCCGCTCTCCGGCGACTTCGCCCGCCTGCGCCAGGTTGAGCGTGGTCTGCAGGATCTGACACGCACCAACGGTCGCGCGCAGCGCACGATCGGCCAGGCGGTTGGACGTGAGGTGCAGGGATTGCTCCGCGAGCAGCACGCTCGCGGCATCGCCCCGGAGGGCACGCCCTGGCCGGCGACGGCGCGTGGGAAGCCCGCGCTCCTCAGCCGCAAGATCCCGGGCTCGTTCAGCCGCAGCATCGCCGCCGGCGCTGTCGCGTTCCGATCGGAGATCGACTGGCTCTCGGCACATCACGAGGGCCACGTGTTCCCGCCGCGCGCTGTCGCCGACCGGGCGGTCATCCTGCGGTTCAACCGCAAGGGCCGGCTCGTGTCCGAGCGGCGATTCAAGCGCCTCAAGCGCGGCGTGGCGGTATTCGCGCGGGCGCATGCGATCCGGCAGCGCGTGCTGCCGCCACGCCCCATCTATCCGACGGGATCGATTCCGTCGCGGTGGGCCACAGCAATCAACCGCGGCGCCCTTGAGGGGATGCAGCGCTGGTATCAGCGTGCGACGAGGTGACGGATGCATACTGCTCCGACCTCGCCGCTGACGACGCTCGCCGTCGCCCTCCGCGAGGCGTCGACGCTGAAGGGTGCGGCGCAGGTGCTCGCGGGCGCCGACAAGCTCGCCGTGCAGGGGGCGCCGCCGCGCATCGTTCTGTTCCCGCTCCAGGGTCAGTACGAGAGCGCGACTGACAACTCCGCGCTTCGGGATCTGGAGCTACAGATCGCGGCTCGCATCTGGGCTCGGGACATCGACGGAGCTTGGGATTTGCAAGTGCGCCTCCTCCAGGCGCTCGAGGAGCAGGGCGCGGCGGCGGGGCTCTATTGGCGACTTGGCTCTTGTGCGTGGGACACCGAACCGGACACCACGCGACAGGGCCAGGAGCTCGAGGTGATCTTCACGGTGCGGCTCGCCGTCGACCGCGTGGCGACGCCGACCGGAAAGATCGATGCGGTTCAATACACGAAGGTCTGACATGCCCGAAGAGAAGATTTCCCTCGAGGAATGGATCCTCCTCGAGCGGGTACCGCCCGCCCATGCCCGGGCCGCGCTTGCGGCCAGGGGATGGGACGAGAGCGAGCCACGAGCGGCCGAGGAGTTTCGAGCCGCCCTCGACGACTTCTTGAACCGGAGGCTGTAATCCATGGCGCTCGGCGAAGCGACGTTTGAGATCCTCACCGGCGGAGGGCAGCAGCGCACCAGCGCGGCCGTGTCCGCCAAAACGATCGTTCAGCTCGGCGTCTCGCCGGGCGGCGACGAGGCCAAGCTTTACAAGTTCAGCGACCTCTCGGCGATCACGGCGACGCTCGATACCGGCCCGCTCGCCGAGGCGTGTGCCCTGCGGCATCGGACGGGACTCACCACCTACGCCGTCCCAACCAAGCCGAGCCAGGCCGGCGCGGTCGGAACGGTGACTCAGAAGGGGACCGGAACCGGCACCGTCACCGTCGGTACAGCGCCGCACAAGGCGATCAAGATCAAGATCACCAACGCGGGCGCCATCGCGACCATGAAGTTTCGCGTTTCCTACGATGGCGGTACGACCTATCAGCCCGAGGTGACCTCCGCCGACTCCGGCGGTGGCAGCTTCGTCTATCGCGTGCCCGGGACATTCTGCACACTCACCTTTGCTGCTGGCACGTATGTGCTCAATAGCACGTATGATATCGGTGTCGATGGGACCGTTACGATCGGTGGAGGCGGCATCAATACCGTCACCCAGGCGAGCGATCCGATCGACAATTACGACGTGGTCGTGAAGGTGGCGAAGGGCGGCGCGCTCGGCGTGGCCATCTTGCGCGTGAGCCTCGACGGCGAGAAGAGCACGCTGCCCGACATGCTCATTCCGTCCGGCGGAAAGGTGGTGGTGTCCGGAACAGGTCTCGTGCTCACCTGTGCGAACACCTTCGTCGTCGACGAGACCTACAGCTTTCTCGCCGCTCCGCCGGGGTTTTCGACGACCGATCTCCAGAACGCCATGGTAGCGCTCCGAGGCGATGCATCAGCGCCACCGGTGGCCCTGGTTCACGTCATCGGTCTACCGTCGAGCGCCGCGAATGCGTTCAGCGCGGGCTCGACGCTCGATACCCAGATCGATACCGCCTTCAGTACCAACAACTTCGACTGGCAGGGGCTCGCCGAGTGCCCCTATAAGGACGATACGATCGTCTCGGGCGGGGCGGCCATCGCCGACACGGCGGACACCGACGCCGCGATCACCTCAGCACGCGTCGGGTCGACGTTCGATCGCGTGGCCATCTGTGTGGGAACGCACCGGATGACCTCGCCGATCACCGGGCACAAGCTCAAGCGCCCACTCGGGTGGGCCCTCGCCGCCCGGTATGCGGACACGGAACCGCGTCAGGATGTCTCCGCCGTCGCCGGCGGTGCTCTCCCGATCGTCGCGATCGGACGCGACGAGCGAACTGCAGCGACGACGCTGCACGACGTACAACTCAACGTCGCCCGGAGCTACATCGGTCGCTCCGGGGCGTTCCTGGCGATCGAATCTGGCGGGTTCGGCTGGCGCAACCTCACGACCGACGCAAGCTATCAGGATGCGGGGGGGGTCCGTGTGCTCGACGTGGCAGTGGCAGCGCTGCGCGTGGCCGGCCAGCGTTACCTGGGCGATCGGCCCGCGACCAACCCCGACGGCACGATCGAGGAGAAGGCGGCGCGTGCGAGAGAGACCGATCTCGACGGCGCGATCAAGCGTGCGACGGGGCTCCTCCGCGGTGGGGATTTCGATGCGCCACAAGCTTCGATCGCCTCCGCCACTGTGCTGCGTACCTCGCAGCTCGGACAGTCGCCGCGTCGGCTCGACGTGCAGTACACGCTGCAACCGCTCGGATTCGTGTCGTCGGTGGCGGGCAAGGTCAGGTTTTCAGGTGTCATCTCGCTGGAGGCATAAATGGCCACGATCAAAGGACAGGAATTCCAGCACGCGACGATTGATCTGCAAGTCGCGGGCGATATGGGATCCGTCACGATTCGGACCTTCGGCAGGCTCGAGTATAAGATCGGCGCCGAGAAGAAACCGGTCTATCGCGCCGACGGGAAAACGGTCGGTTACACGATCGACAACGAGAAGCTGTCCGGGAGCATCAGCATGCTGCAGAGCGAGTGGAAGGCCCTCAAGGAGAGGGTCGCCACCGCCTATCCGACGCTCGGCATCGGACAGATCGAGTTCGATTGGACCGTCACCTACGGCAACAACATCGCCACGCTCATGACCGACAAGTTACGCGGCGTGATGTTCAACGAGGAGCCGCGCTCGTCGCAGAGCAACCAGGATGCATTGATGGTCGACATCCCGTTGTTCATCTCCGAGGTCGAGCCGCACGGCGGGGCGTTCATCAAGTACGCCTCATAAAGGAATCTCATGCAGGTCAAAGCACCCTCCCCCGAGGAGTTGGCTGCGCTCCTCGAGCAGCATCCGCACCGCCATCCGGAGAAGGCCACGATCACTGTCATCGGCGACGGTGGCCGGGCGGTCCGTCTCCCGGTGCTCTTGGGAAATCCGTCGGGGGCGTGTCGCATGCCATCCGATAAGCCATCGTCGCCCGTCTGGGGGTCGCTCCTCGGAGCGGGTCTCCGCGTCCGGTCCGAGCCAACGGACATCGGCGAGCAGCTCGCGATCGATTGCGTGCTCTGTCCCGAGCGGTGTATCTGGACGCAGTGGGTGGGGCGGTGGCCGGGACTGCCACGCAAGGTAGCGGACCTGCTGCTGCAGAAGATCCGATCGCTCCCCGGAACCGTCGAGGTGCCGTGGGAGGGCGACGAGATCCCGGAGCCGATCGCCTCCGCTCTCGCCGCCCATCCGCGGGCGGTATGGCGTCGCCTGCGCGTGCCTGGCGATCCCGTCATCGTGATCGATCCACCTCCGGCACCGGTCTGGCGGATCTTCCAGGATGCCATCGAGCGACCTCACGCCGATCTGTGGACCGCCGTGCGCGAACTGGCCGAGGGGCGCGTCATCGCGAGCGCACCAACCGCCATCGGTGAAGCCATCGACCGATGGCCGGGGATCGCCGTCCTTCTTGTCGGAGAAATCAACCGGCTCGTCGGGGCCGCGGCGGAGGTCGAGTTGGGGGAGTGGTGACGCGGTGGCGAGCCGCGCGGGATGACCCATGGCTCGCCGCCGAGGCGCTGCTGGCGCTGATGGGGGTGACAGCGCCGACGCAGAACCAGCAAGTGGGTGCGCTCCTCGTTTCGGAATTCGGTCTCCGTGTGATCCATGCGCTCGAGAGAAAATGACCGATGCCGCCGCTTCAATTCCAGCTCGCGCTGACGGGGAACTTCGCCGCCGCACTCGGTCCTGTCAATCGCACCCTCGGCGAGACGGACCGAAATCTCGAGAAGGCCCGTCGGAATGTTCGCGCCTTCGAGTCGCAACTGGGCGGGTTGCAGGCGGGGGCAGGTGGGTTCGGATTCAATCTCAGCGCGCTCTTCCAAGGCGGCTCGCTGTTCACGCTCGACTTGGCGCAGGCCGTCCATCTGGCCGTCGACGCGGTCAAGGCGCTCGTCGGCGCCATGGCCGAACTGGGGAAGGAGATCGTCAAGACGGCTGCCGAGGCGCAGGATCTCAACCTCGCCGTCCAACTCGACGTGGGCGAGCGCGGCGCGGGCGCAGTTCAGCAGCTGGCCGACAGTTTTGCGAACACCCGCTTCGACGATGATGAGATCCGACGATCGCTTCTGCCGCTCCTCGAGCAGGGGGTCACGGACACCGCACTGCTCGACGATCTGGCGACGGCCGCCGCTGACGTGGCGGCGCGTCGTGGCCAAGGCGCCGAGGGGCTGCGCTCGGCGCTCGGCGCGTTCCAGCGCATCGCGCTGAAGGGCGAGGTCGACGGCCGCGCCCTGCGCGAATTGGCGATCGGGGAGGCCGCATTCTTTCAGGATCTTGGACAGCTCCTCGGCGTTTCGACGAAGCGCGCCGAGGAGTTGTCCAAAGCCGGCAAGGTCAAATCCGAAACCCTTCTCTCCGTCGCACTCAACCAGGTCGCGCAGCGGGAGGGCGGCACCCTCGGTACCGCCTCCCTGGCCGCCGGCCGCACCCTCGGTGCGACGCTCGAGCGCCTCTCCAACCTCCCCGGCAACCTCCTCAAGCAGCTCGCCGACACGCCCGGCCTCCATCGCCTGCAGAATGTTCTGGACAATTTCATCGAAGTCCTCTCCGGCCCAGAGGGCGAGCGCGTGATGCGGGAGATCGGCAACCTCCTCGCCTTCGTCGCGGAGTCGCTGTTTTCGCTCGTGTCCGGCGAGGGTGGACTGCAGAGGATCACCTTCGTGGTGAGGTCGATCGCCGCTGGCGTGAGAACATTCTGGGAGGTGATGCAGGCGGGATCGAATGCGACCCTGGCCATCGTCGACGGGATCTCCGACGCTTACCACGCCGTAGCCCGTGCTATCGATAACGTCGTCGATGCGATCGGTCGGTCCATCGATCGGACGAAGGATCTGTTCTCCGGGACGCTCGACCGCGTCCGCGGTTTGTTCGTCGGAGACGCTGTCGAGGAAGCGCGGGAAGCGGGGCGGGCGCTCGGCGAGGCGCTACCGGAGGGAGCGCAGGAAGGACTCGACGCGCGAAGTCCCTCGCGCAAGATGATGCTGCTCGGCGCGGGTGCCTCGGAGGGCTTCGCGCTCGGTGTCGAGTCCGGCGCCGGCGGGGTGCGCTCGGCGACTCGACGCGCCATCGTCGATACGGCCCTCGGCGCGAGCGGAGAGGGCCGTCTTCTCGCCGCCCCGGCGGCAGCGACGACGCTCTCAGTGCCCGTCGAGGTCAACGTGTACGCGAGCGGTCGCGACGTAGAAGACCTGGCCCAGACCGTCGAGCAGGGGGTGCGCGTGGCGCTGCGTCGCGCGTTCGACGAGATCGGCTATGGACTCGGCGCGCAGGGGGTCTGATGCCACTCGTCCTCAGTCGCAGTTTTCCCGCGTTGGCGCCGACGGGAGGCGCAGCCGGACCTGTATATCTTACTGGCTGGGATCTGGGTGTACTTGGCGGAGATCGGATCGCGGGTAAGACCCGCATCGTCCGCGGGGGCTTCCGTCTCAAGATTGACCCAAAGCAGCGAGCGGGGGCGAATGGATCACGACCTACGATCCACGGGCTCGAGCCGCAAGAGTTTGAGATCGAAATTACCGCTTGGACCGAAAAGCAGCGTGAGCAGATTCTTGTTCTAGTCGATCGCTATGGTCCAAATTCCAATCGATTATCGGAGCCCGTGGAATTTCGCCATCCGCAGATAGGCACATCAGGATCAGTTAACGTCATCGTATATGATTGTCGTATTATCGAGAGAGATGGATTGATAACGAAGCATAGAATGCAATTATTGCACTGGCTTCCGCCTGCCGCCAAGGGCGGCAAAAAGGCAGTCACCACGACGCCGGTCCGTGCTGTCCGGAACGTGCGGCGGGAGGATGCCGAGCGGCGCGCCGCGGACGCCGGAGAGACGCCCCAGGCGCCGAGCACGACGCCCAGCACCTTCGCCCCCTGAGACTATGGCCCTCGCAACCTGCGCCAATCTGGACGTGCTCCAGGGCTCGATCCGGCTCCCGCTCCGGGGCGTCTGGTCCGCCGACCTGGTGCTGGACGGTGCCACCGTCCCGAGCGGAGCCGTCACGCTCGCGGCGAAGGGCGGGCTTTCGCTGCGCGGCACGGTGGTCCGCGGGGGTGTATTTCTCGACGCAGCACACGTGCGCGTCGTGGGTGGTGCTGGGGGCCTCGCGCGCGAGGTGGCGGGCGCATACCAGAGCGCCCAGCTCCGCGATCCGCTCGACGCGATCCTACGCGCCAGCGGGGAGACGCTCTCCTCGACGGTCACGACCGAGGTGCTCACCGTGTCGCTGTCGCTGTGGACGCTCGGCCGTCATCGGGCCGCCCGCGCTCTCGACGAACTGGCGCACGTGGCCTCCCTCGCGCTCGCGAAGGCGATCGGCTGGCGGCTGCTGCCAGTCGGCAGCCTCTGGATTGGGGCCGAATCCTGGAGTGCAGCGACGCTCCCCGCCGGTGCGGACGTGCTTGAGCGGTGCCCCGCCGAGCAGCGCTTGGTGATCGGGGCGGAGACGCCTGCGCTTCTCCCGGGCGTCGATTTGCCGGACGTGGGGAAGGTGGTTGCCGTCGAGCACTGGCTCACCGCCGATCGAGTGAGAACGTGGGCATGGACCTGACCGCGCGGTTTCGGGAATTGGTGCGCACGGCGCTCGGCCTCGAGGCAGATCCGGGTCGTCCGCCCGCGCTTGACCGCCTCGCGCTCTACCCCGCCGAGGTGAAGAGCGCCACATCGGACGGTCTCTACCTCGATGTGCAGCCGATCGATCCGCGCGTCGAGGGACATCAGCGGGTGCCCGTGCGCGTCGGCGTGCCCGGCGAGGTCGCGGTGGTCCAGGCCGGTGCCGTGGTGCTCCTCGGGTGGGAGCGGGGCGACCCGAGTAAACCCTACTGCGTCCCGTCGTGGAACGCGGGGGCGACGGTGACAAAATTGGTATTCAAAGCATCGGCGGTTCATCTCGCAGATGAAAGTGGTTCCGAGGAAGTGATCACGAAGACGGACTTCCTGACATTCTTGAAATCTTGGCAGGATGCTGCCGTCGGCGGCAGCGACGGCGGGGCGCTCATGCGCACGAACACGATCGCGGCGCTGACGGCCGCGGGATGGTCCGTCGGAGCTTCGCTCGCCGGGCTCGGCTCCTCGAGGGTCAAGGCGGTGCGCTGATGGCGATCGACTACGGCACGGACATCGCGGCGCTCGACGATCTCCCAGACCCGGAGGTACTGGTCTCCGGGGAGAGGAATGCGGCTTACGCGCAGGGGCGGCGCCTGCTTACCCCGACGGGTGCGCTGGAAGCGATCGGCGATGCCGCGCCCTACGACTCGATCGACCTCCGCGAGCAACTCGGCGCGCGCATGAGCGAGCAGGATCTCCTTGACCTGCAGGCGCAGGTGCACCAGGTCCTCTCGCAGGATGAGCGCGTGATCCGCGTCGAGGCACAGCTCACCGATACCGGTCGAGCGCTGCAGGTCGAGGCGCGCCACGAGGGAACCGCGGGACCGTTCGACCTGGTGATCTCCATCGACTCCGTCACGACCACGTTGCTGAAGGCATCCTGATGGCACTCCCAACCCTCGACGATCTGCTCAAGATCCCAACGCAGGATGAGGTGCTGGATCAAGAGGTCTTCCCCGAGCTGCGTACGCGCGGCGCGCGGGTGACGGATTGGATCGTGGGCGGTGTGTATCGAACCATGGCCTACGTCGTGGCACTGCTCCGCCTCGACGTGCGCAAGTCCATCGCTGCCTTTGCCGCCGCCGGTTTCGAGGATTACGTTTTCGGCCTCGCCGCCGCTCCTGCCGGGATCGATGTGACCGCGTGGGCCGCGCTCGTCGCGAAGCAGCGCTATGGTGTCGATCGCATCGCGGCGACGTACACGAATCGCACGATCCGACTCACGAACTCGACGGGAACGCCCTACGGCCCGGTGTCCGCCGGCGGGATCATTTTGCAGTTCACGGCGACGGGGAACCGTTACATCCTCGACGGAACCGTGACGATCCCGGCCAGTAGTTTCGTCGATGCCACGTTCCGCTCAGAGTTTGTGGTCGACTCCGCGGCGGGCCGGACCTACAACGACAGCGCGAGCGCGACGATCGTGCTCGTCACGGCGAACTATCCGGGCGTGACAGCGACGAATCCTGCGCCGACCTACAGCTCGGTATCGCAGGCCGGCGCCGGAACCGGCACCGTGACGCCCAGCGGATCCCCGTCGGGGAATCATTCCGTCGCCGTGCGCATCGATGCCTCTGGCCAGGTTACCGCGGCGACCTGGTCGACTTCTCTCGACGGGGCCGCGTGGGTATCGCAGGGCGCTGCTGGCAGCGTGACCAACCTCGGTGGGTTCGGGATCAACATCACGCTCGCCAATGGAGCGAGTGGGAATCCATCCTTCATCGCCGGTACCTACTACTACTTTTCGACGCCAGGATCGGATGTGACGCAGGTCGGGCGCGACCAAGAGACGCCGACGGAACTGGGGGCGCGCGTCCGCGGCCTCTGGCCGTCGCTGGCCTTCGTGAAAGACAGCGCCGGCAATTGGATCTGGACCTCACCGACGGTGAATGCCTACGAAACGCTGGCCAAGAGTGCCAGCGACCAGGTCAAGATCGCCTTCGCGAAGACCGATGCGACGGTCAATAACAAAGTCAAGATCTATATCGCTGCACAGGGAGATCTGGTTCCGTCGGGCGTACTCTCGACGGTGAGCGCCTTCTTCAATTCACGATCGATGCTGACCGATCTCCCCGAAGTACTCTCACCGACGAAGCGCACGATCACGCTCGCCGCGGTCACGGTGACCGTGAAGCAGGGTCAGCTCGCAACCGCACAGGGAGCACTGCAAACGGCGCTCAAAAACTATCTTGGCGGGGTAGACCCGAAGGTGGTGTTGGGCATCAATGGTCGCGTCGACCGGGCCTACATCCTCTCGCTCATTCGAAACACCACGGGGGTGGTGAAGGTCAGCGACGTGACGTTGACGATCAACGGGGTCGCCGCCGATCTCCAGCTACCCGTTACGGCAGGCGCGTTTGAACTGGCTGTCTGGACGCAGGCAGTAGCCTCTGATTTCACGTGGGTCACGGAGGCATGATGGCGACGTACGAGGAGTGGATCACGTCGCAGCGTCTCCCGTGGCTTGGCACGAAGGGGCGTGCGATCGTCGGCGCCTTCGCCGCCGTGCTCGGCGACCGCGCCCTCGAGTGGGCGAAGCAGGCGTTCCTCGAGCATCTCCCCGAGAAGGCGACCGCCGCCAGCAACGCGCTTACCGCGAGCGAGCGACAGATCGAGCCCGGCCCGACGGAAGCGAATGCCGCGCTCGCTACCCGCCTGGTGCGCGCCGTCGCGCAGTGGCGCCTCGCCGGTGCGCCGCTCGGGCTGCTGCTCGCGCTCTACTACGCCGAGTTCGCCGAGGCGGTCATCGTCCAACAGAACGGGCGAGGCTACAACCTCAGCGGAACGTCCAATCTCGACGACATCGCCGACCTCACGACGCAACCAGCATGGTACATCGTCACCACGCTGGGGCTCAATCCCGCGATCCCAGCGAGCGCCGACGGTCGGCCGGCCATCGCCTCGGGAACGGTGCCCTGGTGGACCTTCGACGTGAGCCACATGGACACCGCCGGGAATCAGTTCACGAGTCGGTTTGCGATCCTATTCCCCGTCGGGAACACGGTCGATCTATCGGTGCAGGCGAACCTCGATCGCATCCGTCGGGTGATTCAGCGGTGGCGTCCGGCGAAAGCGACGTGCGTCACGATCATCGATGTCCTGTCGGGAGCGGTGTGGGGTTGGCCCGCCTCGCAGAATTGGGGTGGATTCAGCTGGGGTGGGTCCATCGCGACCTATAGCCCCTGAGGAAAAGAACCGATGCCCTCCGATTATACCTCATCTCCGAGCGCGACGCAGGCGCCCTCGCCGACGCCGGCGCAGGATGCGCTTCCGATCGCTCGCCTCCCCGTCGATGGGGAGGCGGCCAACGTCGCGAGCATTACCCAGATCGTCAAGATGCTCGCCGATGGCCTCGGCTGGAGCTGGGCGAACGCTGTCCACAAGGCCGCAGCTCGTACCATCACCGCGATTCTGACCTTCGCCGAGAAGGCGATTTTGAACGGTCAGAGCGGTGACACCAACCCTGCCGTCGAGACCACGTCGCCGCCGGCGGCGAGGAAGCTGCTCTGGAAGATCAGCCTCGGAGGCGTAGTCTATCTGCGATGGTACTCATCGCTGACCGAAAGCGGTTCTGAGTGGGTGGTCAACGCCCACTGGGATGGCACCAATTGGCAGTTTGACGGAGCGGGAGCAGCCATCCGGCTGCGATTGTTCGCGTTTGGAACAAACGGATTCTCATTGCAATACAATAGCAGCGGTGCGGCCTTCGCCGAGGGGGCGTGGGTCAATGCCCTCACGCTGGCGAACAGCGATAGTTCTCTGGCGGCCAAGGGGGATGTGAAGGCGAAACGCTATCGGTCGAGTGGTACGGCGCTGGTCGCTGGGGATTTCACGCTCGGCGCCGGATGGGGCGACACTGCGACCGTTGCTGTGATCAGCGGAGATGACACTGCCGGAACTTGTACCGTGACGGCTGGGGGGGTAGGAATGGCTCAGAATCCGACTCTGACTCTCACGTTCAAGGACGGAACCTATACGGCTGCGCCGAGCGTAATTGTGACACTGGCGAATGCCTCATCTGATGCTGCAACGAGAAACATCAAGTGGGTCGTAACCGCGACGGATTTTACCGTCACATGGCTCGGTGGGCCGGGGAACGGGGATACGTTTATTTTCCGCTGGCAGGTGACTGGGCATTAACGAAGTTCAATTGACACTTCTCTAGCATAGAACCATTGTGAATACACACCTGTATCCACAAATCTGTGGTTGCCGCCGAGGTCCAGTCCATCAAGGTTTTTACATTTGGGTGGGAAGGTTGTTCCTCCGACCAGCGATGAGATCGTCATGAACGGCGGCACATGGTTTGAGGGATCTGGTACTTTGAGGAGCGTCCGATGAGGACCGATCGCCGCAACATTTGGATCCGACATCCCAATCGTTCCTTCTCCGGCACAATCCCGTGCCTGAAAGTCGATATTAATTGACCCTTTAGAGTCAACCACGGCGCCAATGTCAGGACGGAATGCTTTCAATGTGTCGACGAAGAATCCCAGATCCTCTCCGCCCGGTCCAATGAGGTGAGGCACCTCCGTGGCCGTCCCTGACGGCCCTGTTTCACCCTTCGGGCCCGCAGGGCCAGGGATGCCTGGCCGCTGTTGCAGCTCGGCCAGGCGGGCTTCCAGGGCCGCTGCATGGGCCTCGAGGGCGTCGAGCCGTCGGTTGTCGTCTTGGCAAGCAGAAACAGTGACGATCGAAACGAGCAACAGGGTACGCATGTTGAGACCTCCATGCCCCGCTGAGCGGGGCGTGCGCCGGGATGGCGATGAGTATAGCGATCGTTCACCGGCCCGGCAAGCTGAACCGATTTGCAGGTATTTCATGATTCGCCGCCTCGTCGGGCGAGCGCCGGGATGCGAGCGCTCGAGGGGGCGGCGAGCACGAGGAGAACATGAGCACCTACCACGGCCCCCCTCAGAGTCTGGGCCAGCGCCTCGCCCTCGCGGGCGCGACCCTTACTACCAGTTACACCGGCGGCGATAGCCTTGGTCTCAAGGGCACGGCAGCGACGGGCGCGAGCCTGCGTGCCGTCTTCGCCGCTGGCTCGACCCTCACGTCGATCGAATTCCGCTGGGAGGTCAGCGACGACGGAACGACGTGGGAACCGGTAGCCGGAGTGCGCGGGAGCGATGGCGTCGTGCTCAACGAGCTGAGCCTGGCCAAGGTCGACGGCTCGACGGTAAGAGAGGTCTTCTCGACGGAGAGTCACACCGATCGCCCGTACGTGCGACTCGTCGCGAAGCACACCGGCGGAGCCGCGGCGGCCGGCGACAAAGCGCAGGCCGACGTGAGGTTTGTGCCATGAAGCGTCTCCTCCTTCTCCTCGCCCTCGCCCTCCTCGCCACTCCAGCGACGGCGCAGCGACGGACCGGGTTTCCCACCACGAGTCCCGGTCCGCGATGGGAGGTCGCCGGCGCGCAGCAGAACGGTGTCGGAGCCGTCAACTTCTCGACGGGGATGAGCGTCTCACTCTCGGCCGGCAAGCTCACGGTGTCGATTCTCGGCGGTATTCCCGTCCCCGCGACGCGCACGGTCGCGACCACAGCGCCCCTGGGAGGCGGCGGGACGCTGGCCAGCGACCTCACCCTTACCTGTGCCACGTGCGTCACCGCTGTCACCGCAAGCGGCGTGCTCTCGTCGAGCGGCGGCACGACGCCAAACCTCACCTTGACGGGCGTGATCCCGATCGCGAATGGCGGCACCGCGGCAGCGACGGCAAGCGCAAACCGGGTGTTCGCCGGGCCGACTTCGGGTGGGGCAGCGGCACCGGGGTTCCGCGCCCTCGTCGCCGCCGACATTCCGTCGGCCGCCGGGGACGTGACCGGCGACTATTCAGCGGTCGTCGTCGGGAAGCTCCAGGGACGCACCGTCACCTCGACGGCGCCGAGTGATGGTCATGTGCTCGGCTGGAACGCAGGCTCCTCGCAGTGGGAGCCGGGGGTGCGGCTGAGGGGCTACGGCACCGCGCCGACGTGCACCGTCGGCGTCGGGGCAGGGACAGGAGCTACGTGCGCCGTCGCCGGAAATCGGTACGCGTTCCTGCTGACCGTCACCACAGGAACAGGACCGCTGTTAAATAGTCGTTTTGTGCAGCTGACGTGGGCAGTTGCATTTCCTGCAGTACCAATTCTGATGACCGTGCCCGCTGATTACAACAGCAAGTCCACGCGCAGCGTTTCTGTCCATAGCGAGCTGGATGCTGTCGATCCAGCGACGACAACGGATATATTTCTTTTTTCCGACGGTGATACACCGACCGCAAGCGTTGTGTACCGATTTAATTGTATTGTTACAGAGAGATAAAGAGATAATGCGTCGTTTCGATTTAGTTGCTGACGGTGGTGCCATCCCTGATGATGACGCGCACGACAGCAGCTCCGCGCTGCAGGCCGCGCTCGATGCGGCACGGAGCGACGCGGTCGTGATTGTGACCGCTCCGCCGGGGAGCTATGTGCTCCGAACCCCCGTCGAGGCCCGATTCGGCACGCTGGCGCCGCGCCTCGACGTGTCGCTGCCGGGGGTGGTCTTCCGACCGCGCGTCGGTCCAGATCACGACGCGATCGCTCTCTCGGCGACGGCGGCGACGGCGGCCTTCCGCTTCGCGGACTTCACGTTCCTTGGCGATGGCGGGTCACCACCGTCCTGCCGTCGGGCGCTCTACGTCGACGGCTCCGACTACGCGGCCCACCGCCTCGAGCGCCTTTGGTGTGTCCAGGTGGCGGCCCGGGAGTCGGTACTGGCGTTCGGGACCGGCTCGGCTCTCATCGCTGACGGACTGCGTTTCATCGCGTGCTCGGTTGTCGAGGGGAAGAGGGCCCTCCTCGACGCGGACTACGTTTTTGCGTTGACAGTGCGTGACTTCCACGCCGTCGGTGCGGGCGCTTTCGGCGAAATCCACTACACCGGGGGCTGGGCCGCCGCCGGCATCCGGACGCGGCGCCACGAAGTGCCGATCGGCTACTACCGACGGAGCCAACTCCTCGTCGAGGGCGGCCACATCGACGGATGCGACAGCGGAATCAAAATTTTGAACTCCAACGGTTTGCCCAACGGCCCGTTCGGTACGCTGCGCCGAGACCGAGTCCGCGGCACTGGCCAATTGCTACTCGCCGGCGCCCCGACAGGGGTTCTTCCCTCGACGCTGGAGCTGCGGATCGATGTCGGGGGCAGCGCGGGTAAGGCAACTTGGTCGTGGCGACACGAGCCAGCGGGGTGGGGGCGGGGTTGGACCGAGTGGGCGTCCGCTGGCGCCGCCGTGTCAGCGATGCTAGGCACGACGGGGATCGTCGCGACTCTTAGCGGAGGGCAGTACGCGGCAGGGGACGTGTACCTCTGCTACGTGACGGGGATGATGCGATTCGGCGACGTGCAAATTCGCAGCGTCGGCGTGCAGCTGACGGGCGTCGGCGACACCGCCGCGTTCCACTTGGCCGAGGTAGACCGCGTCCACCTCGACGGCTGCTACGCGAGTGGTCCCGTCAACCAGGACGGGGTTCAGTTGTGGGACTGCGGTTCGACAACGATCGAGCGCTGTTGTTTTGACAACGGTGCGTCGAAAATCACGGGACGCTCGGGCTACGGTTTCTTGGCGCCGCGCTACGTGCGCGTCGTCGATAGCGTGTGCGGCTCGATCGCGATGCCTTCGACGACGGAGCTTCACGTCGAGCGAACGAACGAATGACATGTAGATCTACAACTCGTGGAGGAACTTGCTACTCCTGACTACGAGCCAGGTGCAGCAATAACGCCGCACTTAGATCGACGGCACCTTCAGCAGCGCCTGCCTTCCGGGCATCGGCGAGCAGGGTGCGGACCTGGGCCAGCGCCGCCTGAAGGTCGTCAGTTTTGTTAATCTCACCAGCTGAGCGCGCGCCGGACCCGTCCGCGCCCGGGCCGTACGGCGCCCCGGCCACTGCTCGCCCGTGCAGTGCCCCGATCGGAGGCGGGGCTGACCCCTGAACATCGCCGCATCCCTCGTCCGCGCCC
>Ga0137829_12666706_pt1 | contig 23798 bp, 19 predicted proteins | sample OV2TP2_FD_97737 | JGI IMG/M metagenome (GOLD analysis project Ga0137829, IMG submission 97737) | reverse complement strand
CACCCGGCGTTTCGATGGAACGCATGAATGGTTCCTTGAACATATACTACCCCCCACAAGTCCCTACGGGACAAAAAAAAGTATTAATATATTACCGGAGTATTAATAGTTGAAAAAGAGTTTTTAATGCTGTGCTGTTATTCTTTCTGAAGTCGGCAATGCTGTGGTAATTGGGAATCAACTCCTGCATCAGCCAGCGCAACTCTATATTACGACCACATTCTTTCTCCAGTTTGCGGCTGCTGCGGATTTTATTCAGGTAACCGTACAGGTATAGTTTCAGTAACAGCCTGTCAGCATAACGTGGCGCCCCGCTGGCATTTGCTTTGCCGGTTCGTTTACCTGATTTATTTTGTTGAATACCGATACCCGGCATATCCAGCTTTTCAACTAAAGCTTCCAGTATACAAACCGGATTATCCGGCGCTATCAGCTCATCAAGGCTGCTGAACTTTACCTGATGACGGTTTATCCCTTTAATGATTTTCATAACCATCCAGACAAACTTTACCGTTTTACTGTTGCCCGGAATTGTTTATTTTTATTCAACAGGTGTGAATAGTTTTTTCACAGACTGCCGTTATAGGCAATTTTACCGAGACCCCGAACCACAATTGACCACAGACAAAATTTAAGGAATGGAGAATAGAAATTTGAAAATAAAAAACAAAATAATAGGTAAAGACTTGATAAAGTATTTTATCCTTATTTATTGGACATTATTTTGGTTGCTCAACATCGTGGACAAAGTAATTGGCGGTGCTCATTTCCTATTTGTAGGTAAAGACAGGTTTGCTCAAATTCAACGATTTTTTGACTCACTTGGACTTGGCGACCCAATTATTGCCAACATTGCGTTGATAATTACAGCAGGCTTAGAAACCTTTGCTTTTGTTTTCTTTTGTGGTGCATTGTATCATTTTACAAAGAAAAACATTGACGCTACACGTTCTTGGTTTTTTACTGGTATTGTTTTAACGCTTATTACTTATACCTATTTTACTGTTGGCGACCAAGTATTTGGTGACCATTTTGAACTTTTAGAACACGGTCTATTTTGGTTTATCGCATTGCTGTCTTGGATTATTTTTATTCGAGTTGACAAAATCCAACTCTTTGACAATTTTTCAATTGGTAAAAAACAGTTTATTGCTTCAACCATTTTTGTTGTTGCCATAACTGCCGTTACAATTTTTTCAATTTTCTGGCACAATCATACTTCGTTTGTTGAAAGAAATCAAGCCGTTAATGCAGAACAAATAACCGAAAACAAATACAAAATTCGGTTTCCTTTTCTTGCTGGTAGCAAAGCATTTGAAAACTCTATTGCCAAATTCAAGACAGACAACCCAACAGAAAAAATCGTATACATATACACAGCACCAACACAATTAAGATTAGGAGAGTCTGACGGACTTATAATTTATATTCAAACCGAGGAAAAATGAAAGAGAAAATATTAATTCAATATTTAGTTCTAATTCATTGGACATTATTTTCGGCAACGACCGTAATTGATAAAATTGTTCCAGACGTTTATCCTTTATGGGTTGGAGCAGATTTCTATACACTATTCATAAAATTATTCGCTTCATTGGGGCTAACAGACCCCCTTTTTGCAACAACAGCATTAGCAGGAATTTCCTTTTTAGAAATAGTTGCATTTGTTTGTTTCGCATTCTCCTTATTCAACTTATGCAATAGCAAAGACAAAATCGCGGAACAATGCTTTTATCTTGGTATTTCATTCTCTGCGCTAACTTTCAGTTTCTTTTCAATTGGCGACCAAGTGTTTGGCGACAGGTTTACGTTGCTTGAACATACCATTTTTTGGATAATATTGATGGTTTCTTGGGTAGTTTATAAATACAATACGCTGACTGATGAAAGAGTAATTAAATTTTCAATGACCAAAGACATAAAAACAGGTCTATTGGTCGGTGTATTATTGACACTCATAACATCCTATTCTATTGTGGATTTTGCAAAAGCCACTTATACTAACAAGACACAACCTTTGCAAGGCAAAGAAGTAGTTGAAGGCGTTTACAAGTTTGACTTTCCATTTTTGGGCGACAAAATCACAATGGAAAATACACTCAAAGCATTTGAAGAAAACAACCCCGACTTAAAAGTAAATTACATTTACACAGGACCAGACGAACTAAACTCAAAAAAGAAAACGCATATGTTACTTTACGTATTTACCGAACCGAATAAATAAAAAAAACTGCCTACAATTGAATAGGCGGCCTCACCGCCGGTAAGCGATGAGGTGCGCCTCTCACATGTATCTGCCGAAGTTTTAACGAAGGCATGACCACTGTACGTTCGGGTCTCGAATACAGCGGTTCATTAAGTTGTGGAGATACTTTAAGATAATGGTCGAGCAGGGATTGATAGCCTCGCTTTCTTAGTCGTTCCACTGTAATTGTTGTTCCCAATATCGGGCTTTGCGCAATGGCCCATCCGCCTTTTCTTGTTCTGCTCCATACACAGGCATGATAATAGTCCACTCCTAATCACATAAGATTTTTCTTCTTTCGTTCTATTTTCTTCCACTGATGCCAGATGCAATAGCGCAGCCTGTTGCGCACCCAACTGTCGAGGTCTTTGAGTTTGCCGTGGATACTTGCCATACGGAAGTAATTCACCCATCCTCTGCCAACTTCTTTGAGTTGAGCGATGCGCTGTGCTACATTTAATGGAGTTGTTTTGCGGGTAATGTTCTTCAGGCTTTGTTTCAGATTTTTCCAACGCTTGTCGCTTACTACCAATTGATATTTGCTAAATGAGCTTCTTAGCTATGTAAACTATTTTAAGCCACTTTTCACAAGTGCGGAGACACAGTCCATTGCAAGTTATTTACTTAATTTGAATTGATAATAGTATTTGAAACAAAAGGGGTGACGACCGAGAAATATTACTGCTGCCAACAAAAGTATCCTAATTTATATAGAAATTCAGAGAGGGATCGTATCGTTTACCTATATTTTCTTTTGTGGCAAAGCCATCCCTTTGGGAAAAGCAGGTGATAATGGAGGGTTGCTCAATTACCTCCTGCATCAAACAATTCCCAGCACCCCTACTCCACAAACACTTCAAACGGCAGCCTTGCCTGCACCGTGTTGGTCATTTCTTTCACCCTGATCAGTTCTTTATAAATTTTGTATGGCTCCTCCCCAAGCTCCTTGCGCAGGGTTTCGGTTTTAAGGGTATTGTCAGATGCGCCGAATAGTTTGTCAAAAACAGATTTCACTTCCGGGTATTCACGCAGGCGGTAATCCGGCAGCCTGGCCATGCGTGCCGCACATTCCACTGCATCCTGCAATCCCCCCCATTTATCCACCAGCCCGATACCGGTGGCGCGGCTGCCGCTCCACACACGGCCCTGCGCAATGCTGTCAATATACTCCACTGATTTTTTTCTTCCCTCGGCCACACGCTGCTTGAAGCTGAGATAAATTTCATCAATGCTTTGCTGGATGATGTTTTTTTCGGCCTCCGTCATGGGTCTCGACAACGCACCAAGGTCGGCATAGGGTCCTGTCTTCACGCCATCGAACGTAATGCCTAATTTATTTTTATAAAATCCCTGCAGGTTGGGAATAATGCCAAACACACCAATGGAACCGGTGATGGTAAGCGGGCTGGCAAAAATGCTGTCGGCCGCACAGGAAATATAATACCCGCCGGAAGCAGCCACATCGCCAAAACTCACCACCACGGGTTTTTCTTTCCGTGCCAGCGAAAGCTCCCGCCAGATGGTTTCGCTGGCAAGGGCGCTGCCGCCACCGCTGTTTACCCGCAATACGATGGCTTTAATATTCCGGTCGAGCCTTGCCTTGCGGATGAGTTTGATGTAATCGGCGCTGGCAATGTAGTAATGATCATCGCGGCTGCCGTCAACAATGGCGCCCTGCGCATATATCAAAGCAATCCTGTTGGCAGAAGATTTGTTCAGGTTGCTTGCTTTGAAATACCGGTTGACAGTAATGAAATTTATGCGGTCGTATTTATCCAAACCCAGTTTCGTTTTTATTTCATCTCTCACTTCATCGTCGTACTTCACACCGTCAATCAGTTTATGCTCCACCGCATCCTGCGGCGTTTTTATCACGGCATCGTTGGCCATGCGGTGCAGCGTGGCTGTATCAATTTCTCTTGCTTCGGATGTTTTCAGCAGGAAATGCGCATACAGGTCGCCCAGCCATACGGATGTCTGCAGCCGGTTTTCCTCCGTCATCTTATCGGTGCGGAAAGGTTCGGTAGCGCTTTTAAATTTTCCTGCATAAAAAATCTGCGGCTCGATATCCAGTTTTTCCAGCGTGCCTTTCAGAAACAGCAGCGAGGAACGAAAACCCATGAAGTCGAAGTAGCCTTTGGGATTCATAAAAATTTTTTCGGCCACGTTGACCACATAGTATGATTTCTGATTCATGATTTCGCCATAAGCAAAAATGAATTTGCCTGATTTTTTAAAATCAAGCAATGCATTCCTGAATTCTTCGCAGGTGGCAAACCCGTTGGGATTAGCCCCGGCAGTAAGGTAGATGCCTTTTACCCGTGCATCGTTTTTTGCTTTGGCGATGAGCCGTACCACATCGTACACACCGGGTATGGTCAGGTCATCGTTGCTGCTGAATCCGGCAAGCGGGTTTTCCACATGCTGTTCAAAATAGGGCTGGCTCAGGTTCAGCAGCAGCACTGAATTTTTTTCCATTACAGGTTTTTCACTGCTTGCAATACCGGCCACAAAAGCAAACAACAGGAAAAAAACCAGCAATGAAAAAATAAGCAAAGCAAGCAGCGATGCAAAAAACATTTTGAAAAAACCACCCATAACCAAAAATATTTAAGAGGATAAAAATAAAGATATTTGCGCCTCCCGCGGGGAATGGTTTATGAAAACAGCCTATTTATTGACAGGTGGTAATTTGGGCAACAGGCAGGCAACGCTGCAAAAAGCGGCGGAGCTGATTAGTCAGTATTGCGGCGCCATTACCAATTTATCATCGGTATATGAAACAGCCGCATGGGGAAAAACCGATCAGCCTGCATTTCTGAACCAGGCAATTGAAATACACACAGCGCTGAATGCACGGCAACTCATCCGCCGGATTTTAAAAGTGGAAAAGCTGATGGGCCGTGTGCGGCGGGAAAAACTCGGCCCGCGGCTCATCGACATTGACATTCTTTTTTACGAAAACGAAATACATGACCTGCGTTTTTTGAAAGTGCCCCATCCTGAAATTCAGAACCGGCGTTTTGCATTAATCCCGTTAGCAGAAATCAATCCGGATATAGTGCATCCGCAACTGAATAAAACAGTTGCCCGGTTGCTTGAAGAATGCCCCGATAATCTTGATGTAAAAAAAATAACGGATTAAATGATGGCAGTGCATATATCGCGGATTTATCCACAAAATTCCCATTAGCCAAACATCCCACATCCATTTCATTTATTTTGCAATTCCTGATACTTTAACCATAAACTATAAACAACAAACCACAACCCTTTGACCATTCCCCCAATGAACTACCATTTCATCACCATAGAAGGCAATATCGGCGCCGGCAAAACCACGCTGGCTCACATGCTGGCACGACATTACAATGCAAGGCTGATACTGGAGGAGTTTGCCGACAATCCTTTTCTGCCCAAGTTTTATGAAAATCCAAAACAGTATGCTTTCCCGCTCGAGCTTTTTTTTATGGCCGAACGGTACAAGCAGCTGAAGGAACTCATCCAGCAAAAAGATCTTTTTCAAAACATCACCATCTCCGATTATCTTTTTACCAAATGCCTGTTGTTTGCAAAAGTGAACCTGCCCGAAGATGAGTTCCGTCTGTACCAGCGCCTGTTCGACATTATTCACCAGCAGCTCATCCAGCCCGACCTGCTCATTTACCTGCACAGCCCCGTGCACAAGCTGCAGCAAAACATCCGGAAAAGAAACCGGCCTTACGAACAGAAAATTCCCGACGAGTATCTGTTCAGCATACAGGAAACCTACACCAGCTACATCAAGCATCACAACCTGAAAACCCTTTTTGTGGATGCTTCCAATGCCGATTTTTTCGGAAAAGAAAAACACCTGCAGGTGGTTATTGATGCGCTGGATATGGATTACGAGGAGGGGCAGCATTATATTACGCTGCCATAGAACCTTGATTAACGGATTTTATTTCGATTATTTGGAAAATATAACCCGCACAATAATGAAATTTTCCAATATAACTGAAAAAATAATCGGATGTGCCATGAAAGTGCATCGTGAATTGGGTGCCGGATTTCAGGAATATATTTACCAAAGAGCATTGGAAATTGAATTAGCAAAAGCAGGTATGCTTTTTATAAGAGAATATGAAATGCCGGTTTATTACTGCGGAAAAAAGATTGGGACAAGGAAAGTTGACTTCTTTGTTGAAAATAAAATTATGGCAGAAATAAAAGCAATGGCAGAACTTGATGATACACATTTAGCACAAGCATTGAATTACCTGGAAGCATCCGGGGAAGAAATTGGTTTGTTAATTAATTTCGGAGCCAAATCATTACAGTTTAAAAAATTGCACAACAGAAAACCAAATTCCTGATTTCCTCAAAATCCATGATAAATCCAGTCAATCGAGGTTCTTTAATAAATAAAGAATTCACATCGTACATCACAGCCCGCTTTCTTTTCATTGCGGGCCTGCGTATGTCGCCGGTGCTGCTGGGCTGGAAACTGTATGAAGTTACCGGCAGCAAGCTGGCGCTTGGCATTCTTGGCTTAAGCGAAGTGATACCGGCTATTGCTTTTGCTTTGCCCGCCGGCGTACGTGTGGATAAAAGTAACAAACACCGGCTGATCAGCATCTGCATCGCCATGTACCTGTTGCTGATGATGGGTCTGCTTGTTGTCACATCCAGGTGGTTTACTCAAAACACATCAGCAAAAATTATTGAATGGAGCATTTACTTTTTGGTATTCGGCACCGGTGTGGTCAGGGCTTTCAGCGCTTCGGCATTCAATGCATTCATGGCGCAGCTTGTAAACAGTGAATCGCTGGTCAGGGCCGTATCGCTCAACAGCATGACCTGGCTTATTGCCGCCGTCACCGGCCCTGCCATTGCAGGTTTATTGCTCGGTTACACCAATATCACCGTTGCGTTTTCCATTACCTGCGCCGCTATTTTCATTTCGCTGCTTTTATTTCAACTGATAAAACCTAAACCAGTAAGCTGGCAACCCGGCAATGCCAAAACTTGGGACGGTATCAAAGAAGGTTTGCGGTATGTGTTTCATCAGAAAGCCTTACTGGGCGCTATGAGTCTTGATATGTTTGCCGTACTCTTTGGTGGCGCCACAGCGTTGCTCCCCGTTTTTGCCAAAGACATCCTGCACGTGGGCCCGCAGGGCCTCGGCTGGCTGATGGCCGCCACTTATCTTGGTAATTTCCTCGCCATTGCCTGGCTCACCTGGCATCCGATGAAAGGAAAACAGGGCAGCGTACTGCTTTATGTGGTTGCAGGCTTCGGCCTTTGTATTCTTTTATTCGCCATTTCAAAAAATTTCTGGCTCAGTTTTGCCGCCCTGTTTGCCAGCGGACTTTTCGATGGCGTCAGTGTAATCATCCGCGGCACCATCGTGCAGCTATTTGTGCCGGATGAAATGCGTGGCCGGGTTTCCTCGGTCAATTCCATTTTTATCAATTCATCCAACGAGCTTGGCCAGTTTGAAAGCGGCGTAGCCGCAACCGTCATGGGCACGGTGCCATCCGTCATTTTCGGCGGCTGCATGACGCTGCTGGTGACTGTCGTCACCTGGATAAAAGCGCCAACCTTGAGGAAATTTGAATATTGAACCGTCCGGCCCCCCTGCCCCCCAAAGGAGGAACTTAGATATATACATTCACTTTTATTTACTAATTTCATCTCTGTTGTAAGTTTTTTGATTAGGTAGCCAGCGCCGGTACTACTATGAAGCTCCCGTTGCGCCTGCCCGCCGTATCCGCCACAGGCGGAGCAGGCGGGTCGCACTTTTTTACTGCAATAATTCTATTGAGCAAACGTGAAACTTCACACCGGCACCAGAAACCAGCAACAAAAAACCACAAACCACAAACTACAAACTATAAACTATATGAACCGTCGTTCCTTTCTCCAAAACACTGCATTCACTATCGGTGCACTCAGCCTTACTCAGCAAAAAATATTTGCCTCCCTGTTTTCAAAAACCCCGTCATCCGCTCCGCCGCCGTGGATGTTTCATATGATGACGGATAAAATCGGCGTGTTTACCGAGCGGGGCGGCACCATCGGCTTCCTGCTGGAGAAAAAAGGAGTAGTGGTGGTGGATGCACAGTTTCCCGATACCGCCCCCCACCTGATTGGCGAAGTGCAGAAAAACAGCGATGCTCCAATAAAATACCTCATCAATACCCACCACCATGGCGATCATACAGCGGGCAATATCGCCTTTAAGGGATTGGTGAAAAATGTAGTGGCGCATGAAAACTCAAAGAAAAACCAGAAGCGGGTAGCCAAAGCGAATAAAACAGAAGACAGGCAGCTTTATCCCGACCGGACTTTTTCCGACTACTGGCAGAAGCATGTGGGAGATGAAAGCATCGCTATGTATTACTTCGGCCCCGCCCATACCAATGGCGACGCTATTATTCATTTTGAAAACACAAATATCGTTCACATGGGCGACCTGATGTTTAACCGCCGCCATCCCTTTGTTGACCGCAGCGCCGGTGCCAGCATCAAGGGCTGGATTAAAGTGCTGAACAAAACAATCAGGCGGTTTGATAATAAAACCACCTACATCTTTGGTCATGCCGCCGATGGCTACAACATTGTGGGCAATTCCGATGACCTGAAAAAATTTGCCGACTACCTTGACGGTATACTCAGGTTTACCGAAAGCGAAATAGCTGCAGGCAAAACCAGGGAAGGATTCCTGTTGACCAAAAACCTGCCATTTGCTACCGAATGGAAAGGCGACGGATTGGTGAGACCGCTTACAGCAGCCTGGGAAGAACTGACAGAGGAAAAATGAAATTCAGGATTGCGTTACAGATTGGCAGTTATGCGGGAATCAAAATTTATTCTCCTTTTATTCACCAGTTTAAGTTTCTTCATTTCCGGGTGCAGCGGGTTAATTACAAAATTCAGCTCTTCCCGTATTAATACGCTGGGTACGGCAAGCAGCACGCTGCTTTTGGCCTTTAAAAATTTATCGCCCAGCTTTTTTGTCAATGGCCGGGTATCCGGTGCATCCCAGCCGGCAGTAAGCATGCTCCTGTCAAGCACTTCGGGATACAAAGTATCAGGCACTGAAAACGTGATAAGCATATACACTTTTTCATTCAGCATTTTTGCAGGCGTATGCGCCAGTGTTTCCAGCAGTGCCAGCGAACGGGTGGAGGAAGTATAGACCGCAAACAATCCTTCACTGTTCCACCGCCCCCCATACAGCCTGGCACCGTTGCCCGAAAGATCTTCGGCATATTTTTCCTGCGAAATACGAAACAATTCCATATAGTATTTAAAAAAGTAAAAAAAGGCCCCGCTCACCTGCGGGGTCTGAAGTAATTAAGAATATACCCCATGCTCCAGCCGGCCCAGGATTTTTGTAACCAGGTGAATACCGAATGAAGTATCTAAAAAGTCAACCGGGGGTTTATTTCCCAGGGCTACCAGCGGACTATGCAACCACTCAATAAAGCCCTCGCGGCTGCCAATGACTTCAATACCGCGTTGCGCAAAAGCTGCCAGTTCCAGCACCTTCTCTGTTTTTAATGTATCCAGCATTTCATCCTCATCCTTTCGTTGAATATTCCGGTGCGAAGTATGCAGCAGCCCGCTCATAGTGTTCATGGAAATGCCCAGGTATGCCGCCAGTGATTTCAGGGTAGATTTTTTTATGCCCTCACGGGAAAGGGCAATCAAATCGAAATCGCCGGCAATGTTTTTTTTCATTGCCTTATTGCCGCCAAGTATTACACGAAGCGTTTCATACTGAACCGCTGCTTCTTCTACCATAGACAGGGGTGCGTCATCAGGAATTTTATACACCTTGGGTTTTTTCTTCTTTTCTTCCATACACCAAAAATACGACATTTTGGATAAATATTTCCCATTTTGTCGTTTTTTTTAAAAAAAATTATTTCCCCCCAAAGGATTCAGAACCGATGGAAATCTTATTTATCCCCCGCCAATAATTTTTCAAGTACGAAGTATGTAATCGGGCAAAACGTGGAGTTCTTAAGGGTTAGCTCCTGTCTTTTTAAAAAGACATCTTCATCGGTATAGGGAAAACGTACACAGTCCGATGGTCGGATTTCATAAATAGTGCAATAATTATCAGAGCCGAGGAAAGGACAGGGTCTTGAATTTACCACAAAATCGCCATCTTCATCCACTACAAGATATTTTTCGATGAATTCCGATTCACGCAATTTCAGATGCCGGCTGATGCGTTTGATGTCGGGTGTTTTAAAGCGGGGCGAGTAGTTCTTGCAGCAGTTGGCGCACTGCAGGCAGTCAATTTTTGAAAATGTTTCCTCATGCAGCCCGGGCAGTTGCCTCAGCACTTTGTTTTTATCGGCCCGGCGGAGAAAATTTTTATATGCTCTTTGCCGGTCAGCCGATTTCTTCACCCAGTTTTGAAGCAACTCTTCCTTCATACTACAAAGAAACTATATAACCGCCGAATTGACCTAATGACTGAACATTCTTTCGAAAAACCTGTAAAATTCATTGCTTTGATAAATGTAAACAGCCATTGTGCCAAGGGAAAGAAAAAACCAAAGCACAATAGCCAGAAAACTTACCAGAAATGATTTTGCCCTTTGCACAGCATGGTCAGGTTGCATAAACCCATTCAGGCACCAGCCCAGGTAAACAGCCTGCAATACAAGTGCCGCATACGTAAAGTAATGATTGAATTCCGTCCATTTAAACAACGACTGCAACGAGAAAACCAATACAGTAAAAACAATGTTTGCAAATGTGATAAACATCATGTTGGCTGCCAGGTGCCCGGCAAAATTGTATTTCCTTTTATGAAAAAACGACCATGAAAGCAATGAAATAAAAGGAATGGCAATCATTGCCACTACATTCCCATGCTTTTCCATAAAACCGGTGGCCCGGCTCATCCGATGCATCATGGCAATGTATTTTTGTTTACCTTCTTCAGTGGGAATTCGCTAAAGTACCTGCTGACTGGGTTCCACTTTTTGAGGCGCAGGTCTGAAATAAACATTGGAAACAACAAACAACCCGGCCATTATCAGGAAAAAAGGTAAAGGGATTGAAATATTTTTTTCTTTTCCCTTCTACATATTCTCTTGCCACGGTACCGGGTTGGGTAGCTAACCCTTTCAGCAAATGAAATATGCCCTTATCAGCATGCGTAAAAGCATGAAAAAATTCATGAAGAATATGAGTAAATGTCAGCCGGTGAATATCGGTTTTTTGTCCGCACTGCGGGCAATAATTCATTCCGGGCTGCCATGCAGCGCCACAGTTTAAGCAATCAGTTGGGTGCATACCCGCATTTGATTTGCCAATATAAGAAAAGCGATGAGAAAACTGTTGAAAGTTGTTTTCCACAGTTTCCCGGCCATTCAATATGCAGCGTTTTATTAATTCCTGCAGCCTTAACTTTGCCCCGCTTTTTAGTGCAATAGTTAATAGTTCACGGTCCAATGTCTCACTCACTACCCATGAACTATGAAACATGAACCCCTAAAAAAGAATTTAATTCTATGAACCTTTTCGAACAGCAACAAACTGAATTCTCTGCCCGCCACATCGGACCCGATGAAAACGAAACAAAGCAAATGCTGAAAACAATTGGCGAACCGGACCTGGCTGCCCTGATTGATAAAACGGTGCCGGCTGCCATCCGCATGCAGCATGAGCTGCAGCTGCCTGATGCCATGAGTGAGTTTGAATTTCTGCAGCACATGAAAGACATTTCGCTACGCAACAAAGTTTTTAAAAACTATATCGGCCAGGGATATTATGACACCATCACTCCTTCCGTTATTCAACGGAATATTTTCGAAAACCCCGGATGGTACACGCAGTACACACCTTACCAGGCCGAAATTTCGCAGGGCCGGCTGGAAAGCCTGCTCAACTTTCAAACCATGGTCAGTGACCTGACAGCACTACCCATTGCCAATGCTTCGCTGCTGGATGAAGCCACCGCCGCTGCCGAAGCCATGACCATGTTTTTCAATACCCTCAACAAGCAGGACCATATCACGCATCCGAAATTTTTTGTTGATAAGGAAATTTTTCCCCAGGCAAAAGATGTTTTATACACCAGAGCCAGACCCATCGGCATTCAAATTGTAACCGGCGATTATAAAACAGCAGTTATTGACAATACCTATTGCGGCGCCCTTGTTCAGTATCCTAATGACAAAGGCGCCATAGAAGATTACCGTGAATTCATCAGCCGTGTGCATGCTGCCGGGGCATTTGTTGTTATGGCTACCGATTTGCTTGCACTTACCCTGCTCACACCACCCGGCGAACTTGGCGCCGACTGTGCGGTAGGTTCGGCACAGCGTTTTGGCGTGCCGCTTGGCTATGGCGGTCCGCATGCTGCTTTCTTTGCTGCCAAAGAAGAATTCAAACGAAGCATCCCTGGCCGCATAATCGGAGTAAGCATTGATGCCAACGGCAACCGGGCACTTCGCATGGCACTGCAAACACGGGAACAGCACATCAAAAGGGAAAAAGCCACTTCCAACATCTGCACAGCACAGGCATTGCTTGCCAATATGGCTGCGATGTACGCCGTGTATCACGGACCAGCGGGTTTAAAAAATATAGCCAAAAGAATTGCTGTGCTTGCACAAACGGTGGCGGATGCAATTGAAGAAAGAGGTTACGAGCTGGTAAGTCATAGTTTCTTCGACAGCATTACAGTCAAAACAAACGGGTACTCAGCTATCAAAGAAAAAGCACTCAGGCAGCATATCAACCTGCGCTATATGGAGAACAACCTCATTGGCATTTCACTGGATGAAACCACCCTGCCTGAAGATTTGTTCGACCTGATTAATTGTTTTGAAAACGACAAAGACCCGGTGGCATTCCAGATAAACCAGGATGCAGAACCGGAGCATATCCCTTCGCAGCTTTTAAGACGGTCTTCTTTCCTCACACATCCTGTTTTCAACACACACCGCAGCGAAAGCCAGATGATGCGCTATATAAAACAACTGGAGAACAAGGACCTTTCGCTGAACACTTCTATGATAACGCTCGGCAGCTGCACGATGAAACTGAATGCCGCCACCGAAATGATTCCGCTGAGCTGGAACCACTGGAGCAAGATGCACCCCTTTGCACCCGCTGACCAGGCAGAAGGTTACCAGTATATCATTGATGAATTATCAAAATACCTCTGCGAAATAACAGCGCTTGATGCCTGCAGCCTGCAGCCCAACAGCGGTGCCCAGGGTGAGTATGCAGGGTTACTTGCCATCAAAGCCTATCATGAAGCAAGGGGCGAACACCAGCGCAACGTGATGCTGATACCCATTTCGGCACATGGCACCAACCCCGCAAGCGCCGTGATGGCCGGAATGAAAGTAGTAGTGGTAAAAGCACTGGATAATGGCTACATTGATGTGGCAGATTTGAAATTAAAAGCTGAACAACATGCTGCCGACCTGGCCGGCATCATGATAACTTACCCCAGCACCTACGGTGTGTATGAAGAAACGGTGAAAGAGATAATTGAAATTGTTCACGGTCATGGCGGGCAGGTGTATATGGATGGCGCCAACATGAATGCACAGGTGGGATTAACGGCACCCGGATTAATCGGCGCAGATGTTTGTCATTTGAACCTGCATAAAACATTTGCCATCCCGCATGGCGGAGGCGGGCCGGGTGTGGGACCGATTTGTGTGAAGGAACATTTGAGAAAATATTTACCAGGTCATGAGTCGTTGAGCATTGAACATCGGGCATTGAACATTGATTATTCAACGCACAATGCTCAACACTCAATGTTCAATGCTGTTTCCGCAGCTCCATTTGGTTCAGCTTCCATTCTTCTCATCAGCTACGGCTATATCCGGATGCTGGGCGCTGGCGGTGCAAAGAAAGCAACAACATACGCCATTCTGAATGCAAACTACATGCGGGCAAGACTGCAAAAAGATTTTGAAATACTTTACCTCGATGAACAAGGCACCTGTGCTCATGAATTTATTGTTGATCTGCGGCCATTTAAAAAATCGGCGGAGATAGAAGCGGAAGATGTAGCCAAGCGGCTGATGGATTACGGTTTTCATGCTCCGACGATGAGTTTCCCCGTACCAGGCACTATCATGATCGAACCAACAGAAAGTGAAGATAAAGCTGAATTGGATCGCTTCTGCGATGCCATGCTCAGCATCCGGCAGGAAATAAGAGACATTGAAGAAGGCCGTATGGATAAAAAGAACAATCCGCTGAAAAATGCGCCGCACACGCAGGTATCAGTGATAAGTGATGAGTGGACAAAACCTTACTCCAGAGAACAGGCTGCTTTCCCGATTCATTATGTTACTCAAAATAAATTCTGGCCATCGGTGGCAAGAGTTAATAATACACATGGTGACAGAAATCTTATCTGCACTTGTGAGCCGGTAGAAAGTTATATGGAAGCGGAGGCTTGATATGATGAAACTGATATTTGATAGCTGATAGCTTGTCCACCGTAGCTTTTGCGCAGGCAGGTCAGGTCCCTTTTATGCGGGACTTTTTTATTAACTTTCTATACCAAATCAATGCAATGTCCTCTACCCGCCAGCTCGCTGCTATTCTATTCACCGATATTGCCGGTTATACAGCCATGATGCAGCGGGATGAGCAATCTGCCATCAAAATGGTAAAACATCACCGGGCTGTATTGGAAAAAACAGTAACAGACTGTGAAGGTGATATAATTGAATTTTACGGCGACGGCAGTCTATGCATATTTACTAGTATTACAGAAGCCATGCGTTGTGCTTTAAGCATTCAGCAGCAGATGCAGGCCAACCCACCGGTTCCTCTTCGCCTCGGACTTCATATCGGCGAAGTGATTTATGAAGATGGGAAAATCATGGGTGATGGTGTGAACCTGGCAGCCCGGATTCAATCGCTGGGACAGCCTGGAAGCATCCTGTTTTCAAAAGAAGTGTTTGACAAAATCAGAAATCACCAGGAATTTAAAACCGTTTATCTCGGAAGATACCGGCTGAAGAATGTGTCCGAACCGATGGAAGTATATGCCCTGGCTAATGAAGGAATAACTGTACCCGCCAGAGAAAAAATTGAAGGAAGGGTTGTTGATATTACAGGCAGGAGAAGCCTGAAAGCTTTACGGAAATGGATATTGTTATCAACAGCTGTCATTGTCACCACGTTGATAGCCCTGTTGCTGCCGGGTTTGTTGAGTAAGAAAACCGGGTTTACCGGCAGTGAAAAATCCATCGCGGTACTGCCTTTTGAAAATATCAGTAATGATAGCCTCCAGCAATATTTCAGCGATGGCATAACGGAAGACATCATCACCCAGCTTTCCAAAATTGCCGGGCTGAAAGTGATTTCCCGCACTTCGGTGATGCAGTATAAAGACAACCGCAAGAACATAAAAGAAATTGCTGATGAGCTGGGTGTGGCAACCATACTGGAAGGCAGTGTAAGAAAAGAAGGAGCCAAAGTAAGAATCACGGCACAGCTTATTGATGCAAAAACAGACAAACACCTCTGGGCCGAAACGTTTGACCGCAATGCAGCTGAAGTTTTTGCTATACAAAGTGAAGTGGCACAGCGTATCGCCACAGCGCTGAATGTGAAGCTTACAACAGAAGAAGGAAAGCGCATCATTGAAAAAGCAACGGATAACCTGGAAGCCTATGATGAATACCTGCGGGCAAAACAGTTGCCATGGCCGCAAAGAGTGGAGCCATTGTTAGCTGCATTAAAAAAAGATTCTACATTTTCACTTGCCTGGGCTGAGTTGGCTAATGCTTACTCTAAGATTCCGTTTAGAAGCCTGAGTGAAAAACCATACTATGTAAGAAAGTCGCTGGATGCAGCGCTAACAGCAGTGACCTATGGACCAGAAAGATCGGAAACACATATGATACTTGGTGATGTACTTAAAATCAGCACACTTTCTCCGGCCATTGCTATTAAGGAATTAAATAAATCCATCGCACTGAATCCAAACAATGCTGAAGGATATGTTTACCTCGCTTTTGCTCAAATGGAAATGGGAAATTTTGCAGAAGCAGAAAATAATTTACAAAAAGCAAAACTACTGGACCCGCTTTCCGGAATTATGCTTGCTGGCTGGTCAAATTTTTATCGCTATACCCGCAACCCTGAAAAATTAATAACATTAAGAAATGAGCTGAGACCTGACAGCCGGCCAGATACGACTACCGGCACCAAACTCATGTATCATTTCTTAAAAGATGAATTTGACAGTATCTTAATTTACAGGCGCCCTGGTTCCGGTTTCACAATGGCTGGAATAGCTTATACCCGTACCGGTCAGATGGATAAAACAAAAAAAATGGTGGACTCACTTGAATCTGCATCACCTTACGACAATGCATTTACCGCCGGCATCCTTTATGCCTGGATGGGTGAAAAACAAAAAGCCATGGAGAAACTAAATCTTGCCTACCGCCTTTATGACTACGGAATGATAAGTATTAAAGTGGATAAACTTTTTGACCCGTTGCGAAATGAAGAAGGGTTCAAGGAATTACAAAAGAAAATGGGGCTTGAATAAGAACTTTAACTATTTACTGATTCAGCAAATGCTTTTTCAACATCTCCACACCTTTCTTAATTGCCTCTCTCCCGCTGCTTTCAATTCCATACCAGCCTTTGTATCCGCCTTTTTTGCATAGTTCAATCATTTTTATCGTCAGCGCATCATCGGGCTGATTGCGATAAGACATTCCTTTTGCATAAGGCAATGTTTTTTCCAGGTATGTATAGTTATCAAAGTCTGTTGAGGGCTGGCGCCAGTCGGGATAAGTACCAAATAAGGGATTGTTTACTTTTTTCATCAGCTCCACCATCCAGTCAGCATCGTTCGATACGCCACCATGATTTTCGATTACGATGCTGATGCCGGCAGGTTTTGAGTATTCGAGCAGCTGGTTATAGGCATCACTTGCCCATTTCAGTGCTTCCTTTTTATCCGCATTCTGCGGGCCGCGGCAATTGGTGCGTACAGCATGGCAGCCAAGATAATAAGCTATGTCCACCCACTTGCGGTGATTGATGGCAAACTGCTTTTGCCCTTCTTTGGTATCGGCAGCACCATCGCCTTCGGCATCGCACATAATCAAGACCATTGTGATTCCATGATCTTTTGCATTTTGCCTTAATTGCTTTAGATAATTTTCTGTCGGCACTTCAAATAAAGTATTTACAAACTCAATTCCATTTACCCCAAAATCCTCTCTTGCAATTTTTGGAAAATCAAGATTTTTCCATTTACCTGCTCTTATTTCTTCTACTAAGGCCCATTGAGCGATGGAGATATCATCTTTCTTTTCCGAATTCATACCTGTATTTTTTTCATTTAATAAAGAGGGCACTATTAAACCTCCTGCACCTATCGCAATTGAATTTTCTAAAAAATCTCTTCGGTTCATAGTTAAAAAAAAAATTAATAGTTAGTACTATGTGTTTACTATGTGCCTATGATCCTATGTGGTTAAAAAAACCTTACCACATAGACACAATAGAAACATAGGTCACACATAGAAATAAATTCAGTTACATTTCCCATCCTGGTCTATACTCCCGATAAAAATATTTATTCGCTGCTTCATCATTCGTGATCTTCATATTGGCAGAATCGTACTGCAGTTTCTTTTTGGCACGAAGCGCTACCGCACCAAGTAAAATGGTTTCCGTCACAGGTCCTGCATACAAAAAGCTGCCCGGTGATTGAGTTTTATTTTTAAAAGCATTTATCCAGTGCGGCTCGCCGCTTTCTGTTTCATCTTTATATGGCTCCTTACCCTGCATGTAAGCAGTCATTTTTTCCAGCGGCAACAGTTTAGGATTTTCGCAGCGGAAACCGCCGATGATTTTTCCTTTATCGCCAACAAACATCATACCTTCCGGGTCAAGGGATGTACTGCCCAGTTCTTCCGGCACCTGCGGTTTCATGCCGCCATCGTACCAGAATAAATCGAAGGCAGGAAGCGTTTCCTGCTTTGGAAATTTAAACCGTACAATGCAGGAATAAGGAAAAGCCACATCATTATTATAAGGACGGCACACCTGGTTCTCTATAACACGAGTGGTAGTGCCATAGGCTTCTGCCGAAAGCGGCGCGGTGTTTACACCAATTGTCAAAAACAAGGGCCATAAACTGTAATGACCCATATCGGCAATGGCGCCGCCGCCGAAATCGTACCAGCCGCGGAAAACATTATGCGTATAATTGGGATGGTAGGGCCGGTCGGGCACCACGCCAAGCCAAAGCTTCCAGTCAAAATCTTTCGGTACCGGCATTTCATCTTTCGGGTTGGCCACCCACTGCGGCCACACTGGCCGGTTGCTCCAGTTATGTATTTCTTTCAGTGTACCGATTTGCCCTTCCTCAATCCATTTTTTTACCAGCGCCATGCCGCTCCGCTTGCTCCATGCCAGCAAGTGTGTGCTTACTCCTGTTTCCTTTGCTGTTTTAATCACCAGCTTTGCTTCATGCATACGGTTGGCAAGGGGCTTATGAATCACCACATGTTTTCCTTTTTTCATGGCAGCAACTGAAATATATCCATGCAAATGATCCGGCGTCATAATTTTTACGGCATCATAATTTTTTTCTTTTTCAAAAAGTTCACGAAAGTCGGCATACGAGGCGCAACCTTTTTTATAACCGGGTATTTTTTTGCTGTAATAAGTATCTACCAGCTCTTGCCCAATGTCTCGTCCGCCGGGGATACCTGTATAGTTGGCACCCCAGCCTGGATTTTCCAGCACCTTGCGTATGCCGTCGCGGATGCCGTTAGGCGACCAGTCGAGGTAGTCGGTGCTCAGCCTGTTCGGATCACAAACCGAAGTGATTTGAATTTCTGGATTGACAATGAGCTCACACATTTCCCTTAAACCCTGTGTGCCGCAGCCGATGTAAGCAATATTGATTTTATCGCTGGGTGCAATAAAACCTTTACCGCCCAGCACATGGCGGGGCAAAACTGTGAAAGCAACGGAAGCGGCAGCAGTAGTGCCGATGAACTGACGACGGTGGAGTTTCTTTTTCATGATGTAAAAAAAAGTAAACAGATTGAATAATATTTTTGAAAAAGGTACTAAAAATACATGAAAAAAATCAGGTCATTTTTATTTCAAGTTGGAGTAATTATTTATTAGTTGAACTCAGCAATTTATTATTTTTCAAAATAAATCACCCCTATTTATTATTTTAGCCAAAGGATAAAACCATTAACTACTTGCCAATGAAAAGAGTAGTACATTTACATCATTACATAATTTTTATTGTAATAGTACTTTCATTTATCACCAAAAACAGTAAAGCCCAACCTTCGCAAATTGTACAACTGAAAGACAAAAAGATTATTATTGCAAATATCGCATTCATTGAAGACTCGTCCAGCCGACAGATCAATAAAATAAATTTCAACCATTCACATAAGCAGCAGAATCTGTTTTCCGGACAAAGAACTAATAACAATTGTGGAGTGGTGGCCGGGATCTCCCCTGGAAATGATTCAATTTTTTCATCAAATATTTTAGTTTCATTTACCAACACAAGTGTTAATGCCGCTTTGGTTCAATGGTTTGTAAATGGTGTATTCTTTGGAAACATGACTATCCTGAATTATTCATTTAATATACCTGGAACATATGAAATCATTTTAGTTGCTTCAAACGGAAATTGCTTCGACACAACTATCATCAACTATTTTCATACCGGAATGCCCCACCCCAACAACCAACATATAACCGGCAACTATGGCTTTTCCAATTTTGATGATTATGCAAACTCAATTACGGTCACCTCCGACAGTGGATTCTTGACAGGAGGATACACCTATTACAGGCAACCTTTTACTGGAGCAGCAAATGGTATGTTGATAAAGCAGAAAAAAAACGGTTGTATTGAATGGTCAAGATTAATTGAAGCCTATACGGAGACCAAAGTTTATACAGTTCAGTCGCTAAGTGACTCTGGTTTTTTGATTAGTGGCAGCTTGCAAAATTTCGCATTCCTTATGAAGATCAACCAATATGGAACCGCACTATGGAAAAAAATATATTCAACCACACAGGGATCGCTTTTTTTCAGAAAATTCATAGAACTAAGCGATGGAACATATATCGGTCTCTCCAGCTACCTGGAGGGTTTTTCAATAACCCGCTTCAGTAATACAGGTTCAGTAATCTGGAATAAATTCTTAAAAAAATCATCCGGTTATGATTATCCATTGCCTACAGCGCTACGACAGGTAGGAAATGATGTTTTCATCACTGGTCTACTGAAACTGCCGGACACATCTTTGATATATACTAATCCTTTCAACAGTTTTCTTATTAAAATTGATCCGACAAACGGGCAGATATTTTGGACAAATATGTACGAAATACCAGAACAGGGTCGAAGTATTGCTTTTATGGGCTTGCATTTGTATGATACTCTTTTTTTAATAAATGCTATCAACTATAATACACTGGGTGGTATTAATTCATTTCAATCAATGCATTTTATTGATAGAAATGGGAATCTGCTTTCGTCAAAATATGTAAAAAATTATTTAGCAAACTATCATTTTCCCTTTTTTGCCGACTTAAGTGTTTTGCCGAGCAAAAGTATATACCTTTTTCATGAAGGTGAAGAAGACCTGCTGCTTCAGCCAGGTTTTGTTAATCACAGCCATTTCCTCAAAATTGATTCTGGCGGAACGATTTATTGGCAAAAATATAATTCACACTTTACTCATGGGCTTTACAAGACTTCTGCATTCAATGGACTTTATTTCGGATTAAGTGGTAGCAACACAGGTTTTATGAATCCAGCTTATTATCCTTCAGTAAATTTTACTTTCCAAAAAATTGATACCACCGGCTATATTAACCCAGATTGCGAATTATATACATCAAATCTTTCCATTTTACCTTATTCCATCTTAAGTTATAATATCACATGGCTGGTTGATTCTTTGGTAAATGTGTCTGCCACGGATATTAATCCTGATATTAACGAAATATTTCCACAAAACAGAAGATTATGTCCTGACTATATTGATTCTTGTACATTAATCAGGATTTACGGCAATAAACATATTTGCAATCTGAATAATCAATATATCTATCGTGTGGTCAAAAACAAGAAATGTACACAGCCAACCGATTGGGTTGTGGAAGGGCCGGTTAATATCATTTTGCAAAATGATACAATGATAGTACTTCAATTCAATTCAATTGATACATTTAAAGTTTCAGCAACATTGCGAAACTCTTGTAACCCGGTAAGAGATTCCATTTATATAATAACTGGATCTGGTATAGCCCCGGTAAATTTAGGATCTGATACTTCCTTATGTCCCGGCAATACACTTTTGCTAAATGCTGGCAGTGGTTATGTCAGTTATTTGTGGCAGGATAATTCAGTAGATTCATCATTTATGGTAACTGCACCCGGCTTATACTGGGTAGAAGTGACTGATACCTGTAGTAATGTTTTCCGCGATACCATTATCATCACCCCCACTCCCCCCATCCCATTTGACCTTGGCCCCGACCTCACCAAATGCAATAACGATTCCCTTACTATTACGGCGCCTTCGGGATTCATCAATTATTCCTGGAGCCCCAATTACAATATCAATACTACCAGCGGGCAAACGGTTATTGTTTTTCCTGCTATAGATACCATGTATAAAGTGATTGCCGAAAAAACACCGGGTTGTTTTGCTTTTGACTCCATTTATGTCAACGTCAATAATTCACCCCCTGTTTTTCTTGGAAATGATACCAGCTTTTGTGCAGGAAATTCAATTTTACTGAATGCGGGACCGGGTTTTTCAAATTACCTGTGGAGCACAGGCCAAACTTCTCCTTCACTAAATGTAAACTCGGCAGGCATCTATACCGTGATTGCTACCGATACCAACAACTGCGCCTCCCATGATACCCTGGTTGTACTGAATGTTTTCAATAACCCGGGGGTCACGCTGCCGAAAGATTCTTTGCTGTGCAGGGGCTCCTTCAAAATTTTAAATGCAGGTGCAGGTATGAAATCATATAACTGGAATACCGGAGCCACCACAAGTAGTATTGCTGTAAACTCAACCGGCACATATTGGGTGACAGTAACTGACAACAACGGCTGCAGCGGCTCTGATTCTACAAAAATTACACGCCTGCTCCCTTTGCCTTCCGGTTTTTTACCGCCCGATACAGTTTTGTGTTCATATTCTACTCTTCAAATAACCACATCAGATATCTATTCCGCTTATTTATGGAATACCGGCTCCACTCAGCGATCAATAACCATTTCGCAGCCAGGAGTATATTGGTTAAGGGCGACTGACAACTTTAATTGCACAGGGACCGACACTATTGTTATTAATCCCAAGCAATGCCTTGAAGGAATATTTGTTCCCAACGCATTTACACCAAATGGTGACGGATTGAACGATACTTTCAGACCATTACTTTTTGGCATCGTTCAGTATTACAAATTCAGAATTTATAACCGCTGGGGGCAATTAATTTACGAATCAACTGAGTTAGGGAAAGGATGGGATGGAAAAGTAAGTGGAAAAGATGCCGACAGCAATGTTTTTGTATGGACATGTGAATATCAATTTGAAGGACAGAAAAGAAAACTCAAAAAAGGCACCCTGGTATTGATTCGTTAGTTTTCGCAGACAACAGAGGAAAGTGGTTGAATGGAAATAACCCATATTACATTTATTTTTTTTCTATTGGCCATTTCTTGTTAAGCGTGTCCGAAAACAGAAGGATCAATGCTGGAAAATGTCCGTGGCATGTTGACCAACTACCTTCATAAAAATTTCTTTTGGAAATTACCTGCCTCCCGTCGTAACTTAACAGTCCTTCTCAATTTTTTAACCATTAAAAACGATTGCAATGTCTGACTATGCTCATCCTGAAGTGCTGGTTTCCACCGATTGGGTTGATCAGCACAAATTTGACCCTCATGTCGTCGTGGTAGAAGTAGATGTGGACACACAGGCTTACCAGGAAGGCCACGTTCCCGGCGCACTGGGCTGGAACTGGCAAACCCAGCTGTGTGACACCCTACAGCGTGATGTAATCAGCAAAGCTGAACTGGAAAAACTGCTGGGTGAAAGCGGCATCGGCAATGACACTACATTGATTCTTTACGGCGACAACAACAACTGGTTTGCTGCCTGGGCCCACTGGCAACTGAAAATGTATGGTCATAATGATGTACGCATCATGAACGGCGGCCGTAAAAAATGGCTGGCCGAAGGGCGGGTGGTTACTAAAGAAGTACGAAAACCACAGCCGGTAAAATACACGGCAAAGGAAAGAGATGAATCCATCCGCAGCTACCTGGCACAGGTGCAGCAGGCTATGAATGCCAAAGACGGCGCTATGGTGGATGTCCGCTCCAACGATGAATTTACCGGGAAAATTCTTTCACCTCCCGGGTTGCCCGAAACCTGCCAGCGGGGCGGGCACATACCCGGGGCAATCAATATACCCTGGGCACAAGCCTGCAATGAAGACGGCACCTTCAAGTCGAGAG
>Ga0137829_11318453_pt1 | contig 23802 bp, 20 predicted proteins | sample OV2TP2_FD_97737 | JGI IMG/M metagenome (GOLD analysis project Ga0137829, IMG submission 97737) | reverse complement strand
TATTGACCTTTCACTATTCACTTAACAGGCGCATGCCCCGTAAAATGCCTATTTTAAAGCATTTTTGAGAAGACGACCATGTTAAGCTGTTTATGAAAGCTCAATAAAGATATTTTGTAATATGTTTTAAGAAACACGATCGTGATTTATAGGAATAATTCTATTCTATCAATTATTCGCATATGCGTATTTTTGATAGAATAGAATTTTCTTACAAAGTGTCCTACGCGCCAGTGGACTCATCTACAAGCATGCGCGCCATATTGGAATCCTCCACTTCGAGAAAGCCGGAGGCAATTTTAAAATAATGGTCTTGATGCTTTGCGTCCGTAACTTTCACCACGCTGGACACAAGCGTGGAAATAAGCGGCCGATGATGATCCAACACGGTAATCTCACCGGAAGCGGTTTTACAATTGATACTCATCGCATCGCCGTGATAAAGCACGTGTTTGAGAGAATAGATGTTGAGTTTCATATTCTTGATTTTATACTTTCATTATAGTATAGCCGGATAAAAAATCAACTGAAAGGAAGGATATTCCCGGTTCCGAAACACTGGCTCGCTCTTATGGCCTGTGGGAATAGTTGCATAATTCATCGAATCCCAAATTTAGACAAGAGAGTCGTTTTGATTGCGAGCAGATTGCTGATCAAACAGGTTTTTCCGGCGTAAAGTCCGTAACCTCTACGGGACTGTCAAACACTAAGTGTTTGACATGAGTAAGGTTTTATGAGCATCACCATCCGAATAGTTTCCCGATATCTTCGGCCGTCTCACGTTTGCGGGCAACGGTTACAATGCCGTTTTGGATTACTATCTTAAGCGGCGAAGACAGCAGGCAATGGTGCGAGGCGAACGCGTCTTGGTAAGCCGCTGTGTCAAAAATAGCGATATATAAATCTTCCCCGTGATCCAGATTCTCCAACCGTGGCAAGAGCACATAGCCATCGCGTGCGGTATATTTATCGTCCGAGTCGCACGAGAGGCCGGCAAGCCAGACGCGGTTTTTCTTTTTGGCATCCATAATATTCGCCGGCACGATATGCCACTTTTGATGCAGCGCCCACGTGTCTAGTAAATCGTTCATAAAACTCCCATCTATAATGTACCAAAACCGCGCCAACCCCTTAGGAACTTCCTTGGAAGAGACTATTTTAAACACCGTAATTTGCGCCGGCGCTATCACGTGCCGTCCCCATTCCACTATGATATGCGGATGCGGTATGCCAGCATCATCGGCAAGCCTTTTTAGGGTCTGCACAATCCGCCCAGAAACGGCATCCGCGCTATAGAGCCGTTTTTTTTCATACGGCACGGCGAAGCCGCCCCCTAGGTCTATGGTATCCAGCGCCGGATGCACCGCACGCAATTTTTTATACACGTCAAACGCTTCTTTGAGCGCCCGTATAATATCCTCTCCCCGCTCAATCTGCGACCCAATATGATAATGAAGTATCTTAAAATTCCGTATCTTTCCGAGCTCCAACAACTCTTCCGCCGTAAGTCCGAACCGGTCTGCCTTTTTGTCCCAGTGCGATTTTACTTTTGTTTCCAGATTGATGCGAATGCCTACATCTCCGCGGAATTCCTTAAACAAATCAAGTTCCTGTAAGTCCTCAATAATGGGCACAATGCGCAGCTGTTTTTCCCACATGCGGAATATCAAGTCAACATACGCGCGCGTTTTGGGGCCGTTGCAAAGCACGCGGATGTTCTGATGCACAGCATCCCCTTCCCACAGTTTCCGCACCAGCGTAAGCTCGTTTACCGACCCTACTTCCAGATGCGCCCCTTCCGACACCAGCGGCAGAACCGCCTCTTTATTCTGATTTACTTTCATGGGATAGTGGTAAAAAAATTTTCCCTTGTAACCCGTGCGTTTGATGTGTCCGTTGAATAGTTCGTAAAGCTTGTTGAGACGCTCCTCTATTACGAATGGCATAAATATCTCCAGCGACGAGCCGAATTTGCGCGCCAGATCATGCACGTTGTACTGATAATGCCCTTCACGGATGATAAGATCGCCGTCCTTGTTGACGTCAAACATATCGGTACCCACTTCGCGGTTACCAAGCTTCCAGGACTGCTTCACCAATTTTGACGCGGTCATAGATAGTGTTATGGCATATTCGGCTGGTTGACGCAATACGCAAACCCGTGCATAATGCAAGAAGTTTATTCTTTGAGGAGGTTACAATGAAAACATATCCGTGCGGCTCCCCCATGCCATCATCCTTTGACACACAAAATTCCGCGACGGAAAAATTAATGGGAAAACCCATTACTGGCAAACCAGTAACAGAGTGCGGCACTCTTGATGATATTTTTCGCCATTGTTTTCCTGCCTTTGGCGGCGCGCTTCTTCGTAAATTCTATACCATTTCCTCGATGGCAATCCAAAACAACGCGCGGCTCGTGATATCGTTTGCGGGACCTATTACCGTATCAGACGCGCACCGAATTTGGCTTAATCCACTTCTTGAGACTGGATGGGTTGCTTACATAGCTGCCGCAGACGCAGTTTGCTACCATGATGCACACGACCTTGTACGCAGATTTACAGAGCGTCCTATTCGGGAAGTACATATGCATGGTAATGACAGCGCTCACCGGAACGCAGGAATCATTCGCGTTACTAATACCGGTTTCGCCGAAGAACTCCTCTATGAAACAGATGCATTTCTCAATACGATCCTCGAGAAGCCGCAGTTTCAGAAAAGCATGACTACTACGGAACGAAACTATGAGTTGGGAGTGGAATTTGGAAAGCGCGAAAAAGAAATTGAAGCGCGACCGGGCCTTCTGAGCACATGTGCCCGGCACGGTATACCTGTATTTATCGCCGCGCCAGCAGACGGAAGTGTATTTTTGGAACATGTAAAAATGTGGGCGCTCGGCAAGACATCCTTCACCCAACCATATCGTTTTCGCTACAACCTGGAAGAAGATGTTTTTGAAGCATGCGCATATCATTACTGGGGACTTCACAGTAAAGAAATATCGGGTTTTTGCGCATTCTTAGGAGGAGGTGGCGCAAATAAAAATTACATTCTTCAGCCGGAACCCGCTCTTTCTCAAATATTTGGGATTCCCGACGTACGCGGGTATGATTACGATGTGCAGATTGTTTCTTCTCCTGAAACCGATGGCAGTCTTACTTCTTGCCCTCCTGCTGAAGCGGTAACATGGGGAAAAGTCAATCAAGAAACATATGAAGGAACTACCGTGAGCGTACCAGGAGATTACTCTATGTTCATGCCCTTTATTATAAAAGCTCTCATAGACACGTTGACGCCAAAACCACAACTACGACTCTATGATCGGCGAAATCTCCTAAAGGAAAGTCTGTTAAAAATAGTCGCCAACATTATATAACTCTCCCGAGCCGCACCCATGCGGCTCTTTTCTTTTCAAATACTCGCCGAGATGCTATGAATATATCCAGATCATCTTTAAGAAGGAGAATAGTATGGCTACTCGCATGCCCGCAGAATGGGAACCGCACAAAGCAACATGGATGGCATTCCCGCATAATAGGGGGGACTGGCCCGGAAAATACGAAGCGGCCTTACAAACGTGGGTTGAGATCGTACGTGTTCTTTCAGAACACGAACCGGTAAACATTCTCGTTTCTACAAAACATGAAGATCGGTGTGTCGCGATACTTCGCGAGAATCACGCTTTGGATTATCTCAATATCGCGCTCTATAATTTCCCCACCGACCGTTCGTGGGTACGAGATACCGCGCCTATTTTTACCGAAACTGCCGCCATCCTGTTTCAATTCAATGGCTGGTCAAAATATAAAAACCACAAGCAAGACGCGCGCGTAGCGGCAAGAATTTGCCATTTTGCGAACACCCTGCCGGTTGTTACAGCAGAGTATTGCGGTAACCGGGTGGTGCTGGAAGGCGGCGCGATTGATGTCAATGGTGCAGGCATGCTCATGGCTACCAAAGAATGCCTGCTTTCAAAAGTGCAAGAACGAAACGCCGATATAACACGCGAGGGGTATGAGTATCTCTTTGAACACTATCTGGGAATTAACCGCGTCATCTGGCTCGAAGGCGGTATAGAAAGCGACGACACGCATGGCCATATTGATGACGTTGCGCGGTTTGTGGGACCGAACACCGTACTTGCCGCCATAGAACACAATACCGCAGATCCAAACCATGCTGTCCTTGCGAAGAATCTCGAAATTCTCCATGACGCGGGTCTTACGGTGTGCCAAATTCCCATGCCGTCGCCTGTGTATTACAATGGAGAGCGGCTTCCTGCAAGTTACTGCAATTTCTATGTCGCGAATGAAGTTGTGCTCGTTTGCGTATTTAACGATAACATGGATTCCGTTGTGATATCCATTATCAAAGAATGCTTCCCCGACCGCAAAGTCATCGGTATCTATTGCCGTGACTATGTGCTTGGGCTAGGAACCATTCATTGCTCAACAATGCAACAGCCAGCATAACACCAAAATCATCCTCCGACGAGCATCGGAGGACCTTTTTTTATTTCCCTTCTTCGCGGATTCTTCCCTTTCGGAAAAAACGTGCTGCTTTTGCCACTGTTGCATTCTTTTTTGCCTGCCGCGCGCCTTTTATGATACCGGCGCTTCGTTTTCCCTTTAGTTTTTTAACTTCCCGCGTTATTTCATTCTGTAGAATATCAACCGCTTCCTGAAACGTCTCGCCGCGCGCCTCCGCCCGCAGCACGTTGCGCCCCATGCGCAGCGTTGCCTCCGCATCCCATACCAGTCCTTTCCGATGGTGTCGCGACTCTTTCCCCACCTCAATGGCTAAAGCAGAAGCCAGCGTATTTATGTTTCCCAGCACTTTTTGCAGCGGAAATACAAGCTTCTCCTCTGCATATACTTTCATGGCATCCGAAAACGCAACGTTCTTTGATTTGATTGTTGTTTTCATACTGTAATGGTATCATCCCCGCCGTAAAATAAAACCCCCCGCTTAGGCAGGAGGTTTCCAAGGAGACTAGCGGCGGCGCTTCTTTGCCGTCTTCTTCGCTGTCTTCTTAGCAGCCTTTCTTTTCTTTGCCATGGTTTGGAAATTCTTATAGAGAACATTGTTTAAATCGACCTTTGTGAAACTTACTAAATTTTTACTGCAAAAATATTTTTTGAAAATAATTTTCACAGCTTATATGTATTATTACATAAATAAAAATTAAAAAAATTATTTTTATGCGAAAGGTGTGGATAAATATTGTATCTCTTCTTCAAGCATGATTCCAAATTTTCTGTGCACTCTTTCTTTTAGTAACGCAATAAGCATTGCAACGTGTTCCGCCGTTGCGGCGCCATCGTTCACCAAAAAATTCGCGTGCTTTAATGAAACAGAAACGCCGCCTATCTTTTTTCCTTTCAAGCCGGCTTGTTCAATAAGAAAACCGGCGGAAAGCATGCGGGCGCGGTTTTCAAACATCCAGCACGAAGTATCACCTTTTTGAAACCGCGCATCATGCGATTGCATAAGCGATATGGTTTCATTTGTAATAGGAATACCCTTGAACGTGCTGCCCATCGTGCGCGCGCCGATTGCCTGCTCGGCAACACGTTCGCGCATCATCTGCTTGATCCATGCCTGTCGCTCCTTCTTTTCTTTATCGGAGATGCGCTTGAGCTTCAAAGTAGCCCCAAGAATAATGAAGTCCTTATTTCTTTTGAAAATACTTTCACGGTAAGCAAATTTACATTCTGTAACTCGTAACTCGTAACTCGTAACTCGAGGAATATCAAATACTTTAACTGATTCAATTACATCTTTTATCTCGCCGCCGAAACAGCCCGCGTTGCCATACACCGAGCCGCCGATTGTTCCGGGAATGCCTACAGCCCACTCAAAACCGGAACGATTATGTTCCAATGCAAATAATGCCGCCTGCGCCATGGACACGCCAGCGCCGGCGCGCAGCGCATCGCCTTCAAGCGAAATGCCATTCAGGCGCATGCGTATAACTAAGCCGCCAAAACCGGCATCGGACACAAGAACATTGGAACCCGCGCCCAGCACCGCAACAGGAATCTGCTGCTCCGCCGCCCATGCAACGACTTCTTGCAATTCGCGTTGCGACTTTACTTCAGCAAAAAAACGAGCAGGTCCGCCTACTTTAAGATGGGTATAAGGCGCCAAGGAAATATTTTCTTGAATAAGCGTCATATTCTTATAATATCAAAATCCCGCAGAAAGCGGGACTTTGAAGGAACCGGCGGAGTAAGACCCCAATCTACATCAATGTGGGTACTGCCGCCGATCCCATAGATATAGTAACAGATAAGATTGGATTAGAGAACAACCATTCAGAACTCTGCGTAAGCAAGCATTTCAACACAAAATCCCGGTGAAACCGGGACTATGTGCGATGTAGATATTCCTATTATACGCATTGATACAAAAAAGTCAAGAACAGCCGTGTATACCATGCTCTACACCCTCCGGTTCTCAAACCACGCAACCGTCCGTTTTAATCCTTCTTCAAATGATATATGCGGCTCATAACCAAGCAATTCTTTTGCTCTGGAAATATCCGCATGCGTATGACGTACATCACCCTGCCTCGGCGGGCGCTTCTCTGCGTCAATTTTTCGGCCGGTATACGCCTCTAGCAGTTTTTTTACTTCGTTTACGTTTCTGCGCTCGCCGTGCCCAACGTTGCATGCCTCGCCCCGCAGCTTCTTTTTTGACTCCATTGCCAATATGTTAGCAAACACTACATTGTCTACATAACAAAAATCCCTTGACTGGTTGCCATCACCCTCAAGAAATGCTTTTTTCTTTTTGGGGAAATACAATGCTTCCAACAAAGCTGAAATAACGGTTGAGTAGGAAGAATCTCCGTATTGGCCCGGCCCGAAAACATTAAAATAGCGAAGGCATACGGTATCAAGACCGTGTAATTCGCTAAACATGCCGCAAAACGACTCACCCGCGTATTTCTGCAGCGCATACGGCGACTTGGGACAAGGATTATTCTCCGACTCCTTCGTCGGCAGTTTTTTAGCGCCACCGTATACGGAAGAGGAAGAAGAATATATAAATCGTTTAACCTTATGCTTTTTTGAAGCTTCCAATAGAGCCACGGTTCCTACGATATTAACTTCGCTGGTGCGGCGCGGATACTCCACTGAATATGATACGCGCGGGATCGCGGCGAAGTGAAACACGTACGCGGGCTTATGCCGCGAGAATATGCGCTCTATGAGTTCCTCGTCCAATATGGACCCTTCATAAAAACGCGCGGCAGGATCAAGCAGCTCCTTGCGTCCCGTGGAGAAATCGTCAATGCCGATACCATTGATTTTTGGAAATCGTTTCCTAAATTCTTTGGTAAAATTACTCCCTATGAATCCGGCGCAGCCGGTAACTAAAATGGATCTGGCCATATATCAATAACCGTGAATTACAAAATATCTTTCTTTGAATTACGAAATGTATTATTTGACATCTTGAATGTGCCGAGCCGGGCTATCCACAACACCTTTGGTGTGTGTAGAGCCCAACTAGTTACATTCCTTGCCGCATTTCGTAATTCACTGTCAATAAAGCGCATTTTTAAAATATTCTATTGTTTTCTGCAACCCTTCATCCAATGAAACTGACGGCTGCCATTGCAGTTTCTCCTTTGCGAGCGCAATGTCCGGCTTTCGGCGGCGCGGATCGTCTTCGGGCAATTCCTTAAACATAATGTTTGACTTGGATCCGGTTAGAGAAACGATTTTCTCCGCAATCTCCACTATAGCAAGCTCTTCCGGATTACCCATATTCACTGGTCCGACATACCTGCTGTTCATGAGACGGCAGAGACCGTCCCTCATATCAGAAACATAACAAAACGAGCGCGTTTGCCGGCCATCTCCATAGATCGTTATATCCTCGCCGCGCAGCGCCTGCACAATGAAATTGGATACCACCCGGCCGTCATTTTGCGCCATCCGCGGTCCGTAGGTGTTAAAAATTCTGGCCACCCGGATGTCCACGCCATGATTCCGGTGATATTCAAAAAACAGCGCTTCCGCAATTCTCTTCCCCTCATCGTAACACGCCCGCTGTCCGATTGGATTCACGTTACCGTTGTAACTCTCCGTTTGTGGATGGACAAGCGGATCTCCATACACTTCCGAAGTAGACGCCTGCAAAATCCGCGCCCCGTGCTTTTTTGCAAGCCCGAGCATAGTAATGACGCCGATAGTATTTACTTTGATCGTCCGTATGGGATTTGCCTGATAGTGGATCGGGGAGGCGGGACATGCCAGATTATAAACCCGGTCTATTGCTTCTTCTTCAAAGTATACCGGGTCAACAATATCTTTTTGAAGAAACCGGAATCTTTCATTCTCTACTAGATGCGCAATATTCTTTTTGCTGCCCGTAAGCAGATTATCTATGCCGATTATACGGCAATCTTCATGCTCCAAAATATAATCGCACAAATGGCTGCCGATAAAGCCGGCGCAGCCGGTTACCAAAATCGTTCTCATAGTTCTTTTACCTTTTTCCCTTTTCCTTTTATCTTTCGTTCTATCCATTCCCGATCATGCACGCTCACATCTTCCACGGTAAGCCCCTGTGTTTGCAATAGCGCTTCATTATATTCCCATAATGCATCCAGAAATTTCACCAGCTTCTCAAAACGCTTACGCATCGGATCCCTGCGGGGTGTTTGTTTCAATAACGCTTTTGCCTGCGCGCGAAACGCGCTGACATCTTTTGGAAAGCACGCGCCGCCAAATCCGCGGTAGAGGTTGTGCTCTACGTCCAGCCATGCGTCCCCAATGCGGCTGTCGTGGGCAAGTATGCCGCGCACATTGCGGTAGTCAACGGCAGCCGCTATACCATCTTTTGCAAGCGGCCGTTGAGCCGCCTCGCATATATCCGCAAGCATATTGGCGTAACTTACCTTCAATGCGCCGAAGACGTTGCTAGCGTATTTTCCCATCTCGGCTTCCGTGGCAGTAATACGGACGAAATTATACGTGCCGAGCGTGCCGGGCGAAGAAAAAAACGCCTGCGGAAGCATGGTGAGGATCGGTAACGCATGGCTTTTGGAAGAAGCGGTAAATCCCACCACCTGCCGGTCCGGCCGGATGGTATCTTCCCACGCGCGGGATTCCGTAAGAAATTCCGGATTAAACAACAGCATGTGCTGCGGATATTCTTTCTGCAGGCGTTCGGTCGTCCCCGGCGGCACCGTGGATTTTACCACTATCACCTTGCCGCCCGTAAATATCTTTATCACACTCTCAATGGCCGACGTGTCACACGCGCCATCCTGCTTTGAAGCGGGCGTCGGCAGGCATAGAAACACGACATCCGCCGCATCAAGATTATCGCGCATCTTCTTTGCAGGATCTTTGTCGTACACAAACAAATCCCCGCCGCGCGCATACCCGCGCGCTTCTTCGAAATACCGCTTGAGCTGGCTTCCGACCATGCCGATACCCGCGATACCGATTTTTATTTTGGGTCCCATTAAAAATTATTACTCAAAAATTATTCTAATTGCTCTAATTATTCTAATTGACCTAAGGAATGCCAAAATTCCAATACCCAATCATCAACATAATTTCTTTTGTGATTTAAGTCATTCGGTCATTGGGATTTCCTTAGAATAATTAGGTCAATTAGGGTAATTAGAATAATTTTCAATTTAATTTTTCGTATGTCCAAAATTCTTATAACTGGGGCTACGGGGTTTGTCGGCGCCAATCTTGCGCATCGGCTGGTTTCGCGCGGCGCGGATGTGCATATAATTATGCGCGCCAGTTCGGATGCCTGGCGCATCCGTGATATTTTACCCCGCCTGACTGTGCATAAGGCAAATCTTGCCGATACCCGCGCGGTTGCGCGCGCCGTGAAGAAAGCACAACCCGAAATTGTGTATCATATAGCGGGACCTCCGCATACTTTGTTTACTGATCAGAATGTATTGACAGAGATGGTTGTTTCCAATATTTTGGGAACAATATATTTATTGGAGGCGCTTCGTTATAGTGGTTCCGTTGAGCGTATCGTAAATGTGGGGAGTGTTATGGAGTATGATTCCGATGAAGCGTGGATGCAGGAGTATTCTCTTTTGCGGCCAGCAAATGCGTACGGTGCCTCAAAAGCGTCGCAGAGCTTGTTTGCGCAGTACTATGCGCGTTTTCATAAAATGCCGATTGTCATTGTGCGCCCGTCGCTGCTTTACGGGCCGTATGAAGAAGCGCGCCGCTTGGTGCCGGCGTCTATTCTTGCGCATCTCAAGCAGACGCCTCTCAAGCTCTCTTCGCCCAAGCCGCGAAAAAATTTTTTATTCGTGGAAGACGCGCTTGATGCGTTTGAACGCGCCGCAGAATGCGATGTCGCGCCGGGAGAAATCATCAATATCGGCGCCGGCAGAGAATATTCTATCAAGGATGTTGTTACCACGGTACAGCGGCGCATGAGCACTCCCGTGCCGCTGCAATGGGGCGCGGTTGAGGAGCGGCGATGGGACTCTGCGCGAAAACACGTCTATGACGTGTCCAAAGCAAAAAAAATATTGGACTGGAAAGCCGCTACAACACTGGATGATGGGCTGGCGCGGACAGTTGAATGGTTTAAAAGAAATAGAAATCTTTATTTATAGACATGAAAAAAATACTTCTAACTGGTGCTACTGGCTTTGTAGGAGCGAATCTTATACGGATGCTTGTTGCATCTGGCCAACATACCGTTTTTATATTTGCGCGCAAAACATCAGATATGTGGCGCCTTCAAGGATTTGATGAGGCGGTTGAGAGATATAATATAGATATAACGGATAAGGAATCTGTACGCCAGGGTATTCTGAAAATTCGGCCTGATGTTGTTTTTCATCTTGCTATGTTTGGCGCTTATTCGTACCAAAAAGACATAGAAACGATTGTGCATACAAATATCCTTGGCAGTGTTGCGCTCTTTGAGGCGCTTCGGGAAACAGATTCTGCAATAAGTATTGTAAATATAGGCAGTACTTCCGAGTATGGTTTCAAAAAACATCCAATGAAAGAAACTGATTTATTGGAGCCTAATACTCCGTACGGCATTGCAAAAGCCGCGCAAACTTTTTTTGCGTGTCACTATGCGTTAGCGCACAATCTTCCAATTACCACTCTACGATTAACGCTTGTATATGGTCCCTACGAGGAGTCGGGACGCCTTATTCCTGACATAATGCAGGCGTTCATTAAAAAAGAAACGCTCCGGCTTGCCTCCCGAGATTCTCGACGCGACTTTATTTATGTTGAGGATGTAGTTTCAGCTTTACAGAGCGCTGCAAATCAACCGCAGGTGCCGGGCTCCATTTTTAATGTTGGCAGCGGCATAGATTACGCGGTGGAGGATGTGGTAACGCGCGCATCTGCAATGGCGGGCATAAAAGTTCCTCTCCAGTGGGGGTCCGAAGATAAAAAAAGAACTTATAATGCAGCAGTAAATTGGATTGCTGACATCTCTAAAGCGCGAGAAGAATTGAAATGGCAACCTGCACATACCCTTGAAGAAGGCCTTTTGAAAACTTACACTTGGTACGACAAGAATATCCATCTTTATAATAGGTGAGTTTTTTTACGTTTTATGGTATCTGTGAAAAAACTGAAAACAGAGGCGCGAGAAATTCGGAAAGATGTTCTTGACATGATTGTGTCTGCCCGGGCGATGCATATCGCATCTTCATACTCCATAGTTGAGTTACTCGTTTATTTATACGAGGATTTTTTGCGTGTGGATTTTTCGTTTCAAGCCGATCGTGATAAATTTATTTTAAGCAAGGGGTGGGGAATTTCTACGCTCTATGCCGTCCTTGCGCGTAAGGGATTTTTCAAAAAAGAGTTGCTCGATACATACTGTAAGGATGGAAGTCCTTTTATGGGAGCTGCCACGCGCACCATACCAGGCGTGGAGGCAACCACGTGTTCAATGGGTCACGGATTGCCCATAGGCGTAGGAATGGCGCTTGCAAATCGATTACAGCAAAATCCTGGCAGAGTAGTTGTATTGTTAAGCGACGGAGAATGTGACGAGGGTTCCGTTTGGGAAGCAATTCTTCAGGCAGGCCATTATAAGTTGGATAACTTGATTGCAATTGTAGACTATAATAAATTTCAAAGTTTTGGTCGTGTTGAGGATATTCTTGATCTCGAGCCATTTCCACAAAAGTGGGAGGCGTTTCGATGGAGTGTTCAAAGCATTGATGGGCACAATTTCAATGAGATACGCGATGCTTTTAAAAAATTACGAAAGGGAAAACCGAATGTTATTATAGCGCATACTATAAAAGGGAAAGGTCTTTCTGTGATGGAAGGTAAGAATGAGTGGCATTATCAAACTCCGGGTGAAGCCGAAATCGCCATAGCGGAGAAAGAGTTATGAGAACTGCTTTTGTAGAAACTGTAACTGAATTAATGCGGGGAAGGGATGATGTTGTGCTTATTACCGCTGACATGGGCTTTTCTGTTTTTGAAGAATTACAGAATGAATTTTCTGAAAGGTTTATGAATACAGGTGTTACGGAACAAAGTTCCGTGGGCATTGCGGCCGGCCTTGCGCTTTCTGGATATCGAGTTTTTTTCTATACGTTGGCCCCTTTCGCAACCATGCGTTGTTTTGAACAGATCCGTGTTGATGTTGCCATGCAAAAAGCAGGCGTCATAATTGTGGGGGTTGGCGCTGGTTTTGGATTTGGGCAGCTGGGTCCTACGCATCACGCCATAGAGGATATAGCAATCATGCGGAGTATTCCCGGTATGACAGTTGTGTGTCCGGGGGATCCGGCAGAGACCCGCGCGGCAACAAAAGCGCTTGCGCGCATGAAGGGGCCGGCGTATCTGCGGATAGGGAAAAAGGGTGAGCCGGAGGTGCACACCGGACGTGTTTCGTTTTCACTTGGCAAGATAATTCCGGTGGAGGGCGGCGCCGGGAGCGAGTGTACGCTGTTTGGCACAGGGAATATGGTGCGTACGGCGGTTGATACCGCGGCGCTATTGCGGAACAAAGGCGTCAAAGCTGCGGTTGTCTCCGTGCCGACTGTAAAGCCGTTGGACATTGCGGGGATTGTGAGTTATGCGAACGGCGCGCGCGTTGCGGCAACGTTGGAAGAGCATTCCATTATCGGTGGACTGGGCTCTGCGGTCGCCGAAGTGCTGGCCGAGAACAATGGTACGGTTGAGAATTTTATGCGCTTCGGCGTCCATGACGTATTTACGTTCCGAGCCGGATCGCAAGAATATCTCAGACGACAGCACGGCCTTTTACCGGAACAGATTGCAGGGCGCATTTTACAAACGTTTAAAAAAAGGTAGAGTAGAGGAACTGAAATAAACCCTAAACTCTAAACAAACTCAAAGCTTAAAGTTCAAAGCGTTTTGGGTTTAAAATTTTGAGTTTGGAACTTGTTTAGAGTTTAGGGTTTGGAATTTAGAGTTTTATTGCATGCGTGTGCCTTATGCACAATCAGTCCATGGTAAGCCGGAGATAGATGCGGTAGTCGACGTGTTGCGCGGGAATACGGCCGTGGGCGCAAAAACCGCCGAATTTGAACGGCGCATTGCGCGGCTGTTTGGCAAGAAATACGGCGTGATGGTAAACTCCGGCTCCTCGGCAAACATACTTGTCGTGGAACTCATGAATCTTCCGGAAGGGTCGGAGGTAATTACGCCATCGCTTACGTTCAGCACGGTGGTGGGGCCGCTGGTGCAGCATCGGCTTACCCCCATGTTTGTGGACGTGGTGCCAGGAACATATCTTTTGAATATTGATCAGGCAGAAAAAGCCATTACCAAAAAAACGCGCGCGCTCATGGTGCCCTCGCTTCTGGGGAATGTCCCCGATCTTCCGCGTTTGCGCAACATAGCCGACGCGCATAAGCTAATTTTGGTGGAAGATTCTTGCGATACGCTTGGTGCGCGCATAAATGGGAAACCCACGGGATCGTATTCCGATATTACAACAACAAGTTTTTATGGCTCGCATATTATCAACGGCGCAGGCGGCGGCGGCATGATTATGACGCACGACAGAACACTCGCTGGTCGCGCGCAAGTACTGCGTGGCTGGGGGCGGTCCTCTTCGCTTTTGGGAGAATCGCGCGCATCGGAAAATATAAAAAAGCGGTTTGATGTGGAGGTTGACGGCATTCCGTATGACGCGAAGTTTGTGTTCAGCGAGATGGGATATAATTTTTTGCCGCTTGAATTGAGTGCGGCGTTCGGGCTCAAACAACTGGACCGCCTGCCAAAGTTTTCTGAAACGCGCCGGAAAAACTTTTCGCGTCTCCGGGATTTTTTTGAAAAATATCGCAATTTTTTCCTGCTGCCGGAAACTATGCCCGGTGTTGTAACAAACTGGCTCGCGTTTCCACTTACCATCCGTGATGAAGCGCCGTTTTCGCGGCGGGATATTTGCGCCTATCTTGAAAAAAACGATATACAGACGCGCCCCATCTTTACCGGAAATATTCTGCGCCAGCCGGCGTTTCAAACTATCCAGCATAAAAAAGCGGTAAAAGAGTATCCAGCTACCGAACACGTAATGCGCGGCGGATTCGTGGTGGGATGTCATCAGGGGCTTGACGCTAAGCAGATTGGGTATATGGAAGAAGTTTTTAGGAGGTTTTTGAAGAAATACAAATGAAACTCAAAATTCAAAATTCAAAAATCAAAACGCAAAACTGAAACTTCAAACTTAAAACTTTTAGTTTTTATTTTTGAGTTTAAGTTTTGACTTTTGCATTATGAGTTTTGGGTTATCTTTTATGTCTTTTCTTACCGACAAAATGCTCTCCGTTGTAATCCCCTGCTACAACGAAGAATCCAACATTCCGGAATTGTACCAGCGGCTTTCAAAAGTTCTTCGGGAAAGCGCGCCGCAGTACGAAATTATTTTTGTGGATAACGTCAGCCGCGACCGTACGCGCGAGCTTCTGCGGGACTTTGCAGCCCGCGACGGTCATGTAAAAGCGTTGTTTTTTGCGCGCAATTACGGTAATTCGCAGTATGGCTATTCGGCAGGCACGGAGTATGCCCGCGGGGATGCGATAATCTGGATGGAAGCCGATCTCCAAGATCCGCCGGAAGTTATTACGGAGTTTATTAAAAAATGGCAGGAAGGCTTTAAAGTAGTCTATGGCGTGCGCCCGCGTTCAACGGGTTCATTTTTCTCGCGGCTGTTCCGGCGGGGGTTTTACCGCCTATTTGATAAGCTTTCTTATCTGAATATTCCGGCTGATGCGGGAGATTTCTCGCTGCTTGACCGGCAGGTTGCGGACGTGTTTAACAAGTTGCCGGAGCGCTCGCGGTTTGTGAGGGGTATCCGCGCATGGCTGGGGTTCCGGCATACGGGCGTGGTATATAACCGCGAGGATCGAAAAGGCGGCGTTACGTCCAACCCCGGCTTTGCCAAGAATTTTTGGTGGGCGAAAAAGTTTATATTTTCATTTTCCGAAGCTCCGTTTGCGTTTATTACACGTGTTGCGTTTTGGATTGCCATATTATTTCCGTTCTTTGCCATAACATTCATTATTCTCGCATTTTTCGGCACGCTATCATGGTTTGCCGCTTTGGTGTCTATTATCGTATTATTCCTGCTCACATTTCATTCAATCGCCTTGTCATTTCTGGGGGAAGCCGTGAGTATTATGTTTGAGGAAACAAAACAGCGCCCGAAATATATTGTAGAAGAGGCGCTCAATGTTGATTTGATATAAAGCTTATCCACAGCTTTAGGGGGGGTATTTCACATTAGGTTTTATAAAAAGCTATACTAAAAAGGTGAGTCGAAACAAAACCTCTTTTATTTATTGGTTATAATTATAACGCAGACTATATGACAAATGTTTTCTCTTCGCTTTCTCGCGCTCGTCGCGAGGCGGCTATCGCGGTTGCTGTTTTTTTGGCGGCAGCGTTTTTATTTATTGGCCTTACCGTATGGGGAACTACTATTGGTACCAACATTGATGCCACCGGCACGTTGGGCGCGGCAACTAGCACGCCCTGGGGCGATTTGGCGGTTGATCAGGTTGAAGGTAAGAGTGAATTGCGTCCGGTGTTTGTGGTGGGAGACAATGCGACGGCAACGCCGGCGATCTTTGTTTCCCAAAAGGGTGTTGTTTCATTCGGATCTTCAACGCCGTCTGATTTGTTCTTGAATGTCGGCGATGTGGTTATCGGCCGCCATGGAGCTACCAGCGACTTATATGTCTCCGGCGGGCTTGGCGTGGGAGACGCTACCACAACTGATAGCGCTTTTGTGGTAGGTTCCAACTTGTTCTTGTTCGGCAATGGTAATTTGTTTGTAGGCGGTACCACGACGGATTATGGTTTTGTGGTAGAAACCAAAAAGTTTACATTCTCTACCGGGGACACAAGCACTTCCACGCTGCAAATACTGAATGAAGCAGCTGCCAACGGAGCTAACTCTTGCATAGAAATGAGTTCTGATGGTCTTATCTATCGAATAATGATCAACGGTGACGGCAATGATGTTCTGGTGGAAGCAGGCACCTGCGCAGGTGATTAATAGCTAACCCAAAGCACATTATATGATATTGAGCAGGAAAATTAATATTCCGTTTGCTTCATTGCTCGCTTTGTTTGGTATGCTTGTGTTGTTCACCGCGCGGATTGCGTTCGCCATACCGGTAAGCCAGGATGTTACCTTGAAAACTACGAACGGCGCTGACGTAACAATGCTTGCAAATTCAAGTTTTGACGAGCTTATCATCGGCGGCAATACGTTTACTTTTACGCTTTCCGGAACGCAGACAGTTAATTTGCGCGATAGCGATGCGCAGGTGATGAATACGAATGTGGATGGCGTTAAACACGTCTGCAACAGCGAGAACTCCGAGTTGACGCTAGATGCGTCAAAAGCCACGAGCTTTATTGTAACGATGGAGGGCTTTGCATGTTCCAGCGGAGGCGGCGGGGGATCCAATGCGACATCGCCTTCAACTTCAACAGATACCACTACCACAACTACTACTGATTCAACTGCTACAACAGAAGATACTACTGCAACGGACACTACCACTGCAACAGAAATAACAACGGATTCGCAGTACTTGGAAGGCGCACCGCCTCCGACAGTTCCGTTAAGACGGCCAGGTCCATTGACAGCGCCCTCTGTTATAGTTACAGCGCCCGGCCCCTTGTTCCCAGCAATAACAACGCTTTCGCGCGGCCTTACTTTTGGATCAGAAGGGAATGATGTGCGCGCGTTGCAGGAAGCGTTGGCAAGTATGAAGGATGTATATCCGGAAGGGTTGGTTACGGGTTACTACGGCGCGCTTACCAAAACCGCGGTAGCGAAGTTTCAGATGAAGTACGGTATTGTCTCTTCGTCGTCTGATCCGGGATATGGCTATGTAGGTCCCATGACGCGTGCGAAGCTCGCGGAAGTGTTTGGGAGCGCGCCTGTTGCGGGCACGTCCGCTCCGTCCGTTTCGGCAGCGCAAGCCGCGCTTACCCGTGACCTTGATCCGGGAGACTCCGGCAATGATGTAACGCAGCTTCAAGTGTATCTTGCCGCTGATGCGGAGTTGTATCCGGAAGGCAAGGTTACCGGGTACTACGGTTCCCTTACCACCGCAGCAGTTAAGCGGTTCCAGGCGCGCTATGGTATTGCGCAAGTAGGCCGCGTGGGTCCGCAGACACGGGCAAAGCTGAACGAGGTAATGGGCGGCGGCACTACAAGCCAGGAAGCGGCGCTGCAACAGCAAGTTCAGGATTTGCAATCGCTCATCAATTCTCTCCAGCAACAGATTCAATCGGTGCAATACTAAACAGCACGCGGAAAACAAAAACCCTTCCAATTCGGAGGGGCTTTTGTTGAGTTACCTTCCTTCCCGCGAGAGAATGACCCAGATGGTTTTGAGCGCTATATTCAGGTCCAGGGCGACGGACCTGTTTTTTATGTAGTAGAGATCTAACTGCAATTTCTGCATGGCGTCTTCCACGGATGCGCCGTACGGGAAATTGATTTGCGCCCAGCCGGAAAGCCCCGGGCGCACCAGGTGGCGGATCTCGTAAAACGGAATTTGCGCTTTGAGCGTCTCTATAAACTCGGGGCGTTCCGGGCGCGGCCCCACGAAACTCATCTCGCCTTTTAAAATATTTATAAGCTGCGGCAATTCGTCAAGACGGCTATTCCGAAGAAACCTGCCGGCGCGCGTTATGCGGCCGTCACCTTGCTCTGCCCATCGCGCCTTGCCGTCCTCGGCGAGACCATCGGGGGTTGAGGCGATCATGGAGCGGAATTTATAAATCGTAAAGGGAATGTCGTTTTTGCCAATTCTTTTCTGGCGGATGAATACCGGCCCGCGCGAATCCAGCTTGATGGCAAGCACAATGAAGGGAGTCATAATAAGGACGGGTAGGCAGAGCAGGAGCGCCACAAATGCATCGTAGCTTCGTTTGATTACTTCAAATACACGCTTTTCCCGCTCGCTCACGTTTTCCAAAAACCATATTTCTGATATAAGGGAAACAGGTACTTTGCCCGTCATCTGCTCGTAGAATGTGGGAAAGTCCATAAACCGTATCTTGAGCGGAAGCACGTTGTAGAGCATGCGAACGAATTCCTTGTTAGAGTGCACTTCCGCGGAGGCGACCACCAGCGATATGTTTTCATGTTGCAGGAGGCGGGGCAGTTCCGCATCAAATGGCAGTATTGGTATTCCGGAGGGAGGTAGGTTTTTCGAAGGCGACGGCTCAGCATGTACCAACGCCGCAACGCGGTAGCCAAGATGCGGATGGTTGTTAAGCGTGCGGGAGAGGGCAATAACTTCATCGGAAACGCCAAAAAATAATATGTTCGTTTTTGACGTGTTGCGGATTATGGCGCTCGCGAGCATGCGCCAGCCGATAAGCAGCCCCATGGAAAGGGCGATTACAATAAGAAGATTTGTCTTCGGCGTAATAACGAACGCGGGGACGAGATAAAACAAAAGCACGGCTAGTAAGCCTGCGGCGGCTATGGTACGCAGAATCCGTTCCTTTACCGTACGGTCCGCGCTCCATACATTTTGTTCATAGAGGCCTGCGATAAAAAAGAGGAGTATCCAGATGCCAAATACCGCCAAAAAAGGAAATTTGTGGATTTTCCACGGCTCGGCAAGGTCAATGCCGTAACGAGCTAAAAGCGTAAATGCAAGGGCGGCATAGAGAAAAAAAAGATCACCGACGGCAAGGGAAAGGGTAATAAGGCGTTTTTGAGGCATATATATCGTACGTTATGTTATTTTGCATGTCTTTACAATGTGCTATAGTTATTTCCATGAATTCCACAACGGAAAAGCTGCTGCTATGGGGAGTGCGGATCGGTGTTTTGCTGGTGTTTGCCGCGCCTCTCGTTGTCGCTCCTACTATGTTTTTCCCCTATATAACCGGAAAAAATTTCTTCTTTCGCATACTAACAGAGATCGTATTCGGTGTATGGCTGGCGCTGGCGCTGGCATTTCCTTACTACCGCCCGCGGCGCGGTATCGTGCTGTGGGCGCTCGCGGCGTTTATAGCCGTACTTACGATAGCCACTGTCTTCGGCGCGGATCCGTATCATAGTTTCTGGTCTAACTTCGAGCGGATGGAGGGACTTATAACGTATTTGCATCTCTTTGCATTGTTTTTGATGATATCATCGGTATTTCGCGCGCGTTGGGATTGGTCGCTGCTTTTTCACACATCAGTTTTTGTGAGCATCTTTGTATCGTTCTATGGATTTTTGGAAAAGACGGGAGCCGTACAAGTGCCGGGTTCCACCGGTGAGCGTATTTTCTCCAGGCTGGGCAACCCCATTTACTTTGGGGCATATCTGCTTTTTCATTTCTTTATCCTTGGCATCTTATGTTCCTGGACGCGCAATGTCTGGCTTCGCGCGGGATACAGCGTTATTTTTCTTTTCCAATTGTATCTCTTTCTATTCACCGAAACACGCGGGGCGCTTCTGGGGTTTTTCGCGGGCGCATGTGTTACCCTTCTTCTTTTTGTGTTTCTTTCTGAAAGCCGGCGCGTGCGTCTGGCGGGCGGCGCAGTACTTGCAAGTGGACTCATGCTTGCCGGCGCCTTGTTTCTCTTTCGTGAAAGCGCATTTATCCAATCAAACGCGCTTTTGGCTCGGATGGCGGACATTCGTCCCGCATCGGGGACGGCACAATCGCGCTTTATGATATGGGGCATCGCATGGGATGGACTTAAAGAGCGTCCCCTATTGGGATGGGGTCCGGGGAATTTCATTATTCCGTATGCGAAATACTATAATCCGGATTTGTTTGGCAACGAGCCGTGGTTTGACCGTGTGCATAATATGCATTTTGAATGGCTGATTGCCGGCGGCATGTTGGGGTTTGCCGCGTATCTGGCGCTTTTGACAGCAAGCGCTATTGTCATCTGGCAACTGTGGCGCCGCCATGTGTTTGATACGGCGCAGGCGGCGCTGACGGCTGGATTTTTCGCCGCGTATTTGGCGCAAAACACATTTGTGTTTGACACTATTGTAACGTACCTTTTTCTGGTGTTGTTTCTGGCGTTTTTGCAAAGTATGCGCGCACCGGCTGATATGCAGCATACGTATGCGCCGATTCATCAAAAGCTTGTTGCAGGCATGGTGATAATGGTTCTCGCAATCGGCGCCGCGTACATTGCAAATGCCGCTCCCATGCGCGTGGCGCGCGGCATTATAGAAATGCTGGGCGAGACGTCGCGGCCGGGCACAACAGTACTGAGCGTCAATTCTAAATTTGACACCGTTCTCCGGGAAGGCACGTTCGGCGTTACCGAAGCGCGGGAACGTTATGTGGATGTTGTGTTTCAGGCAAGCCGTACCAAAGGGATCGGTCAGCAGGATTTTACCATGCTAGTTTCAAAAGGTATTGAGGAATTAAAGAAAGAGACTGACGGGCGTCCGCATGCGGTTCGCGAGATTATTACATTAGGAAAGCTCTACCAGCTTCATTTTGTTGCTACGGGAGATGAGCGCAGCAGGGATGCATCGCTTGCCGCGTACAACGAAGCGCGAAAGTTGGCGCCTCATTACCCGCCGGTGTATATAGGCACGGCGGAAACCTATTTGGCGGCGCAGGATCCAAAGAATGCGGCTGAAGTAATGGATAGTATTTATGGAGAGATGACGCGGCCTACGCCGTTTATCTACAGTCTTCTTTCCGTGAGTATACTGGCAGGCGATTATGAGAAGGCGACGCGGCAGGTTGCGCAATATATCAGTATGGGGAATACGCCAAATTTCCCCGGTGCGGCACCCTTTGAGCAGGAAAAACTCGCGCTTGTTATCCAACGCGCTCTTGCCGTGAATGGAGATGCGGCCGGACGCAGACAATTTATGGATTCCTTGCAGCCAACGCTGGATGCGGCAACAAATATTGATTTATTGCTTGCCACGGCAAATATGGAAGCGGAATTGGGACGCAAGGAACGGGCGCGCGGCTATGCGGAACGGGTTCTTGCGGCAGACCCGGCGCGCGCGCCAGAAGTAGAAGAATTTTTACGCTCACTTGATGATTCGTAATATACTATTTTGGATTCTCGCGGCCGTTTTTATTCTTATCCCGCTTCTCGTGTGGCGCGGAGTGTTTTTTCCGTACACATTTATAAAAACAATCGCATTTTACATACTTGTTGATGCGGCGCTATTGGCGTGGTTTTTGTTGGCGTTCTCAAAGCCGGAGTACCGGCTGCGCGTTTCTTGGATTGCCGGCGCTGTTGTGTTATTTCTTGGCATTCTCGGCATCACGGCGCTTACTGGCGTGGATACCGGAAAAAGCATCTGGTCGGATACGGAACGCATGTTTGGCTTGATAACGTGGCTGCATCTCGGCGCGCTGTTTTTCATACTTTCCTCCGCGGCTCTCCGCGAGCGGGAATGGGATATCCTCTTTCATTGCGCGGCGGGAACGGGGTTACTTGTTGCAATTCATGCCGTCTGGCAGGGGCTTACCGCGCCAGATTTAGCAGTTGCCACCATAGGGAATGCGGCGTATCTCTCTTCGTATCTTGTCCCAGTATTTTTTCTTGCACTCTTTCTTTTGTTTCGGGAGCAGAAATTCTCCGCGCGCGCATGGATGTATGGCGCGGCTGCGTTGCTTATGCTGTTTGCTCTTGTGTTTACCGAAGCGCGGGCAGGTATTGTGGGGCTGGGAACGGGATTGTTCGCGAGTCTTATTTTATTTTTAATTTTCGGAGAAAAGACGGGAAACACGCTTTCATTTTCAAACGTGAAGCTCAAGCGGATTGCGGGCGCGGTTTTGGTGATTGGTGTGCTGGGCGCCGCAGTTCTTTTCATGGCCCCGCAAGTTTCGCAGAAAATTTTGCCTGGGCGGCTTCAGAGTCTTTTTGATTTTACTATTGAGGAACGGACTGCATCGGGGCGCATTCTGGCCTGGCGCGTGGCATGGGAAGGCTGGAGTGAACGCTTGATGGTGGGGTGGGGACCCGAAAATTTCAATGTTCTCTTTGACGCGCATTATGACCCCGCGCTCTATACGGTGGAGCCGTGGTTTGATCGCGCGCACAATGTTGTTTTTGATGTGGGATCGACCTCCGGCGTTTTAGGTCTGCTTGCGTATCTGGGCATGTTCGGCGCAGCCGGCTTTCTGGCAGCGCGATCATGGAAACGGGGAAGTATGCCGTTTTGGAGCATGGCTCTGCTGATCTCTTTGCTGATTGCGCATCTTGCGCAGAACATGTTTACGTTTGATACGCTCACATCGTTCATGATTATTATATTTGTGTTCGGGTATATAGATGCACAAGAACACAACGCGCCGCGTCTTGGTTACACAGGAACGCGCAATGACAACAATACTCCGGGTATGCCGAACCGGGCTATCCACACTGCCTTCGGCGCGTGTAGAGCTCGGTTAGTCACAACCCTGCACCTATTTCGTAATTCACAGAAACATGCGTTTATATACTGGATCCCCGCATGCGCGGGAACGCTAATTTTGCTCTATGCGATAGCGCTCAAGCCGCTTCTTGCGAACACGGCGGCGCACAGAGGATGGGAGTTGCTGCGTACCGGCGGCGGCGATGCGGCGGCGATTTCTCAATTTGAAAAAAGCATCTCCCATGGCACGCAGTATTCCATAGATGCGCGGCGGTTTGCGGCCGAGTATGTGTTTGAGTTCCTAAAACAGGGCGGCAGCAGGCCGGATGCATCGCTTACACGGCTTATGGCGTATGCAATAGAAAAAATGGATGAGAATATCGCGGCCGATCCCCGAAACGTAAAATGGGTGATGTACCGGGGGCAGTTGTACAGTTTAATGGCGCAGAAATTTGACGCCGCGCTTGCCCGCAAAGCGGAAGAGGATTTTCTCCGCGCGAAAGAAATGTCCCCCGGGCGGCCACAGATTTACTTGGAGCTTGCCCAAGCGCGCAAGGTGCAGGGTGATGTTGCGGGAGCTTGGGAATATCTTGATTATATATTGCAGACGTTGCCAGAATTTGAATTTGGTCATCTCAATGCCGCGGTACTTGCTATAGAAACCGGCAATGAGGAGCGCGAAAAAATTCAAAAAGAGTGGTTTCAAATGCATGGCGGCCTTCGACAGGAAGGATTGCGCGATGCGTATTATAAGCGGGAGCGGTTTTCTGACGCCGTGCGCGTACAGGAGGAAATTGTCCGGGCTATTGAATCGGGTCCGAGCGAGTTGACGCCGCGGCAGCGGGCGGTATACTATGCGCATCTGGCGGCGTTATATCAAAAAGCGGGAGAGACGGAACATGCGCGGGAAGCGGCAAGGAAGGTGTTACAGCTTGATCCGGGGAGGAAGAG
>Ga0137829_11629047_pt1 | contig 23985 bp, 23 predicted proteins | sample OV2TP2_FD_97737 | JGI IMG/M metagenome (GOLD analysis project Ga0137829, IMG submission 97737) | reverse complement strand
CATCAACCGAACAGGAGTAAAAGTTTCAGATAAAGACATCCATAGCTGGATAAAAAACAAACCAACGGTTCAATAATTTTTTATGGAAAAGAAAAACACATCGAGAAGAGATTTTCTTATTACCGGATTGCTGGCAGGTGCAGCAGCAGGTTGCTCGGGCAATAACCCGTTTACTCCCGGCGCCGACCAGGAAGTGACACCCTCCGGCGAAAAAGTAAAACTGCTTTCGGCCGACGGCGAGATTATTGAAGTGGATAAAGCTTTTCTGAAACCCGTACCAGATGTGTCGCATGTGACCAATGCGGAAGCAAGAAAAGGAATTGCGGGAAAAAAATTTGTGATGGTGATTGATCTTTCCCGCTGCAAAAACCTGAAGAAATGCCAGGAAGCCTGCAACCACATGCATCATGTGCACCCCGGACAAAACTGGCTGAAAGTATATCCCATGCAGGATGCAGAACATACTGCTCCTTATTGGCAGCCTACCACCTGCATGCACTGCGATGAGCCGCCCTGTGTAAAAGTTTGCCCCGTGGATGCCACATTCAAGCGCCAGGATGGAATAGTGCTGATTGACAGCAACCGCTGTATTGGCTGTCGTTTCTGTATGGCTGCCTGCCCTTATTCTACCAGGGTTTTCAATTGGGAAAAACCGGATATACCTGTTGAAATTGCCAGCCGGCCATACAACTGCGAAACCAGCGTGCCACAGAAAAAAGGAACGGTGGGCAAATGCGATTTCTGTCCTGATATGGTTCGGAAAGGTGAATTGCCCCATTGCGTCACCGCCTGTCCCAATGGTGTTTTTTTCTTTGGCGATCTGAATGAAGATTCGGTGACCAATGGCTCAGAAACTTTCCGGTTCAGCGATTTGATCCGTGATAAATCCGGTTACCGGCTTGAGGAAGATTTAGGCACCAAGCCCAGCGTATATTATTTGCCGCCGGTAAACAGGAACTTCAAATTTGAAGAAGGATTGAAAACAGAAGAAAAGAAAACAGCTCATTCATAAAAATTTCACACCGTGGATACCCCAACTGTTTTAACTGCGCCGAAAACCACTGCAATTGATCCCGCCGGGCAAATAACCCACGACCTGCTGCCACAGCCTTTCGGCAAAAAGGGAAAAATATGGACGGCGATTCTCATTGCTATTTGTCTTGTCGGTGCATTTGCATATTACCGACAGCTAAGACACGGCCTGGTAGTAACCAATATGGGCGACTATGTATCGTGGGGCATTTACATTTCCAACTTTGTTTTTTTTGTTGCCATCAGCCTGGTGGGTTCGCTCATCACAGCCATTTTCAGGCTCGGCAATGTGCAATGGAGCACTCCGCTTACCCGCATTGCCGAAATCATAGCCGTATCGGCCATCGTATTTGCATCCATCATCATCATTGTTGATATGGGCCGGCCTGAAAGATTGCTCAACCTTTTTGTTCATGGCCGCATCCAGTCGCCCATTATGTGGGATGTGATAGTTATCGGCACTTACCTCATCATCAGCCTGCTGCTTCTTTACCTCCCTTTACTGCCCGATTTGAAAATAATGAACCAGGTTAAAATGAAGAATCCAAAATGGCTTTCAAAGTATTACCATTTCATTGGTTCATTCTGGAAAGGCACAGTTGAACAAATTAAGATTAACAACAAAGCCATTCACCGGCTTTGCATACTCATTATCCCGGTAGCTTTTTGCATCCACACGGTTACTTCCTGGCTTTTTGCCACTACTTACCGCCCCGGATGGGACAGCACCAACTTCGGAGCCTACTTTGTTTCCGGTGCCTTTCTGGTAGGCGCAGGTGCTGTGGTGGTGGCTATGTACGTTTTCCGCAAGGTGTACAGCCTGGAAAAATACATCACGGAAAAACATTTTGACCGGATGGGCAAGGTAGTGGTGATGCTGGCCATGCTCTACCTCTATTTTAATGTGAACGAATACCTGGTGCCGGCATTTAAAATGAAGAGGCATGAAGAATCGCACCTTTCCAATCTTTTTGCCGGAGAATTTGCGCCGTTATTCTGGTTTGCCATCCTGGTGGGTATGGTTATACCTATTCTCATTATGCTTTTCCGGTCGGGCCGTAAACCCCTGCCCATGTTTATTGCCGGAGTAATGGTGGTGGTAGGCGCCTGGTTCAAACGTTACCTGATAGTAACCCCCACCCTGCTGCACCCCATGCTGCCCATGCAGGATGCGCCTGAAAGATTCAAACACTATTTTCCCAGCTGGGAAGAATGGGCCATCGCCATGGGCTCGCTGGCCGGGGCCCTGCTCATCATAACTTTTTTTGTACGGATATTTCCCATCATTCCTATTCACGAAACAATTGTTGAAAAAAATGAACCCGCTGAAAAATAAATTCTGGCTGCCGCTGTTTTTCTTTCTGGCAAGTTTTACTTCACTAACCGGCCAGGACTCTACTGTTCATACGCTGATACTGGGCATCAGTTATTATTTGCCTGCCGATAATATTCCTTACCTGAAAGTGAAAGCAACTGAAAAAGTGGAGAGAAAATTCATCCCGCAAAAGGACATCATTGCTTCGGTTTATATAAATGAAGAAACGGAAGCAAATCTTTTGAAAAAAACCAGGACGGATGAAAAGGGTGAAAGCATTGTTTACCTGCCCGCAGCGCTGAAACCCTTATGGGACAGTTCGGCTTTGATGAAATTCATTGTAAGCTCCGAAGCAGCAAAAATCTTTGAACCGGCAAGCAGTGAAATAGAAATCACAAAAGCGAAAATCGAAATTGACACATCTACAGTGGATGAAGTAAAAAACATCACAGCAAAAGTATTGGAGCTGAAAGACGGCGACTGGCAGCCCGTAAATGAAGCGGAACTGAAAATTGCAGTAAAGCGTTCATTGGGTATTTTGCCGGCCGGCGAAGAAGAATTATATACAACTGATTCCACCGGTATAGCAGTGGCTGAATTTAACAAAGACAGCCTGCCTGGCGACGACAAAGGCCAGCTCACTCTTGTAGCATACACCGAAGACAATGAACTCTACGGAAATATTTTTGCTGAAATGATTGTACCATGGGGCGTAGCGCCGCAACCTGATACAACTTTCTTCGATAAGCGTTCGCTTTGGGCCACCCGGTTCAGAACACCCTATTGGCTGCTTACTCTGGCCTATGCTGTTATCGGCATCGTGTGGGGAACACTCATCTACCTCTTCTTTCTGCTTCTGAAAATCCGCAGGCTGGGGAAGGTTTCAGTATAAAAGATAAATTTTTTTTAACGCAAAAAATTAAAAGAACACTGCTCAATGTCACTTCATTGTCCTGCATATTTTACAATTGGTTTTCCAATGCCATTTTGGAAGTAAAGTATTGAGAGAATCAACAGAATTCTTTTACAGATATCTTACCTGCACTTTACAACTTTTCACTATCTTCCTTTTTTACTTTTGACTTTTTTAATTTCAACCTGATGTCTCAATACATTCTTGCCCTCGACCAGGGCACTACCAGCAGCCGCAGTATTGTATTTGATAAAAAAGGAAACATCATCAGCACGGCGCAAAAAGAATTCCGGCAGATATTTCCTCAACCGGGATGGGTGGAGCATGATGCGGAAGAAATCTGGGCTACACAGGCTGGCACAATGGCTGAAGCATTGTCCAAAGTAAATATCACTATGAAACAGGTTGCCGGCATTGGCATCACCAACCAGCGGGAAACAACTGTGCTGTGGGAACGCAGCACGGGCAAACCCGTTTACCATGCTATCGTGTGGCAGGACCGGCGAACGGCATCGTATTGCGATGAACTGAAATCAGCAGGACATGCAAATACCATTCAGCAAAAAACCGGTTTGGTGATTGACGCTTATTTCAGCGCCACCAAACTGAAATGGATTCTTGATAATGTGCCCGGTGCAAGAACAAAAGCTGAAAAAGGCGGACTGGCATTTGGCACCATTGACAGCTGGCTGGTTTGGAAACTGACCAATGGCGCTGTGCATGTCACTGATGTATCGAATGCTTCCCGCACCATGCTGCTGAATATTCATACCTGCACCTGGGATGATGAGTTGCTCAGTCTTTTCAACATCCCGAAATCAGTTTTGCCGGAAGTAAAGCCGAGCAGCCATATTTACGGAGTAACGTCACATGCCGGGTTCAGTCCGCAGGTTCCGATTGCAGGCATTGCCGGCGATCAGCAGGCGGCCTTGTTTGGCCAGATGTGTACCCGCCCCGGCATGGTGAAGAATACGTACGGCACCGGTTGTTTTATGCTGATGAATACAGGGACAAAAGCCATTGCCTCAAAAAATAATTTATTAACCACCATTGCCTGGCAGCTTGACGGTAAAACGGAATACGCACTGGAAGGAAGTGTATTCATCGCCGGCGCGGTGGTGCAGTGGCTGCGTGATGGTTTGAAAATAATCCGCTCATCAGCTGAAGTAGAAACTTTAGCGTCTTCCGTCAATGATGCTGATGGAGTTTATATAGTTCCTGCATTTGCTGGTCTCGGTACACCGCATTGGAACCAGCATGCACGGGGCAGTATTTTCGGGCTCACAAGGGGCAGCACCCATGCCCATCTTGCCAAAGCTGCGCTGGACAGCATTGCCTACCAGGTTTATGATGTGCTGAAAGCCATGGAAGCCGATGCGGGAATCTCCATTGCCGAACTGAGAGCAGATGGCGGTGCCACCGTTAATAATGCCCTGATGCAGTTTCAATGCGATATACTGAACACAAAAGTGATTCGTCCCAAAGTGACGGAGACCACGGCGCTGGGCGCTGCCTACCTCGCCGGCCTTGCAGTTGGCTATTGGAAAAATATTGATGAGATACAGCAGCAGTGGCAGGTGGATAAAGAATTTTTACCGGCCATGAACGATCAAAAAATAAATGAACTTGTAAAGGGATGGCAGCGGGCGGTGAATACTGCTATTTTGTGGACAAATGATAAATAAACCAAATGTTCAATGCTCAATGTTCAATTTTCAATACGCAAATTTGATGAATGCTATAAATTGAAAATTGAGCATTGATAGCTGAGCATTGAACATTTCTATGCATATCAAATAAGTAATGTATGAAGAGGACAAAGATGATAGAACAGCTTAGTGCCACACAGGAATTCGACATCTGCGTCATCGGTGGCGGCGCCACGGGCCTGGGCATTGCCGTGGATGCGGCATCACGGGGATGTAAAACTGTTCTGTTCGAAAAATATGATTTTGCCAAAGGCACTTCCAGCCGCAGCACCAAGCTGGTGCATGGCGGTGTGCGGTATATGCAGCAGGGCAATATCAGGCTGGTGATGGAAGCATTAAAGGAAAGAGGATTGCTGAAAAAAAATGCGCCGCACCTGGTCAAGAACCAGTCTTTTGTAATTCCTAATTATAAATGGTGGGAAAATCCGTTTTACGGCATCGGGTTGAAAGTGTACGACTGGATGGCAGGCAGCCTGGGACTGGGTCCTTCAAAATTTTTAAGCAGGGAAGAAACCCTGGCATTGGCTCCCAACCTGGATGCGGAAGGATTGCGGGGCGGCGTGCTGTATCACGACGGGCAGTTTGATGATGCCCGTCTCGCAATTCATCTGGCAATGACCGCAGCCGGCTATGGCGCAGTCGTATTAAACTACATGAGTGTTGAGGGGCTGCTGAAAGCCGACGGAAAGGTTTGTGGTGTGGAAGTGAAAGACAGTATCCATTCAAAAGAATACAGCATCAAAGCCAAAGCCGTTATCAATGCCACGGGAATTTTTTCCGACAATATTGTACGAATGGATGACCCAGGCGCAGCACCGATGATAACGCACAGCCAGGGCATTCACCTGGTGTTTGATAAATCTTTTTTACCCAGCGATACAGCCATCATGATTCCAAGAACGGACGATGGCCGGGTGCTGTTTGCTGTGCCCTGGTATAATAAAATAATTGTGGGCACTACCGATACGCCGGTGGATTATGCCTCGGAAGAACCGGTGGCATTTTCGCAGGAAATCGAATTTGTCATGCAGCACATTCACCGCTACCTGAAAAAAGATCCATCCTATGATGACATACGCAGTGTGTTTGCCGGTTTGCGGCCGCTGGTGAAGAGCGGCAACAAAATCACTTCGGCCATTTCGAGAGATCATCATATTGCCGTTTCCGGTTCGGAACTCATCAGCATCACCGGCGGCAAATGGACTACTTACCGCAAAATGGCGGAGGATGTGATGGAAATTGTCGTACACAAAGCCGGTATCCACGACAAAGAATGTGTGACAAAAAACCTGCATATACACGGGTACAGCGAAAACGTAGATTACAGTTCGCCGCGATATTATTACGGGAGCGATGGTGAAAAAGTGGAATCCATTATAAAACAATTTCCGGGTATGGCCACTCCCATTCACCCGTCGCTACCTTTTATCAATGCAGAAATTCACTGGGCTGTGCATCATGAAATGTGCATGACATTGGAAGATGCGCTGGCCCGCAGAACCCGTGCCTTATTGCTCGATGCCAAAGCCGCTATGGAAGCTGCACCGCTGGTGGCTTCCATCATGGCTAAAGAATTGCAGAAAGACAATGAGTGGATAAAAAATCAAATTGATAATTTTAATAAAATTGCAAGGAACTATCTTCCAACTGCAAACCCTAAACTAAAAACTATAAACTAAACTGCTTATGTCTCCATTCACAGGCGAATTTATCGGCACCATGCTGCTCATCATTTTAGGGGATGGCGTAGTGGCCAATGTAGTTTTAAACAAAACCAAAGGCCATAACAGCGGCTGGATTGTGATCACATTCGGCTGGGCCATGGCGGTATTTCTTGGTGTATATGCTTCTGTAAAACTCGGCGGCAGCGGCCATCTCAATCCGGCTGTCACCCTTGCTATGACTGCATTTAATGATTTTGATTCATCACTGCTGCTTACTTATATTGGTGCACAATTTGCCGGGGCCATTACCGGGGCCATCATAGTATGGCTTGCTTACAAACAACATTTTGATGCAACAGAGAATGCCGATGCCAAGCTGGCCGTGTTTTGCAATGCACCGGCCATCCGCAGCGTGGGGAACAATATGATAACAGAAATCACCGGCACATTTGTGCTGGTGTTGGGCGCAATGGCCATGTCACAACCCGCCTCCACACTTGGTACACTGGATGCCTTGCCGGTTGGTTTGCTGGTGCTGGGTATTGGTTTATCTCTTGGTGGCCCCACCGGTTATGCCATCAATCCGGCAAGGGATCTCGGACCTCGGATTGCACATTTTATTTTACCTATAAAAAATAAAAGAGACAGCGATTGGGGCTATAGCTGGATACCTGTGGCCGGGCCTGTCATCGGCGGTTTAATTGCTGCTTATATATTCACACAATTATAGTCACCACTCCTTTTTTGTTCTTTATCTTTTATCGCAATATTTCACTAAGAGATAAAAGGAGAAAAGGAGATAAAGAGAAGGCTTATGAAGAAGATTTTTGTATTGTTTATGGTTAATTGCCTGATGTCACTTGTACTACTGGCACAGGACCCTGAAGCCAAACTGAAAGAAAAAGGCATTGTATTAAATACACCGGGTAAACCGGTTGCCAATTATGTAAATGCAGTACGTGTTGGTAATCTTTTATACCTCGCCGGCAAAGGACCCACCAAACCGGATGGCAGCAACATCACGGGTAAGGTGGGTAAAGATTTAACTATTGAACAGGGTTATGAGGCTGCAAAACTTACGGCGATCAACCACCTTGCTGTATTAAAAGCAGAACTGGGCGATCTGAAAAAAGTAAAGCGCATTGTAAAAGTGCTGGGGATGGTGAACTGCACGGAAGATTTCAAAGACCAGCCTAAAGTAATTAATGGTTACAGCGATTTGATGGTGGAAATATTCGGCGACAAAGGGAAACATGCCCGCTCGGCTGTTGGCATGTATGCATTGCCATTGGGAATCGCCGTGGAAGTGGAAGTGATTGTGGAGGTGGAGGAATGAAAAGGCCAACCTGCAAAGATTGGCCATTTATAAAATTATTTACCTGGTAAAATCAGGCTGCTACAAAGGCGACAATTACAATTACTGCATAAATAGCCCAGCCTATCCAGGCCCATTTTACACGGTTTCTTTTGTAATCATCTTTTATAAGATAGGCAATCAGAACACCGATAAGCCCAAGCAGGAAACCTAGAAAAAATCCTCCTGCATGAAACCCGCTTTCTCCGCCGTAATAATTACTTACAAATTTTTCCAGTTTTTTCTTATTGATAGTTCCGTCCTCATTAATGCTCTTCTTCAGTTTTTTTTGCCCCGCTTTGAAAGCAAGCCGTTCAAAAAAATTCATCTTCCGGTTTGTAAGTGTTTGCAGGTCATTCATTGAAATTCTCGAAAGCTCCATGAGGGAGATTTTCTGACCTGTTTTGCCTACCGGCAAATAAATGTGATTGGCATTAAGGACTGGTTTTATTTCACTGGTGCTTGTTCCGAAGGAAACTGTGAACACTACAAGTGAAAAGACAAGGAGAGATAATTTTCTCATAACATGTGGTTTTGGTTAATAATAGGACTAATATAAGAATAATAACAAATTACCAAACAAGTTCCACCGGGAATTTTTTAGTAAAAATTAGTTATCCATAAGGTGCCCGAAAGCAGTATTACCCGCCGGCTCTATGAAAAATAAAGCCGGGGAGATACAGTTCAGCTTATACTTTGTCCAGTAAGCCTATCAACCTGTTGCAGGCAGTTTTAATCAGTGCTTCAGTAATAGTCAGGGGTGGTGAAATACGCAGGCACTGCGGGGCAAATAAAAACCAGTCGGTCATCATACCGTCAGCGATGCAGGCAGTAATCACTTTTTTGTTTGTTTCAAACGAATCAAACTCCACGGCCATCCACAGGCCGAATGAACGTACTGCTTTTATTTTATTATGAACCAGCAGGGAACGGAACAGCGCTTCTCTGGATTTCACTCCTTCTGCCAGTTTCTCATCAAGCAGCGCTTTCATTGATGCCATGCCGGCCGCACAGCATACCGGGTGACCGCCGAAGGTAGTGATGTGACCGAGCACCGGGTTTTCGGTAAAAGTATCCATCAGCTTTTTATCCGCAATAAAAGCCCCGAGCGGCATGCCGCCGCCCAATGCCTTGCCAAGTACCAAAACATCGGGCACTATATCAAATTGTTCAAAAGCCCACAGCTTGCCGGTGCGTCCAAAGCCAGCTTGTATTTCATCAAGCATTAATAACGCACCTGTCTCCGTACATTTTTTTCTCAGCGCCTGCATCCATTCTTTTGAAGGAACGATGATGCCTGCTTCGCCCTGCACGGTTTCAGCCATCACGCAGGCTGTATTTTCTGAAATTTCAGGCAGCGACCCGATAGTTATCGGGTTGAAGTCAAGATGCAAAACACCCGGCAGCAAAGGACGAAAAGCATTGCGCCAGTACTCATCACCCATTATACTCAATGCGCCCTGTGTGGAGCCATGATAAGAATTCTTAAAAGCAATTATCTGCGTTCTGCCGGTCACCCGCTTAGCCAGCTTCATGGCACCTTCCACGGCTTCGGCGCCGGAGTTGGTAAAATAAACTGTGTTGAGCGAAGAAGGTAAATGTTCTGTCAGCAGTTTGGCATACTGCACCTGCGGGCTTTCCACAAATTCGCCGTACACCATCACATGCATGTAGGTATCAAGCTGTTTTTTGATTGCCTCCATCACGTTGGGATGGCGATGACCGGTATTGGCCACACTGATGCCGCCGATGAGGTCAATGTATTCTTTTCCTTTTTTATCATACAGCAAACAATCTTCCGCTTTTGCAATTTCAAAAGCAAGCGGTGCCGGAGAGGTTTGTGCAATATGTTTCAGGAAAAGTTCCCGCTCTGTCACAGAAGAATTATTTCACGCAAAGAACGCAAAGCGCAGGCAAAGACACAAAGAATTTCTAATTTGCATCTGATGCCACGGAGGTACAAAATATCCGGAGTATGGCTGAACAGAGTTCAGAAAGATAAACGGAGCCCCGAACGTTCGGGGCAACAAAAGCCTGATAGCAGTACAAATGCTGATAACCAAAAACTATAAACCCCAAACCATAAACTTGATTTATGCCAGTGATACTTCCTGTAGAAGAAAAACATCCGCAGTTTGGAAACAATTGCTTCATAGCACCGAATGCCACTATTGTGGGTGATGTGGTGATGGGTGATGACTGCAGCATTTGGTTCAATGCCGTGGTGCGGGGCGATGTGAATTTTATCCGCATGGGCAGCAAAGTGAATGTGCAGGATGGGGCCTGTATTCATTGCACCTACAAAAAATTCGGCACCAGCATCGGCCACAATGTTTCCATCGGTCACCATGCCATTGTGCACGGCTGCACACTGCACGACAATGTGCTGGTGGGCATGGGCGCCATCATTATGGACGGCGCTATGGTGCACAGCAACACCATAATTGCGGCCGGTTCGGTAGTGCTGGAAGGAACGATTTGTGAAGCAGGCAGTGTTTATGCCGGAGTGCCGGCGCGGAAAGTGAAAGATATTTCGCAGGAAATGATCAGCGGCGAAATCAACCGCATTGCCAATAACTATGTAAAATATGCCGGTTGGTTCAGGGAGGAAAATGTTCCGAAGGGTTAAGGAGTTTTCCCAAGAATAACTACCAGCTCCTTTTTTAAACAATCAACTATTTAAACCTGCCGGATCTTTTAATCATCTTCTTCCTGGTATATTTACTCTGGCAAATGCAATTTTTCCTGCGTAAATTCGTTGAAAGAAAATGCAGTCCATGAAGACCGTCAGAACACTGTTGATATTTATTAGCCTGGTGATAATCTTGTCCTCCTGCAACCTTTGGAATAATCTCTTCAGACCGAAATATGGCTGCAAAACCGACGGCAGAAACATAGGCGCAGAAAAACTGGTAAGCGGTGATCCGGAATCGGCCAAGGCTGCCAAAAAAGCAAAGAAGTTTAAGTCATAGCAAAAATACTTTGCCTTAAACCCGGCTCCAATATCCTTTTCTAAAAACTAAAACGTACAAACTATGAGCCTTACCCTACGCATAGCCCTTGGCTGCACGGAAGCCATTATTGATGACGACGGTGGACTGAAGCGCTTCTACCAGGTCGCCGATATTCTCAGCAAGGATTTCCATATTGATTTCCGCCGCAAGGAAGATGACTTTGACAGCATTGACTGGAATTTCAGTTTCCATGGCAATCACCTGACGCTGCATTACAACATTTACACCGGTGTATCGCTGTACCCCACTTACACCAATAATGCAAGCCGCAATGAAAACAAAGCCGTGGTGGAACTGGCCAATGTGCTGGAAGGAAAACTGATGAATGTGGACCTGCAAAGACACACAGCCTGAACATCGTCAGCAAATAAATTTTACTTTAACCCGCACCAGGTTGTGGAATGGAATTCCTTCAGCCTCCCGGACTCCTGCAGGAATCCGCCATCTGGTTTCCCGGATTTTTCTCATAGAAATTCTAAAATAATTTTTCCTGGTACCAGTATTAATTAATGTCCCTTTTGAGATTTTGATGCCTCGCAATCACCCCTGGTAACTGTTTCTCCCCGCCCGGTAATGTTGTGGTATTTACCGTAACCGAAATTGTAATAAATTCATGGCATGAGAAAATCCATCAGCCGCAGGCGGTTTATTCATCTTTCCTCGTCGGCTGTGGCGCTTTCTTCCTTTTCATCCATTTTACCCAAACCCTCTTTTGCCATGAACAATAAATACGAACTGAAAATTATGGCTACCAGCTGGGGCTTCAGCGGCACCCTGGATGAGTTTTGTGCCAAAGCAAAAAAAGAAGGATATGACGGCCTTGAAGCCTGGTGGCCTACCGACAAAAAAAAAGCCCAGGACGAATTGTTTGCCGCACTAAAGAACCACGGGCTTGAAGTGGGTTTTCTCTGCGGCGGCTGGCAAAGCAATCCGCAGGAACACCTCGATTACTATAAAAAAATGATTGATGCCGCTGCCAGACAAAATATCCAGCGTCCGCTTTACATCAACAATCATTCGGGCCGTGATTATTTCAGTTTTGACGACAACCGGAAATTTATTGAACACACACTTGCGCTGGCACGCATCACAGGCATCAGCATTTGCCACGAAACACACCGCTCCCGTATTTTATATTCGGCACCTGTGGCAAGGCAATACATTGAAAAATATCCCGACCTGAAAATAACTTTCGATGTGAGCCACTGGTGCAATGTGCATGAAAGCCTGCTGGCCGACCAGCAGGAAACTGTGAACATGACGCTGGAAAGAGTGGAGCATATTCATGCCCGCATCGGGCACCCCGAAGGACCACAGGTGAACGATCCCCGTGCGCCGGAATGGGACAACGCAGTGAAAGCTCACCTGGCATGGTGGGATAAAGTGATTGAAAGAAAAAAGAAGAAGGGAGAACGTATGACAATCCTCACTGAATTTGGTCCGCCGGATTACCTGCCGACGCTGCCCTACACCCGGCAGCCACTGGCCAACCAGTGGGAGATAAATGTGTACATGATGAAATTATTGAGGGAGAGATATAGTTAACTAAATGTTCAGGTTAAGGACTCTTTGAAATTGAAAAATGAACATTGAGCATTGAGCATTGAACATTTAATTGAGTAAGTACAACTGATTTAGTCATGAATTTTTCTGAGCTGATAGGAAGATTGCATCCCGTGCTGGTTCATTTGCCCATTGGTATTTTGCTGCTGGCAGCATTGTTTTATTTCCTCTCGAAAAAAGAAAAATTTGCGGTGCTTCAGCCGGCCATCCGCATAGCATTGTTCTGGGGAGTACTCAGTGCAGCGGCTTCCTGCATCAGCGGGTTGCTGTTGTCACGCAGTGGTGACTACGATGAACAGCTGGTGAACACACACAAATGGTTCGGGATTGCAGTGGCTTTTGTCTCGCTGCTTGCTTATTTATTTCACAGTTGGGAAAATGGTTTTGAAAAATGGCTGGTACCTGTTTTGGTTTTGCTCATCTTCATCACCGGCCATCTTGGCGGCTCACTCACTCACGGGCCCGATTATCTCATTGCAGCTTTTAAAACTGATACCAGCGCAACAACGGAGCCGAAGCCGGTACCCGATGTGCAGGAAGCAGTGGTTTATTCCGATATCATTCAGCCGATTTTTCAAAGCAGGTGTTATACTTGCCATAGTGCCAGCAAAAAGAAAGGCGGCCTTCGCCTCGATAAACCTGAACTGATACTGAAAGGTGGTAAAGATGGAATAGTCATCAAACCCGGCCATGCTGATGAAAGCGATATGATAAAACGCCTGCTGCTGCCACGCCATCACGAAGACCACATGCCTCCAAAAGAAAAACCGCAACTCAGGGAAGCACAGATAGCTTTGATTCACTGGTGGATCAGCACCGGCGCTTCATTTGACCGAAAAACAAAAGAACTGGAACAGCCTGAAAAGCTGAAACCGGTTTTACTGGCCCTGCAGCAACCGCCTGCGAAGAAAGCGCCGCCCGAAGTGCCGGAAGAACCCGTGGCAGCGGCTGATGAAAAAGTATTGCAAAAACTAAAAGCAAGAGGTATTGTAGTGCTGCCGGTGGCACGCAACAATAATTATCTTTCGGTGAATTTTGTGGCGGCTGATTCTGTGACTGCTAATGATATTTCACTTTTGCTGCCACTGAAAAAGCAGGTTGTATGGCTCAGGCTGAGTTATAAAAATATTGCGGATAGTTTATTGAATATAGTCGGACAGCTCAGTAATCTTACCCGCCTGCAACTGGATAACACCCCCGTAACTGACAAAGGGCTTGCTCATCTTTCATCCCTGAAAAAGCTGCAGTACCTGAACCTGGTGAATACGGCTGTAACAGGAAATGGAATTATGCAATTGAAAAATCTTCCTGACCTGCAGGCCGTTTATTTATATAAAACAAAAACCGGCAAAAGCAATTGGGTGAATCTGAGGAACGCTTTTCCCAATGTAACCCTGGACACAGGAGGATATGTTGTGCCCTTTTTGGAGACTGATACAATGATCGTGAAGCCCCCGAAAAAGAACTAAGATTTTTTTTTGAAAATCAATTACTGAATGAGAGTCTTACTGTTTCTTGTTTTACTTTTTTTCACATGGCAGCTCATTGCTCAACCTCAGTCAAAACACAATCTCGTTTTTGATTCGCTTGCAAAACGGTGGGACGAAGGAATTCCGCTTGGCAACGGCTGGCTGGGTGCCCTGGTTTGGCAAAAAGAAAATAAACTGCGCCTTTCGCTTGACCGTGTTGACCTGTGGGACGACCGCCCCATGCCGGAGATTGACAAACTCAAATTCAAATGGGTGGTGGAGCAGGTGAAGAAAGGAGTGTATGATACAGTGCAAAAACTCGGCGACCATCCTTATGAAAAATACCCGGCACCGACAAAGATTCCCGGCGCGGCGCTTGAGTTTGATTTAAATAAAACCGGCCTGGTGAAAAATGTTTCGCTTGATATTTCAAACGGGCTGTGCACGGCAGAATTTGCAAACGGAATCCGCTTCAACTGTTATATACATGCCACAAGACTAACCGGCTATTTTGGATTTGAAAACACAGATGAGGAATTTGTGCCTGAACTCATCACTCCAAACTACAATAACAGTAACAATGAAAACAAAGCTGGCAGCAATGACCCGGAAAGACTCGGTTATGAAAAGGGCCTGGTAAAAAAAGGATTCGAGTCCATCCATTACCATCAGCCCACCTGGAATGGCAATTACTATGAAGTGCTGGTGAAGTGGTACCGCTTTCCGGGCAAAAAAATCATCGGGCAATGGACCATTACCAATAACCAGCCCGCCGCTATTCCCGATCTGAATGTGCTGCACAAAGAACCCACCGGCTGGCCCTCGCATATTGCCTGGTGGAATGATTACTGGAAACGTTCTTCCGTTTCTATTCCCGATTCTGTTTTGGAGCGGCAATATTACCGGGACATGTACAAGTTTGGATGCGTTGCACGTAACAATACGCCGCCTATTTCTCTGCAGGCAATATGGACGGCTGACGACGGCAGGCTGCCGCCATGGAAAGGCGATTTTCATCATGACCTGAACATCGAGATGAGCTACTGGCCCGGCTATACCGGCAATCATCCTGATTTGACGGAAGGCTTTACCAACTGGCTTTGGAATGTGAAAGAAGAAAACAAACGATGGACAAAGCACTATTTTGAAGTGGATGGACTGAATGTGCCGGGAGTAACCACCATCAGCGGCAAACCGATGGGCGGCTGGATTCAATACGCCATGAGCCCGACCACTTCGGCCTGGCTGGCGCAGCATTTTTACTGGCAGTGGAAATACAGTATGGATAAAAATTTTTTAAAAGAAAAATTATTGCCTTATTTGAATGAAGTGTGCAGGTATCTTCAAAACATCACACAATTAAACGACAGTTCGGTCCGAAAGCTTCCTTTAAGTTCTACACCTGAGTATAATGATAACAGCATTAAAGCATGGTTTCCCGGTTGGACAAATTATGACCTGGCATTGGTAAAAAATGCTTTTGAAATGATGTGGACAGTTTACCTGAAATTAAAAAAAGAAGATGATACCAAATACTGGTTAAACCAATGGACCACCCTTCCTGATTTTCTTACAAATGAAACCGGCCTCCCCATTGCAGTGAATCAAAACCTGGAATACAGCCACCGCCACCAGAATCACCTGCACGCCATACACCCGCTTGGCCTGCTGAACGTGGAAGATTCTGATCAAAGAATCATCATTGAAAATTCGCTGAAGCATATTGAAAAACTCGGAACCCGGAAATGGGTGGGTTATTCTTTTGCCTGGATAGCCTGCATTTATGCAAGAGCAAAGAATGGCGACTCTGCTGTTGCCCATCTGAAAAAGTTTGCGACCAACTTTGTTTCCTCAAACAGTTTTCATTTAAATGGTGACCAGCAGGGCGGTCAGTATTCCGACGCCACCTACCGGCCCTTTACCCTCGAAGGCAATTTTGCTTTTGCACAGGGCCTTCATGAAATGCTTTTGCAAAGCCATAAAAATTTTATTGACGTGTTTCCGGCAGTGCCTGCTGCATGGAAAAATATTTCGTACAAAACACTGCGGGCCGAAGGCGCCTTTTTGGTTTCTGCCAAAAAAGAAAACGGTGTGGTAACGGAAGTAAAAATAAAATCAGAAGCCGGCGGCATCCTGCGGATAAAACTCCCCTTCAAAACATGGACCCAGGAAGGAATCGGACGCAGCGAGATAATTGAAGTAAATGGAATTGCTGAAATGAAAACAGTAAAAGGCCAGACGGTGATTTTTAAAAATGCTTTTGAATAAGTTATTTGCCACGGAAGCACGGAAATCACGGAGTAACATTTCCATTAACTTCCGGGCTTCTTTGACACATTTTTACAGTTTATACAATTCAATGGCATTTTCGCCAAATACTTTTCGCCAGTCATCCACCGAATATTTCTCCATGTATTTTTCCAACAGGCTTTTCCACTGCACATACATGCCCGACAGTAATAGCACGGGCCAGTCGCTGCCAAACATCAGGCGGCTGGTACCGAAAGCTTCAAACACCACATCCAGGTAGGGATAAAAATCAGCAGCGCTCCACTGCTTCCAGTGCGTTTCGGTAAACAGGCCCGACAATTTGCAGTAAACATTCGGCCGCCTTGCAATTTCCTTCATCAGTGTTTTCCATTCGGCAATCTTTTTTGTCCCGATTTCCGGCTTGGCGCAATGGTCAATCACAAACTTCTGGTCCGGGAATTTTGAAACAAATTCTACTGCCGCCAGCAACTGGTGGTGATAAATGAGAACATCATAAGTACATTCATACGGCGCCAGTGCACGGATGCCGTTTTGAAAACTTTCACGCAGCAAAAAATCATCCGGCTCCGACTGCACAATATGCCGCCAGCCTTTGATGACGGGATACTGTGAAAAATAAGTCAGCCTGTCCACAACATTTTTATTTCCCAAATCCACCCAGCCCACCACACCCTTTATTTCCCGGTGTGTTTTGGCCAGCTCAATCAGAAAATGTGTTTCATATTCACTCTGTCCCGCCTGCACGGCAATGCATCCATCCACCTGGTTTCTTTTCAACGTCAATGAAAGATGCTGCGGCAGGTAATCCTGCTTCAGGATTTTCATTTCATCCGTAATCCAGGCATCCCTTTTTTTATCGTATTTCCAGAAATGAACGTGAGAATCTATGATCATAGTAATTAAAAAATTTTGTCCATCAGCACCCATTTCTCTCCCGGTTTGGCCCACGGCAGTGCCTGCTGAAATTTCCACATCAGTGTTTCCCACTCCTGCACTTTAGGGTTGGCGGCATCCATGGCCGCTTTCTTTTCAAAACTAAAATCATCATTGGCCTCAATTATCATAAAGAGCCTGTTGCCCGTTCTGTAAATATCCAGCATTTCAATTCCTGCATCTTTAATGCTCTTAATAACTTCTGGCCACACCTGTTGATGATACTTTTCATACGCAGCAATCAAAGCAGGGTCATCTTTCAAATCCAGAGCAAGACAATATTTCTTCATGATGGTGTTTTTTAATAACTAATAATCAGTAATTAATAATTATTGATTATTGTACGCAACAGCAACCTGCCTGCTGCTGCCCAATCCGTCAATACCCAACTCCACCACATCACCCGGTTTCAGAAACACGGGTTCCGGTTTTTGACCCAGCCCCACTCCCGCCGGCGTGCCGGTTGAAATAATATCGCCAGGCAGCAGCGTCATAAACCGGCTGATGTACGAAACCAGTTGCGGTATTTTAAACACAAGATTCTTTGTATTCCCATCCTGCATCATTTTTCCATTTACAGTGAGCCAGAGACGCAGATTGTTTACATCGGCAATTTCATCCGGCGTAGCCAGCCACGGCCCCAGGGGCGCAAATGAATCGCAGCTTTTTCCTTTCACCCACTGGCCGCTGCGCTCCAGTTGAAATTCCCGTTCGCTGTAATCGTTGTGCAACATGTACCCGGCTACATGATCCTGGGCGTCAGCTTCATCCACATACAATGCTTTTTTGCCAATCACAACAGCCAGCTCCACTTCCCAATCCGTCTTCTTACTGTTCTTTGGAATGATAAGATGGTCGAATGGCCCCGCTATAGCCGAAGTGGCTTTAAAAAAAATAACCGGCTCATCCGGCAACTTCATTCCGCTTTCCGCTGCATGATCGGAATAGTTCAAACCAATGCACACAATTTTGGAAGGCCTTGCTACCGGTGCAGCCCACCTTGCCTTTTCATTCACCTTCTTTAATTCTTTTGCGCTGGTGAGCTCATCCAGCATTGCCAGGCCATCCTTTCCGAAAAACTGCTCATTGTAATCATAAATGTATTCCGACACATCATAGCGGTAATTGCCGATGAGCACACCGGGCTTTTCATGCCCGGCATCGCCAAAGCGTATCAATTTCATTTTACTTACTTTAATTCAATCTGGATAATGGTATCTATATCGTCAAGCTGTATATCTTCAAGATAAATAAATGTTCCTTCGGCCTGTTGTTTATATTTTACTTCTTGTCTCCCGTCAAATAAAAAAGCCTTTGCTATTTTATCTTTCAGCCCGGGAACAAAAATATAAGCAGGATTCTCCGGCTGGTTGAGTATGTGCAGGTAAACGGTTTTGTTTTTCATCGTCACCATGCCCCAGTCTTTCGGCGCAATCACATTGCCACGTGTGCCGTAAATCGTTTCGCCGTATTTCGCCATCCACTCCCCGATTTTTTTAAGTGTATCTACAAACTCAGGTTGGATGCTGCCATCGGGCATGGGGCCCACATTCAGTAAAAAATTTGCATTATAACCCGCCGCTTTCACCATGTACTGAACCAGTTTTTTTACTGATTTATAATTCCGGTCGGTGATGTTGAATCCCCAGCTGTCGTTCATCGTTTCGCAGGTTTCAAGCGGCAGTTCCGAAACCGATGCGCCGCCAAAGCCCGTTGTGTTATGCCCCGGCAAATCTTTTTCAAAAGCCTGGAAATCTTCGCCGGGAATGGGAGCCAAATGATGATTGTTGCTGATAAGGCATTTCGGCTGCAGGTGGTGAATCAGTTCATAAATTTCTTCGTAATGCCAGTTCACTTTCGATACGGCTTTTTTATCCTGGTCATTTTCCAGCTGGTCCCAATGGCCATCGAACCATATACCGGCAATTTCTCCATAATTGGTAAGCAGTTCGGCCAGTTGTGCTTTCATAAAAGCGATATAACTTTCCCAGTTGCTCATTTCTGTGCGGCCCGTGCCCTTGCCCGTGCGGCCGGTTTCGTACTGGTAATCGCTGCGGTACCAGTCGAGCAGCGAGTAATAACAAAACAGCTTGATTCCTTCTTTATGGCATTCATCGGCCAGCATCTTCAGCACATCCTTGCCATAAGGCGTGTTGGTAATCTTCCAGTCCGACTGCTTCGTGTCCCAGTTGCTGAATCCGTCGTGGTGTCTTGTGATGAAGGTAATGTACTTCATACCGGCGGCTTTGGCTGTGACCACCCATTTCTTTGCATCAAAATTCTGCGGGTTGAAAATCTGCAGCAACCTTGAATATTCATTCACTTTTATATTCCGGTTGTTCATCACCCACTCGCCGGCGCCCAGCACACTGCTGGCGCCCCAGTGAATGAACATGCCGAATTTCATATCCTGGAACTCTTTTCTTGCTGCCAGGTTTTCCGCCGAAGGCGTGTAGCCTTGCTGTGCCGATACAAAAATTAAAGACAGTATAAACAACGAACTGAATAAAACTTTTTTCATAATAAATGTATTTACAGTACAGGTTTGCTGATAAGAATTTTTATTATGAGGTCATCAGCATTACTACTATTGAGCTTTCGTTGCGCCTGTCCTCCGTATCCGCCACAGGCGGAGCAGGCGGGTCGCACTCTTCAGCGTCCGGTAATTCTACTGAGCCTGTTCGCAGCCACTGCCTGTTCTTACACTTTTCTTCCTTCAGCAATCCAATTATTTTACTTATCCCCCATCTCCTGCCAATCCATTCCATCCTGCAAATCCCGGTTCTTAATTGTTCAATTTCACAAATCCCCCGTCAATAGGGTAGTCGCAACCCGTAATGAACGACGCTTCATCGCTGCACAGGTATAAGGCCAGCGCTGCCACTTCATCAGGCGTGCCCATGCGGCCAATGGGTTGTGTTTTGGAAAGCCTGTCAAACATTTCCTTTTCCCTGCCCGGGTAATTTCTTTCAATAAATCCATCCACAAACGGCGTATGAATGCGTGCCGGCGAAATAGAATTGCAGCGGATGTTTTCACTGATATAATCTTTGGCCACACTCAGCGTCATCGAAACCACGGCTCCTTTTGCCGTGCTGTATGCAAAGCGATCGGGCAGGCCCACCAGTGCCGCCACCGAAGCAATATTGATAATGGAACCGCCGCCCGATTTTTTCAGTTGCGGAATGGCAGCATAAATGCAATTATAAACTCCTTTCACATTCACATTCATCACCCGGTCAAAATCTTCTTCCACGGTGGTATCTGCTTTGCCCACATGAGCAATACCTGCGCTGTTCACCAGCATATTGATGGCGCCGGTTTTTTCAAAAACGGCCAGCACTTCTTGCTGGTTAGTTACATTGCATACATGCAGCGTGACACTACCACCGGCATTTTTTATTTCTTCAGCAACAGACTTACCGTTTACTTCATCCAGCTCGATGATGTGAACCGCAGCGCCCTGATTTGCAAATGTGAGGGCAATAGCTTTACCGATACCGCTGCCGCCGCCTGTAATGATTGCAGTTTTATTATCAAGACGAAACATAATTATTGTTTTGCATTACCAGGTTCTCCGCATTTACCAACCTCTTTTTCCCAAATCCTTTAAAGTGACTTTTGACTTCCGGATAAAACAACAATCCCTGAAAACAGGAAACTCTCCGAAAGCCCCCTTCAGGGGGTTGGGGGGTTAGTTTATTTTATATCCCCGCCATCCATACCAGGCTACCACCACAAAACAGAGTAAAGGTATGATATAAGCTTTCTGCATGCTGCCGGTATAATCGGAAATCAGTCCCATGAGAAAGGGCGCCAGTGCACCGCCAACAATAGCCATTACAATAAGCGATGAAGCCATCTTGGTTTCTTCACCGATTTCTTTTATGCCCAAAGCAAAAATTGTAGGAAACATGATGGACATAAAAAACGGAACCGCCATCACCGCATACACCGGTATGCGGCCGGATGTGTTCAGTGCTACCAGCAGCAAACCGATATTGATCAGCGCATACAGCAACAGCAATTTTTGCGGCCGGATAAACCGCATAAAAAAAGTACCGGCAAACCGGCCCACCATAAAACCTACCATGGCAATAAATCCCCACCAGTATGCTGCCTGTTTTTCGGGCAGGTCCATCACTTGTTTTGAAAAACGGATAAAGAAACTGCCCACCCCCACCTGTGCGCCGACATAGAAAAGCTGCGCAATCACCGCCCAGCGCACATGACTGTGCCGGAGCACCTTCAAAGAAAACCCGGTATGCGTATCCATGCTGTCTGCTTCTTTTACTTCCGGCAGTTTCACCAGGAAAAAAAGAATGGCTACCAGTGTGACAACTCCCGCTATAATTAAATATGGAAGATTGACGGTGGAAGCTTCGCTCTGCAAATACGTATTCAGCTGATCAGGAGTCATGGCATTCAGTTCATCCTTGCTGTGTTCAATTCCCGAAAGAATAAACCGGCCGCCGATGACCGGGGCAATAAAGGCCCCCACGCCATTGAAGGATTGCGCAAAATTCAGCCGCTGCTCCGAAGTTTCTTTCGGTCCGAGAATCGTGATATATGGATTGGCTACCGTTTCCAGGAAAGTGGTGCCGCTGGCAATGATAAAAAGAGCAGCGAGAAAAATAAAATAACTGCGCTGCGATGCGGCGGGCAAAAACATCAAAGCGCCGATGGCATAAAGAACCAGGCCCGTGATGATTCCTTTTTTATAACCAAACTTATGCATCACCAGCCCGGCAGGTATGGCCAGCAGAAAATAACCAAAGTAAACAGCCAGGTCAATAAAAGAAGATTGTGTGTCGGTAAGCTGCAACGCTTTTTTCAGATGCGGGATTAAAATGCCGTTTGAATTATGCAGAAAGGCCCATAGAAAAAAAAGACTGGTCACCAGTATAAAAGCAAACAGGTAAGAACTTCTTGTGTTATTCATCGCACCGGGTTTTTATGAAAAGCTTATGTTTACTGTTGTCTGAATGGCTAAAAATAAAACATTACCATGAACCCCCGGCAAAAATGCAGCAATCGTTTGCCTACCTTTGCGGCACCACTTTTTAAAATCTCACAATTGTTATGGACTACAGGATTGAAAAAGACACGATGGGAGAAGTGAAAGTTCCCGCCGATGCTTATTTCGGGGCGCAAACCCAACGCAGCATTGATAATTTTAAAATCGCACAGGACATCAACCGCATGCCCAAAGAAATCATCCGGGCATTTGCTTACCTGAAAAAAGCAGCCGCCATCACTAACCGGGAAGCCGGTGTGTTGTCCAAAGAAAAATGCGAACTGATAAGCCGGGTGTGTGATGAAATACTGGAAGGCAGGCTCGACGAATATTTTCCGCTGGTAGTGTGGCAAACCGGCAGCGGAACGCAAAGCAACATGAACGTAAACGAAGTGATTGCCTACCGCGGTCATGTGCTGAACGGCGGCAAACTGGCCGACAAAGAAAAATTTCTGCATCCCAATGATGACGTAAACAAATCGCAGTCATCAAATGACACATTCCCGACAGCCATGCACATTGCAGCGTATAAAATTTTAATGGAAACAACAATCCCGGGAATTGAAAAGCTCAGAAATACGCTGGCAGAAAAAAGCAGGCAGTTCAAGAAAGTGGTGAAGATCGGCCGTACGCATTTTATGGATGCCACGCCGCTTACGCTGGGGCAGGAGTTCAGTGGTTTTGTATCGCAACTGGATCACGGCTTAAGCGCCATTAAAAATACGTTGCCGCATCTGAGCGAACTGGCCCTGGGCGGCACAGCTGTGGGTACGGGTATCAATACGCCGCCGGATTATTCAGAGAATGTGGCAAAGCATATTGCAAAACTCACGGGCCTCCCTTTTGTAACCGCCGAAAATAAATTTGAAGCATTAGCGGCACATGATGCCATTGTGGAGGCACACGGCGCTTTGAAGACTGTAGCAGTCAGCCTGATGAAAATTGCCAATGACATTCGTATGCTGTCATCGGGTCCGCGGAGCGGTATCGGGGAAATCCATATCCCCGATAATGAACCGGGCTCTTCCATCATGCCCGGCAAAGTGAACCCTACGCAATGCGAAGCGCTGACGATGATTGCTGCCCAGGTGCTGGGTAATGATGTGGTCATCAATATCGGCGGCGCCACCGGTCATTTCGAACTGAACGTTTTCAAACCGGTGATGATTTATAACTTCCTGCACAGTGCCCGGCTGATTGGCGACGGCTGCGTTTCTTTCAACGATAAATGCGCCGCAGGAATAGAACCGATTGAAGCCAACATCAAAAAGCATGTTGACAATAGTTTGATGCTTGTTACTGCATTGAACACGAAAATCGGTTATTACAAAGCAGCCGAGATTGCACAAAAAGCCCATAAGGAAGGAACCACGTTGAAGGAGATGGCAGTGAAATTGGGATATGTGACTCCGGAACAGTTCGACGAATGGGTGAAGCCAGAGAATATGGTAGGAAAAATTTGACTTGTCCTCCGAAGCTTTAGCGCAGGAGGACGAATGGGTGAAGACAGAGAATATGGTAGGAAAAATTTGACTTGTCCTCCGAAGCTTTAGCGCAGGAGAATGGATGGGTGAAGACAGAGAATATGGTAGGAAAAATTTGACTTGTCCTCCGAAGCTTTAGCGCAGGAGAATGGATGGGTGAAGCCAGAGAATATGGTAGGAAAAATTTGACTTGTCCTCCGAAGCTTTAGCGCAGGAGGACGAATGGGTGAAGCCAGAGAATATGGTA
>Ga0137829_10952745_pt1 | contig 24091 bp, 23 predicted proteins | sample OV2TP2_FD_97737 | JGI IMG/M metagenome (GOLD analysis project Ga0137829, IMG submission 97737) | reverse complement strand
CTGAATTAGCTTACAACGATATTACTGCCCAACTGGACGGGCTGAATATTCAATACGAACAGGTTTTTGAACAAATAATAAACCTGGAAGCAAAGCAGGGCTGAACTTTGTAACTTACTTATTCAAAATACGCTTTGTATGAAGTACCGTATTGTTTTTTCTGCAGCATTCTTATGCACCGGGGTATTACTTGCATTTCGTTTTACTGAAAAAATAAAACCGGTTGCGGCATTTGATATAACTGAGTACAAAAAGAAAAACATCGTCCGCTGCAGCCCCGACTGGAATGAGCTGAAGGATTGGCTGGAGGAAACCGACATCCCTCCTATGCCCGGCGCAGGCACACATAAATGGGAAATTTCAACAAATAATGACAGCGCCCGGTTTTATTTCAACCAGGGCATCAACATGTATTACAGCTTTCACATCATCGAAGCCATGGCTTCATTCATAAAAGCAGCAAAGTTTGACCCGGGCTGTGCCATGCTGTACTGGGCGCAGGCATTAGGCTATGGTCCCAATATCAACGATTACGGGTACCGTGCATCACCCGAAGCCCTGGCGGCAGTGAATAAGGCAAAAGAATTTGCATCAAATGCATCCTCATTGGAGAAAGAACTGATTGATGCCATGTCGGTGCGGTACACCGCTGACTCTGCCGATGCCACCAGGGCATCATTAAATCAGTTGTACACCGACAGGATGAAAAGGGTTTATGAAAAATTTCCTTCGCATCCCGATGCACAGGCACTCTATGCCGATGCCATGATGCTGGAGCATCCCTGGGATTTATGGTATGTAAACGGTACTGCCAAACCATGGACACCGCTTATTCGTGAAGTGCTGGAAAAACTGCTGACCAGATATCCCGATCATCCCGGAGGCAACCACTACTATATTCATGTAATGGAGCCGTCGCCTTATGCAGCCAAAGCGCTGCCGAGTGCAGAGCGTCTTGGCAAAACCAACCCCGGTCTTTCGCATGTGGTACACATGCCCTCGCATATTTACCTGCGCACAGGTTTGTATCAAAAGGGCGTTGATGTAAACAGGAATGCAGTCAGCAGTTATCAGAAATCCATTCTGCTCTATGCTCCGGTTGCCGGCGCCGATTTTCTTTACCTGATTCACAACCTGCACATGAAAACCAACAATGCCATGATGCTGGGCAATTACAAAATTGCCGCGGCTGCGGCTATGGAAACCAGGAACAGTGTACCCGGTGATTATCTCTCTATTCCGCCGCCGATGGGAAATTATCTGCAATACATTCACATGACGCCGCTGTTCGTTTACCTGCGTTTTGGCAGGTGGGATGAAGTATTGAAGATGGAACAGCCCGCTTCGGCGCTGCGGTATGCAAATATTCTTTATCATTTCGGAAGGTCTTATGCTTTTTCAGTAAACCAAAACCGGGAACAGGCCGGCCGGGAACTTGATTTGATGCGTGAACTGATGAAGGATAGCTCGCTGCAGATTCCTTTTACACCTTTTTCCGCCGCTATGGAGGGAGCCAAAGTGGCTGAGCATTTATTACTTGGCGCTATTCATCAACATAAAAAACTTTACGATGGTGCCATCCGGCATTACCTGCTGGCCGATTCCATCGAATCAAACATGGTATATAACGAGCCCCGCGACTGGTTGCTCAATCCAAAACATTACCTTGGTAATGCTTACCTGCTCAAAGGCGAGTCGGCCAATGCCGAAAAAGTTTTCAAAAAAGATTTACAGTATAACAATGAAAACGGCTGGGCGCTGTATGGCCTGTATAAGGCGCTGGTGCAGCAAAAGATGACTGCCGAAGCGGCAAAGGTGATGACAAGATTCGTTAAAGCATTCAGTAAAACCGATGTTAAAATTACGTCTGCGGTGTATTGAATGCTGAAGAATTTCTGAGTAGCTTTGAATATGCAAAAGCCGCAAGTTTCTAAAACAGCTTTCTGGGATGTTCGCTTTTCCGAGATAGATTATGAAAAATATGCCCTTCATGTAATGCAAAAGGTGTTTAATTATGGCACATGGAACGACCAGATTGCGATTATGAAATTTTATGGCCTGGACAGAATCAGAAAAGAGATAGTCAATTCCGTTTATCTTCGTCCCCCTGTTATTTGTTTCCTCTGCACTATCCTGCATCTTCAAAAAACTGACTTTAGATGTTACAACAAAATGCAGTCCCACCCGCTGCCCTGGAAATATTGAAAAAAATCTCGGCATTAGGTCAATTGAATTCCTTTGCCATCGGAGGCGGAACCAGCATTGCTTTACGTTTGGGCCACCGCGTTTCTGTTGACCTGGATTTTTTTACAAATACCGAATATGAAACCCAGTTATTATTTCAATTTATCACAAAGCAATTTCCAGCTTCGGAAAAGCTGTTTGAAAAGAACCAGACAATGATTTTTATCATTAATGATATAAGGACAGATTTTGTGCTATATCCTTTCCCATGGACAAATCAATTTGAATTAATAGACGGCATCAGGTTTCTTAGTTTTGAAGACATTATTCCTATGAAGCTGCAGGCGGTCAGTAACAGGAATGCAAAAAAGGACTATTGGGATATTGCCGTTCTTCTTGAAAAATATTCTCTCGATGAAATGCTGCACATATTTAAAAAGAAATTTACGCAGGTTGATATTGGCTTCATTATTCATAGCCTTACCGATTTTGAAAATGCAGACACCGAGCTTGACCCGGATGTTCTTGATAATAAAACCTGGAATGATATAAAAAACCAACTCATCTCTGCAGTAAATAAATATACGCTGGGGTTACTGTGAATTTTCAAAACTCCTTTTCAGGCCTGCCCGAATGCCGGACGGGAGTTGAGGAAATCCCCTTCACAAAATCACTCACAAGGTAACTCACCAGCTTGCCGCTGGTGGCATCGGTTCTTCCATCTGATAGCCTGGTGGCGCCTTCGCATATGTGCAGATAGGCCGGCTTGCAGTGAGCCGAGGTAAAATTGATATACTGTCGTGCATGATTGGGGAAAATTCCTACCGGCGTCATGGCGCTGCTCAGCGTGTGTTCAATGCAGTCAATGTCCACATCAATGCCGCAAAGGGTATCTTCTGTAAAATCTGCTGCATGCACCACCGCCTGCATAAAAGTTCTTTTCTCATGCACAAAAATGTCTTCAAACGTGATGCAGTCAATAAAGGGGTTGTTCACCATATCCATCCACACATTTTGCGGCAAATAATTTTCATGCAGCCCAATAATGCAGTACTTCTGCAGGTAACCGTCTTCCTCCGCATAGCGGAAAGCATTGCCGCTGTGCCGGCCTTCCATCGGGCGATAGTCAGCATGTGCATCCAGGTTGATGCAGTTGATTTGCGCCATCGGAATCACCCCGGCCCTATGCCAGCCTTTGGCGGCGCCTTTTATCAGGGGGTATGAATTATTGTGTCCCCCGCCAATGGCTATGGGGGTCTTCTTTGCTTCCGTTACCAGTTTTACCAACTGCTCCACTTCCTCATCAATGGTATTCACAGCATGGCGGTATGCTTCTATCTTTTCATCAGGATTTTTTGCCGTAGTATCTATCAGGTACTGGATATCGCCAAAATCAAAATGCCCTAACAGCAGCACCTCTCCGCCGTCAAAAAAATCATTGCTCTGTATATTCAGAAAAGATTGCAGAAAAGGTATCCATATCGTATCCGTGCCGCCCACTCCATAATTTCCTTTTGCGCCCAGATCTTCCGGTATGCCGAATAACACATACTTAGCAGTTGTAGCGGCTAATGACTTTGCAATATCACCGGCATCCTGCACCACATTTATTCTTTCACCCAGTTTGGTTTCAAACCGGCGGATTTTGGTAAGTGAGAGAATATCCTGTTTGTTATAAATTTTTAAATGTTGCATGCTGTTTGTTTTTACCGCAGAGAACGGGAGGACGCTAAGTTTGCGCAGAGACTCTCTGCGAAATCTCTTTTTCTCCCGTTCCCTGCGGTGAACTATATACCAATTTTACTATTAACGTTTTTAAGAATCCCGGCTTCCATTTCCATCGCCTTTCTCTCAATCTCCCTCCCGCTCTTCAACACTTCTTCTACAAACACTGCATCATCACATCCCGATGCATTAATCCGCACATTCATAAAGGCCCCCATTACGGCGCTGCGGGCACAGAGTGCCGCTACTCCCGCATCCGAAACGCTATTCGGATTTCCGATTTCCGCCATCGCTTTTATCACTTCCATGCTGTCGTACGCCACCTGCATTACACGGAAAGGCACTTCAATTGCAAAACGTGTAGCCTCGCTGATGGCTTTGCTGCGTGCCGCTTTTTCTTCATCCGTTCCCTTCGGCAAACTCCTTGCAGTCATCACCCGGTTAAATGCTTTTGTATCTGCATCCACTAATTGCAGTAACTCATCTTTATATTGCTGCCCCTTCTCCGCAAAATCACTAAACGCTTCCCATCTTTCATCCCAGCCATTTTTATGCGAAGAAATATTTGCCACCATCGTGCCCAGCGATATACCCAATACACCCACATAAGCAGCAATGGACCCACCCCCCGGCGCCGGACTTTCACTTGCTGTTTCATCAGCAAAATCGTTCAGCGGCATGCTTATAAGCCGGCTGTCGTTTTTTTCTTTTAACATATACTCAATAATTTTTTCTTCAGGGTTAAAAGGATAAAGCTCATCCAGCCCCATTGACTTCACTGCAATCCGCAAAAGTTCTTTTTCCGACACTCCCGCCGTACGTTTCTGCTTTTTCAGAAAATACTTCCCCGCATCCAGCATTGCATTCAATGGAATCAGTCCAACGAGTTCACTGCCTGTTACCCTAATCCCTCTGCCCTCAGCCTTTTTACAAACTTCATCAAAGGCCACATGCACCGGCGTCACGTTTATATTAGTAAGATTAATGCTTATCTGGCAAAATCCATATTCTTCAATATACCAGCCAATCGCTTTCACACATTTCAAACTGCCGGGCTGCACCTGCTCCACCTCTTTCTCTATACCTTTCTCATCCTTAACCTTAACCTTAATCTTTCTTCCCCCCTCCCGCACATCAAATGCAATTGCATTGGCACGACGGGTAGAAGTGGTATTGAGATTCACATTATATGCCACCAGGAAATCCCTTGCGCCAATTACCGTAGCGCCACGCTTTGCATCCATTTCCGCCGGCCCAAAATCAGGTTTCCATTCCGGCTGTTTTATTTTTTCAAAAAAACCTTCATACTCACCGGCACGAATCACACTCAGGTTGCTGCGGCTCTTATCCGGTTGCGCCGCTTCATATAAATACACAGGAATCTTCAATTCCTCTCCCACTCTCTTTGCCAGTTGTTGTGCATACCTGGCCGTTTCTTCCATCGTAATACCGCTCACCGGAATCAGCGGGCACACATCGGTGGCTCCCATGCGGGGGTGCTCGCCTTTATGCCTGCCCATATCAATCAGCTCTCCGGCTTTTTTGATGGCCCTGAATGCTGCCTCTACCACCGCCTGCGGACTGCCCACAAATGTTACCACGGTACGGTTCGTCGCTTTTCCAGGATCAACATTTAATAACCGGACACCTTCCACAGTTTCAATCTGGCCGGTTATCTGTTTGATAATATTCAAATCATTTCCTTCGCTGAAGTTGGGAACACATTCGATGAGCTGCTGCATGCCACTCTGGTTTATTGCGCTAAGATATTGTTTGTGCAGATATGAATTGTGAAAGAGATTATTTGGTAGCCGGCTGCATTACTACTATCAGCACCTGTTGTGTCACTCACTTGTACATCCGGTAATCCTATTCAGCAATCACTGAACTTGTCCCCTTGCCCTGGTACTTGTCGTAATCACCACACAACATCATCAAACAAAATAAATTGAGGCGTGAAGAACCGCAACACGGCATCAGTTAGTTTCAATCCCTATCTTTACCAAAACATCCCCATGCAATTCCTCTCCCTTCAGCCATTTGTACCATCAGGAAGCGACTTTGAAAAGGCCAAACAGTTTTTTCAGCAATTGGGTTTTAATATCAGCTGGGATGCCGGCGATTATACCGGCTTCGAAAAAGATAGTTGCCGTTTCATTCTGCAAAATTTCAACAATAAGGACTTTGCTGAAAATTTTATGCTCACTGTTTCTGTATCCAACGTTACAGAATTCCGTCAGCAAGTCCTCGATAAACAGTTACCCCAGGCTTTCGGCATCCGCATCGGTGAAATCACACAACAACCCTACGGTAAAGAAGTAAACATTATTGACATCGCAGGTGTCTGCTGGCACTTTGTAGAGGGATGATGCGGTCCCGGGAGACTTTTTTTCAGAGGTTAATTCATAATTTAGTTTACCAAATTCACCCTTCCGGCAGGTTATGAAAAAACATTCCCTTGCCATATTGATTTACGGGGAGCCCGGCTCAACACGCAATGCATTTACGGAAGAAAAATATAAAATGCTCGCCGCCCATCTCGTTGAGCAAGGTTTTGCTGTTGATTCTGTTCTTTACCACGATTCCGTTGCAGGCAGACTGGAAACCGGCCTGGCGAAATACAACGCCATTCTTGTTTGGGTAAACCCGGTGGAACAGGGGCATGACCGGAAACTGCTTGACGCCATGCTGACCAAACTCTCAGCACAAGGCTGCTTTGTATCGGCTCATCCTGATGTCATTTTAAAAATGGGAACCAAAAAAATATTGTATGATGTAAGAAAAACCGAGTTTGGCGGGGATGTAAAGCTTTATGCGTCTTTTGAAGATTTTAAAGAATGCTTTCTGCAGGCCGGCGAAGCCACAGGCATTCGCATTCTGAAACAGTACCGCGGCAACGGCGGCAACGGTGTGTTTAAAATTGATACCGCTGATTTCAATAAAAACAGGATAGCGGTAACCCATGCTACCGCCGGTGATAAAGAAGAACTGATGAGCACCGTAGAATTTTTTAAGGCGTTTGAAATTTATTTTCAAAACAACGGCATGCTGATTGACCAGGCATGGAATGTCAGCATCATCAACGGCATGGTTCGCTGTTACCTGTGCGGTGCAAAAGTGGCCGGCTTCGGCTACCAGGAAATAAATGCCCTTTATCCCAAAATAAACGGCGTTTATAAAAAACCCGGCCGGCGATTCTATTACAGCGAAGAGTGCGGTCTTTTCCGCGACCTGCGGGAAATAATGGAAAACCGCTGGGTGCCCCAGTTGCAGCAAATCACCGGCATTGAAACCGGTATGCTTCCCGTCATTTGGGATGCCGATTTTTTTATCAACAAAGTAAATACAGACAATGCAGCCGAAAAATATTCGCTGTGCGAAATAAATGCAAGCAGCGTATCGCCTTTTCCCGAAAGTGCCATTCCTTACATAGCGGCCGAAGTAGAGCATCGGTTAACGCTTCATTCCTGATTCAATCCCCGGTTTCGTCCTCCCAATCTTCCTTTTTGTATAACGTTTTTCTCCGCCGCGGTGAAGCCACATAGGTTTACGCCCTAAAACCAAAATATTTTTTATGAAAATGATTTTATCCTTCTTTGTTGCAGCGCTGTTTATAACTGCACAGCTTCATGCACAAACAGAACCATCTGCCGGCAACTGGAAAACATGGTTTATCTCTTCCGGTAAAGATTACCGCCTGCCGGCGCCACCGGCTTATAAAAATGAAATAGCTGAAGTGATTTCAAAGCAAAAACAAATGGATGCACTTACACTGCGGCAAATTTTATATTGGAATGCCGGCGCACCCGGCTACCGCTGGCAGATGATGATGAATAAACTATGGACGGTTGATACCGGCCGCTATGGTGCATTGGCCAACCTGCTGCTTGGCACCGCAACGTACGACGCTACCATTGCTGCATGGCATACAAAGTATGCATACAATCGTCCCCGGCCTTTTGCAGCAGACAAGCGAATAAAAATTTTTATACCCAAACCGGAAAGCCCGGCTTACCCCTGTGAATATTCTGTTGCAGCAGGTGTGGCTGTAGCTATTTTCTCAACGTTTTATCCGGCCATGACCGATTCAGTCAATCATATGGCTCAGCAGCTGATGGCTTCCCGTGTGGCAGCAGGAGTTGCATTTCCCAGTGACACCCGTGCAGGATTTGAATTAGGAAAACAGCTTGCCGAAAAAGAAATTGAATACACTAAAGATTTTATAAACACGGATGCGTGGGATGGGAAAGTACCCGAAGGTCCGAACTACTGGCAGGGAAAATATGCCATGCTGCCGATGGCAGGCAAAAACAAAACTGTTGTTCTCAGCAGCAGTAGTGAATTCCGTCCAGCTCCTCCGCCCGATTTTGCAAAAGAAATGGCAGAGCTGAAAAACTACAAACAGAATTTCCGCTCATTGTCCAATGCTTTTTACTGGGCAAACCACTCTTACTTCTCTGACCAGCTCCCGATAAAAATATTTGAGCATAACCTCCATCTCAATCCTCCCCGTGCTGCACGCATACAGGCAATCATAAACGTGGCAATGTACGATGGGTTTGTTGCCTGCTGGGATGCCAAATATGCCTACTGGGGTATACGGCCCAATCAGTACGATACCACTTTCCGCCCCGCAATATTCATAACCCCTCCTTTTCCCGGTTATCCGTCCGGCCATGCAGCTTTGTCTTCTGTAATGGCTGAGTTGTTATGTTATTTTTTCCCTGAAGAAAAAGAACTGTACCGGCAAAAAGCAAAGGAATGTGCCGAGTCAAGATTCCAGGCGGGCATTCATTTCCGCAGCGATAATGAAGTGGCGCTTGAGCTGGGTAAAAATGTGGCCGCGAAAGTAATTGAGAAGGTGAAAACGGATGGCGCTGATGATGCCTCCGTGATGTCATTGCCAAAAAAGAAAAACCAGAATACTTACTGACATTTGCAAAATCCTGCTAAAAAATAAAACCCAACTACCATGGAAGTAAATCTGGTTTCACTGAAAAAAACAGCAAGGCTTACCGGCCTGCTGTACTTCCTTTTTGCGCTTGTGGCCATCTACAGCTATATGTACGTGGGGCAAAAAATATTTGTATCGGGGGATATTGACGCTACTGCAAAAAATATGCTGGCCAATGAATTTTTATTCCGCACCAGTCTTGCTGCCGATATCATCACCAATATTTTATTTGTAGTGGTGATACTTTTTCTTTGCCGCCTGTTAAAACAGGTAAATGAAATGCAGGCAAAATTTATGGCCTGGTTTGCCGCCGTAGCCATCCCGGTTTCTTTTATCGGCGAAGCACTGCAGGTTACTGCCCTGTATATTTTCAAAGGCGATTTGCTGAAGTCATTTGCTGCAGAACAATCGAATGAAATGGCCGCCCTGCTTCTGCGCATCGGGACCAACATTGGTCAGCTTATTACTTTTCACTGGGGGCTTTGGCTGATGCCCATGGGCTGGCTGGTTTACCGGTCAGCCTTTATTCCCCGCATATTCGGCATACTGCTTCTGATTAATGGGCTGGGGTATATGATAAGCAGTTTTACATTCATTTTATTTCCTGGTTCAATTGAAGCTGTGAATAAACTTGTTTACCCGACTTATTTTGCCGGTGAAGTTCCCTTCATTTTATGGTTAATGATTAAAGGCATAAAAGCAAAAAAGTCTGCGGCGATAACAACATAGCAGATACAGTCAATCAGAACATCTTGCCTATATTCACAGCGGGAAATGCAGTTTAAAGCACGATACAAACTCTGGCATGTAATGGTGGGTATAGTGATTATTGGCGTTGTGGCCATGATCCTGTATGGCATCAGCAGCGGGATTGAAAAAGTAAGTAACGCCAGCCCGCCGCAAGAAGGCTTTACGGATGATACTACTGGCACTGATTCACACAGCAGCGGTCTCAGTGCCTTGTTCATGTTTATTCACATCGTGCTGTTTTTTTATTTTGCGCTGAATTATTATTACCTGCTTATTGTCAATAATAAAAAGTTCACCGCTTTTCTCAGATATTCCGCTGTTATCATCCTGGCTTCCTTTGCGTATCATCTTTTTCTCTGGGTTTTTATTCCCCGGGCATTGCACAATAATGATGGCTCAGTCTTTCAATTGTTTTTTTCTTTATTGCCCGGCGATATCCCCATGCTCATGCTGAGTTTCCTGTTTGCTTATGTCACCAATATGCGTGAAGCAGTAAAGCAAAGAAGAATACTGCAGGAACAGAAACTGCAGCTGGAAGCACAGATTTCGCAGGCAAATTTTAATTTTTTAAAGGCGCAGATCAACCCGCATTTCCTGCATAACACCCTGAATTTTTTATATGCCAAATCACTACCCTATTCCGCTGAACTGTCTGAAGGTATTCTCACCCTCAGTGATATTATGCGTTATGCCCTGAGCCAGGGAAACCAGAAAGAAGGCAAAGCGCCACTGAAGGATGAAATTGAACATGTGAACAACGTGATCAAAATAAGCCAGCTACGTTACAGCCAGCAGCTGAAAGTGAATTTTGAAGTGAGCGGAAATACGGAAGGGAAAATGATTATACCCTTTGTATTAATCACTCTTGTGGAAAACGCATTTAAACATGGCGATTTGAAAAACCCTGACTACCCGATAGATATTAAGGCAAATGTGCAGGGCGACCGGCTTTATTTTTATTGCCGGAACAAAAAGAAAGCGGGGCCTAAACAATTATCAACCGGCATCGGGCTGGACAATATCCGGCAAAGGCTGAATCTCGCTTATGGGGAAAACTACAGGTACCTTGTGAATGATGAACCCGATTTTTATACTGTGGAATTAACAATAGAAAAATTATGATTACCTGCATCATTGTGGATGATGAACAGCATGCTATTGACATCCTGGAGCATTATATAAAACAAACGCCGCACCTGCAGTTGGCGGGCAGCTTTAGCAATCCAATAGAAGCCTTGCAATTGCTGGGTCAGCAAAAAGTTGATCTTGTTTTTCTTGACATCCAGATGCCGGAGCTATCGGGCATAGATTTTATCAAAGCCATTCATGGCAAAAGCAAAGTGATACTGACCACCGCCTACAGCGAATTTGCACTGGAGGGGTATGAACTTTATGTAGTGGATTATTTGCTGAAGCCCATCCGCCTGCCGAGGTTTCTGGCTGCCGTGCAAAAAGCGGCAGAGCAGATTGAACGAAGCAATCAGCCTGCTGTAACAGCCGCTGATGACGATTACATTTTTGTAAAAACCGAATCAAAGGGCAAACTGCTCAAGATAAATCTCGCAGAAATTGATTTTATTGAAAGCATGAAAAACTATGTGGTCATTCACCGGGGCGGGCAGAAAACACTGGTGTACACAACTATGAAAGAACTGGAAGAACGGCTGCCTCAAAAACAATTTATCCGCGTACACAAATCATTTATCATTCCCGTTTCCCGCATTAGCGGCATCGAGGGAAACCTGGTGCGTATAAAAAACGTATCCGCAGAAATTCTGATAGGCGAAAACTACAAAGCTGCATTGATGGAGATAATCAGGGGAAAGATGATTTAGTAACCCATACCGGATTTTTTTGTCCGGGAAATACGAGTAAGTACACAGCATGACCCGGCTCAGCAAAAAACTTCTCACTTTTTTAAATAATAAAGTTAAGAGTTGACAAATACATAGATATTCTCCATGTGCATTACCTTACCCTTAGGCCAAAGATTCGGCCTTTATCAACAAATTTTTGCAAAAGCATATCAAATTCAGGAAGTAGTTAAGTTTTCCTTTTAGCAGTTGTCCAAAAAAAATAGGGCCATTTATCTGCTTTTAAAAAAAAATTCTGACACGTTCAGGCCGCCTGCTACGATGAAAAAAAGTGTAAAACTTCAATGGTGCCATTTGTTTCCGTAACTTTAACTATGACCGTCATAATTCTTTCCATCATTCTTGTGGCGCTGGCCGTGGCGGGCATCGGCATCAAACTGCTGGTGAAAAAAGACGGGCAGTTTGCCGGCACCTGCAGCAGCAACAATCCACTGCTGCAAAAGGATGGCGGCGTATGCGGTATCTGCGGTGCCCGGCCGGAGGAGAAATGCAAGGCTTAGGCCATCTCTTTTATCCACTTCTTTATATTTCCAGATGCATAAGTTTTCAGCGCACCGTTTTCATCATACACAAAATAAACATCGAGATTCAGTTCTTTGTGCTGTTCAAGAAACTGTTTTGCTTTTTCCAGCCCCATCACCATAAAGGCGGTGGCATACGCATCGGCCGTCATACAGTCATCGGCAATAACACTTGCACTTAGTAAACTATTTTTTGCCGGGTAACCCGTGAACGGGTCAATGATATGAGAATATTTCCGGCCTTCTTCCACATAAAATTTCCGGTAGTTGCCCGAGGTAGCGAGTGATTTGTTTTCCAGTTCAAGTATCACCTGCAGTTCTCTTTCTTCCGTTTCATTTTCCTTTGGCTTATCAATGCCTACCCGCCACGGCTGCTTGTCACTTTTTCTCCCTTTTGTTTTCACTTCGCCGCCCAGCTCTACAAAATAATCCTGAATGCCTTTATGCTCCAGAAAAGCGGCCAGCACATCCACCGTGTAGCCTTGAGCAATGGCATTAAAGTCGAGCATGATTTCGTTTTTCTCTTTTACCAGTTTATTTCCTGCCAGCTTCACCATTTTATAGCCGGTTATCTGAAGCAGTTTTTTAATTACGGCGCTGTCCGGTTTATCTTTTTTTTCAAAACCAAAACCCCATACATTTACAAGCGGCGCCACGGTAACATCAAACTCACCACCGGTATTTTCTGAAACCTCTTCAGCCTTTTTAAACACAGTCATAAAATGTTCATCCAAAGTAACAGAGCTGTCATTTTGATTAATACGTGAAATGATGGAAACAGGCAGGTAGGTGGAAAGTGATGAATCAATTTTTCTGAAAATGGAATCTACCGGTGGCTGGTAATTTATTCTGTCTGCCGAAACCCAGGCGATGCTGTAAGTAGTGCCTTGTGCAGATCCGGTGATCTTCATCAAAAAATTTGCCTTTTGTTTACAGGCCGTGAATAAAGTGGCTGCAAGCAAAAACAACTTTACAGGCTTTGAAAATAACTTCATCAGGCTGAAAATAACAGCTGTAAAAAGGAAAAGGATATTTTTATTCGCCAAAATCATCAAAGGCAATATTTTCCGGCGGTACGCCAAGCTGGTCCAGCATTTTAAAAACAGCAGCATTCATCATAGGCGGGCCGCAGAGGTAGTACTCCACTTCCTCCGGTTCAGGATGTGTGCCAAGGTAATTATCGTACAGCACCTGGTGAATAAACCCGGTATACCCTGTCCAGTTATCTTCCGGCAGCGGCTCGGATAATGCGATATTGTATTGAAAATTGGGAAAATCCTTTTCAATGTTGCGGAAATCATCAGTATAAAAAATTTCACGCAGTGAACGGCCGCCGTACCAGAAACTGATTTTTCTTTTACTTTCCCTGAGCGTATGAAACAGGTGAAACAGGTGCGAACGTAGCGGCGCCATACCCGCTCCGCCACCGATATAAATCATTTCTTTGTCCGTGTACTTAATATGAAATTCACCAAATGGTCCGGACACAAAAACCTTGTCGCCGGGTTTTCTTGAAAACATGAAAGATGAACAAACACCCGGGTTCACATTCATAAACCCGCCGTTGTTTCTGTCGAAGGGAGGAGTGGCCAGCCGCACATTCAGCATAATGATATTTCCCTCGGCGGGGTGATTGGCCATGGAATATGCCCGGAAAACCGGCTCGGCCGTTTTCATTTTCAAATTCCAGATGCTGTATTTGTCATAATCATCTTTAAACCGGCCGTCAATATTGTAGAGGTCATTCTTAAAATCAAGCTCACACGGCGGCACATCCAGCTGGATATAACTGCCGGGAATAAAATCGAGAAACTCGCCATCGGGAAGTTTTACCACAAACTCCTTGATGTAGGTAGCCACATTCTCATTCGATAGCACTTCGCATTCCCACTTTTTTATACCGAATACTTCTTCGGGAATGATGATTTCCATATCCTGCTTCACCTTTACCTGGCAGCCGAGGCGCCATTTTTCCTGCTGCTGCCTGCGGGTGAAATAAGGTTTTTCTGTTGTTAAAATTTCGCCGCCGCCGCTCAGCACCCTGCATTTGCACATGGCGCAGGTGCCGCCGCCACCGCAGGCTGAGGGAAGAAAAAGTTTTTTGTTGCCCAGCGTAGTAAGCAGTGATGAGCCTGCCTCCGTTTCTATTACTTCTTTCCCGTTGATTGAAATTTTTACCATTCCTGCTGGCGTCAGTTTTGCTTTTGCATATAAAAGCAGGGCCACCACAAGCAGGTTGAAAGCAAGAAATACCACCAACCCGACAATCAGTACTGTAAAATCAAAAAACAGTAAATACATAGTTAACAGCTTAAAAATTTATTCCCATAAAACTCATAAAGGCCATACCCATCAGCCCGGTTAAAATAAATGCGATCCCCAGCCCACGTAACGGGGCCGGTATATTGGAGTACCGGATTTTTTCACGGATGGCCGACAACGCAACAATGGCAATAAACCAGCCTGCGCCAGAACCCAGTCCAAATGCAGTTGCCATCCCGAGGTTTGCATATTCTCTCTCCTGCATAAACAGCGCCCCGCCAAGTATGGAGCAGTTGACCGCAATGAGCGGAAGAAAAATACCCAGCGTATTGTACAAGGCCGGCGCAAATTTTTCAACAACCATTTCCACTATTTGCACTATGGCAGCAATGACGGCAATAAACATAATGAAGCTGAGAAAACTCAAATCCACATTGGCAAACCGCGGCGATAACCAGCTCAGCGCCCCGGCTTTCAATACAAAATTTTCCAGCAGGTAACATACCGGTACGCTTACTCCCAATACAAAAATGACAGCAATGCCAAGACCTACCGCACTCTTCACCGTTTTTGAAATAGCGAGGTAAGAACACATGCCGAGGAAATAGGCAAAAATCATGTTCTCGACAAACGCTGCTTTTATAAAAGTATTTACGTATTCCATAAATCAGTTTTTCAGTTTGTTTCAATCAGCTTCCTGTTTTTACTGCGCTGTATCCAGATGATGATGCCCACGAAAATTAAAGCCATGGGCGGCAGAATGGCCAGCCCGTTGTTTGAATAACCGGCGCCGTAAAATGATTCAGGAATTATGCGGTAGTCCATAATGGTGCCATTGCCAAAAAATTCCCTGGCGACGGAAACAAGGATGAGGATAGCACCATATCCCATGCCATTGCCGATACCATCAAGAAACGCAGGCCATGGTTTATTGCCCATGGCAAAAGCCTCCAGCCGGCCCATCACAATACAGTTGGTAATAATCAAGCCGACAAATACGGAAAGCTGCTTGCTCACATCATACACAAATGCTTTCAGCACCTGGTCAACCAGTATCACCAAACCGGCTACCACAGTCAATTGTACTATGATACGGATGCGGTTGGGAATGATATTACGCATCAGGGATATCACCAGGTTGGAAAATGCGCATACGGCAATAACGGATAAAGCCATTACAATGGAGGGTTCCACTTTTACCGTAACTGCCAGCGCTGAACAAATACCCAGCACCTGCACAGTGATGGGATTGTTGTCATTGAGGGGGTCGGTAATGAGCTTCCTGTTTTTGGGTGAAAACAATGGCTCTCCCACCTTTTTTATTTTCGGCGGCGCTTTAATGGTTTCTGTGCTCATACAATTTTTTATTTGGCATCATAATTATTATAATCATTTTTTTCCCTGCAATGATTTGAAATAAGGGATATAACTCTTCAATGCCCGCTGAAGCATTTCGGTGACACCGGTACTGGTTACTGTGGCCCCCGACACGGCATCCACTTCATGCGGGTTACCCGGCTCCGCTCCCCCTTTCACCACTTTAATGGAAACAAAACTTCCATTTTCGTCCATAATTTTTTTACCCGTAAACTGTTCCTGGAATTTTTTCTTTTCAATTTCAGCGCCGAGACCCGGGGTTTCGCTTTTATGTCCAAAACTTATACCGTACACGGTACTCATATCTTCGTTCAGTGCAATGTAACCCCATATTGGTCCCCACAGGCCCTTGCCGCGAACCGGAATGATGTAAAGCGATTTGCCATCCTTATTGCACACAAAAAGGGGAAATAATTGTTCACCGGCCCGGCCGAATCTTGCCTTATCCATTTCCTTTTTCAAATCAATATTGAAGGCAGCACTGCCGCTGTCCACTGCCTCACCTTTATAATTTAAAACTATCTGGTGAGTGATGTATTTGCTATAAGTCGCTTCAGCATGTGCCGGGTCGCTTAGCACTCCCACGCTGCCAAGTATATTCTGCATTTTTTCCAACCTTACATTGCGTGCCTGGTAAGGCCCCAGGCCAATGGATGCCATTGATAACAGTACGGCTACCACTATCACCATGGCGGTGGAAAAAATAAAGATGAACCGGTTTGTGTTTACATTCATACTTTTTAATTTTTTATCCTTCTCATTCTTCTTTTAATATTAGCCTGTATCACGTAATGATCAATAAGCGGGGCCATCACATTCATCAGTAATATCGCCATCATCATTCCTTCAGGGTAAGCGGGATTAAAAATGCGAATCAGGATGGCAAACAAGCCGATTAAAAAGCCATAAATAAATTTTCCGGTATTGGTTTGCGTTGCCGTCACCGGGTCGGTAGCCATAAAGACAGCGCCAAAGGCAAACCCGCCCAGCACCAGGTGATGCAGCGGGTTTATCTGCATCAGCGTATTGGCGCCTATTAAATTAAAAATAAAACCCATCAGCAGCCCGCCGGCAAAAACTGAAATTATGATGCGCCAGCTTCCCACCCCGGTGTATAATAAAACAGCAGCCCCCATCAAACAAGCCAGGGTGGATGTTTCGCCAATGGAGCCGGGAATGAAACCAAAGAAGGAGTCCCAGAAGCCGGGAATTTTATCAGCAAATCCTGCCGCAGCATCACCAAGTGGCGTAGCGCCGCTAAAGCCGTCTACCAGTTGTTGCCCTTTTTCCAGGCTGGTATTTATCCATACTTCATCACCCGACATTTTTGTCGGGTAGGCAAAAAATAAAAATGCTCTTGCCGTAAGCGCCGGGTTAAGAATATTCATACCTGTGCCGCCAAATATTTCTTTGCCGATGATGACGGCAAATGCTGTACCCACGGCCACCATCCACAAGGGTATATCAACCGGCATCACCAGCGGTATCAGGCTGCCGGTGACAAGAAATCCCTCATTTATTTTATGTTTCCTGATGATGGCAAATAGAAATTCAATACCCAGGCCGGTGACGTAGGTGACGATAATTATCGGCAGAACTTTTTTTAACCCGAAAAAAAAGTTTTGCCAAAGCAGGCTGTCCGAAATTCCCAAAGCCAGGTGGTGCTGATACCCCGCATTCCACATACCAAAAAGCAGGCAGGGGAAAAGCGAAATGACCACAATAATCATGGTTCGTTTCAAATCCATGGCATCCCGTATGTGCACACTGCCCTGGGCAGGGGTAGTGTCGGCAGGCACAAACAAAAAAGTTTCAAATGCATTAAATACAGGATAATACTTTTCCAGCCGCCCGCCTTTTTCAAAGTGGGGTTTGATTTTTTCCAATGTTTTTCTGAGCGGTTTCATCTGCCGGTATTTTATTGTTCAGCGGGCATACTGCTGTCCCCGAGTTACTCACCCTGCAGTTCAACATCCATGATTTCACTTTGGAAAAACCTTCGTGCCGCCAATCATAGAGTGTTGGTCCGTAGCAATCAACTTTTCACAGGGCAGGTATGGTTACGACAATTCTTTTCTTACGAGGTCAAGTCCTTTTCGCAGTATCTGCTGCGATTCAATCTTTGAAGTACATACAAATTCACAAAGGGCAAGGTCTTCTTCCACCACTTCATATATGCCGAGGTTTTCCATCAGTTCTATGTCTTCAGCCAGTATGGATTTCAGCAGGTGTACGGGATAAATATCCATGGGCAGCACCTGCTCGTACTGGCCGCTCATTACAAATGGTCTTTCTTCGCCATGCATATTGGTATCGAGGTGATAAATTTTTTTCGGCTGCAACCACGAAATAAATGTTCTTGAAACACTGAATTTATTCAGCCCGGGCTTCAGCCATCCTATAAATTCGGGCCGGTTGCCTTCCGGTATCACGGTAATTTGTGTGTCATAAAAATCCATACTGTCTTCGGCTGTTATTTGTTTTCCCGTCAGCACATTACCACTGATGATTCTGCAGGCGCCTTCTTTTAACCCGGCGTCTTCCAGTATATGTTTTACTGAAGCGCCAATGATGGTTTGATAATACCGCGGGTGAATAACCTGCCCGCCGGTCAGCGCAACAATCCTGGAAGCATCAAATATTCCTTTTGCAAACAACCGGCCGATTATGAGCACATCCTGCGGATGAATGCACCACACTACTTCACCTTTATTCAGCGGGTCAAGATGATGAATCTGCACACTTATATTTCCGGCGGGGTGAGGACCAGAAAAACTGTTCAACTCCACTCCTTTTGCATTGGCAAAAACGGGGGCGGGTGGTTCGCCGGCTTTTATATTTAAATATATTTTCCCATCTGTCAGTTTTTTAAGCGCATCAAGCCCGGTTTGAAATTCTTCACCGGAATGTTGCATCACAAAGTTGATATCAGGCGCCAGCGGGTTGCTGTCAAATGCTGAAATGAAAATGGATTTGGGTGAAATGCCGGGATTGGGAATGATGCCGAAAGGCCGCTGCCGGATCAGGGGCCATGCCCCGCTGTTTAAAAGAGTGTGCAGTACAAGTTCACGGTCGGCCCGGTTGGGATTGATGGGAGTAAAAGTAACGTAACGAATTTCCCGGTCGGCAAGAATCCTGATTTCACGAATTTGTCTTTTTTCACCCCGTACAATTTGCACCACTTCGCCGCTAACAGGCGAGCAAAATTTTACATTTTCATTATTCTTATCAAAAAATAAAGAGCTGCCAGCCAGCACTTCATCACCCGGTTGTACAAGGATTTTAGGTGTCACACCAATAAAATCAGTGGGCTTTAGGGAAACCATTTCCGGCAGAGGTAAAGTTATGATTTCCCTCCTGGCTGAACCGGCAAGCTTTATATCAAGGCCTTTCTTTATTTTGATGGTGCGGCCCATGTTGGTTACCTGATAAATCCAAATTTACAAATTTCAGTGCAGAAAATGCTTTTCAAATCCTGCACAGGCCATTCATTTCCCCGGTAAAGCGCTATTTTTTTAAGTCATGCTGGAAATTAATTAAGAATTGTATTTTTATAGAGGCTATATCCTTTTCAAACAATTGCTTTTGATTTTTAAAAAACTCATTGCCATATGGGACATATCAGACACATCATGCAGATAAAGCAGGCCAAGGGAGGTGGAAAAATCATCTCCGTCACTGCTGATACCATTGTTTATAATGCACTTGAAATAATGCTGGACAAAAACATCAGTGCCATGCTGGTGATGGAGGGTGAAAATCTGCTTGGCATTTTTACCGAGCGGGACTATGCCCGAAAAGTGATTCTGCAGGGAAGATTGTCCAAAGACACAAGGATTAGTGAAGTAATGACTCAAAACCTGGTTACCATTTCTCCCGATACTTCGCTGGAAGAAGCCATGACCCTGATGAGCACCCGGTTCATCCGTCATTTGCCGATAGTGGAAAACGACAAAGTGGTGGGTGTGGTATCCATCGGCGATGTGGTAAAATACATCATTGACGAGCAAGAATTCATTATTAAAAACCTGGAGCGGTATATTACACAATAATTATCGGAAGCCCGGACATAATCAGGTATGCCGGTTATTCCCCGGTACCGTATTATAAAATATCACTCCGTTCAGAAAACTGCGCTTCTTCCACCACCTCTTCGGGTTTCTTTTTATAAAAAATCATTCCCAGCGCCATAATAATGCTGGTAGAAAGTATCAGGAAAAAAAGAATGCCTTCGTCAAATCCCGAAAGCTTCAGGTTCTCCGGGATTTTATAAAACAGCACAATGGTAATAAGACCGCGGGGAATGAAAAAGACTTCCGGAAACACATTGGTGTGCAGAAAAAAACGCAGGTAGAAAAATCGTACAAGAAATAGGGCCAGCACAATCAGGCTGCCCACCATCAACACCTCGTTTTGGCCGAGAAAATTGAGCCGGATGGAAAATCCGAACAGCAGAAAGAAAAATGTGCGGATAAGGAATGAAGATTCCGCCGTAATGGAATGCAGCAGGTGGCGCAGGGGCTCTACCTGTTCATTCGGGAAATGCCGCATCAGCTTCTGCACTGGAATTTTTTCCCAGTTGTTTATCATCAGTCCGAAAACAAGAATGATGATGAGCGAGGGCAGATGCAGCAGCTTGCCAACGGCATAAATAAGAATAAGCAGTGAAAAAATCAGGAAAAATTTTATGTTCAGCCGGGTGCGTGCCAGGATCAGGAAAAGCAAAAAAGACAACAACAATGAAAGCAGAACGGATAAAATGATATTGCCACCAAAAATTCCCAGCGATTTCCATGTCATCACTTCCGATGCTACAAAATAATTAAACCCCACAATACCGAGGATATCGGAAAAGGAAGCTTCGTAAATAAGAAATTCCTTTTTGGCATCTGTCAGCGGGTGAATGCTGGGGATGATGATGGAACTGCTCATAATGGAAAGCGGGATGGCATACACCAGGCATTTTTCCAGCGGCTCGTTCAGCCACAAATAAAGAATACCGGTAACAAGTGCAGCTGAAAGCACAAATATTATCAGGGCGGAAAAAAAAGAATTGTTGATAAGCTTAAGTTTGTCACGACCCATTTTTAAATCGAGACCGGCTTCCAGCACAATCATGATTAGCCCTACCACACCGAGGGCTTCAATTATATTGGCCGGCAATTCAAGTGAAATTCCCGATACATCTGCCAGGTAACGCAGGCCGATGCCCGCAAACAGCAAGAGCAAAACCGATGGAATACGAATGAACCGGCTAAGTATGGAAAACAGGTAGGATAAAACGACAAGACTGCAGATAATAATCAGCAGCTGTTCTGTGTTTAGGTTTTCCATGCAATGAAAATAAAATTAATCATTTAATCCGCAAATAAACCCGGTTGTTGGTAGTTTTCATTGGCGATGTGGTAAAATACGTCATTAATGAACAGGCGTTCATCATCAAGAAAACACGGAGCGGTATGTTGCGCACTGATAACTGGTTTCGGGTTTTAAGTGGCTTCAAAATATCCGGTAACAACATTTCAAAAAAGAAAGGACAAACGCTTTTCAAAAAACGGAACCGGTTCATGCTATTGCAAGACCCCGTAATTATAACTCAATTCTGGCATTAAAGCTGTACCTTTACCGGCCTCCGCATCATTACAGGCAGTTTATCCATACTTCATTTTCTTTAAACTTCTTTATCAGCGGGGGTATTATTCAATTAAAACAAAAAGCATGGGCGAATCATGGAATAAGAAAGAAAGGGAAAAAAAGAAACAGAAAGAAAAAAGAGACAAGGCTGAAAGAATGAAGGAACGAAAAGAAAATACAAAAAAAGCTTCTTTTAATGATATGATTGCATACCTGGACGAAAACGGCAATCTTACTTCCACACCGCCCGATCCCCGGAAAAAAACAGAAGTAAAACTGGAAGATATACAGATTGGCGTTCCCGAATATGTTCAGCCCACACAGGCTGAACTAACCCGGAAAGGAAAAGTTACTTTTTTTAACACCGCAAAAGGGTTTGGTTTTATCAAAGACCACGTGTCGCAGGAAAGCCTCTTTGTGCATGTGAATAATCTTGCAGAAAGCATAAAAGAAAACGATATAGTAAGTTTTGAAGTAGAAATGGGTCAGCGTGGGCCCATGGCTGTAAATGTAAAGTTGATCAGTTGATTCAGAACGAGCAGATTCGGACTGAATAAATATTTCCGGGAATAAATCCCTTAAATTAGATGATCTGGCTTTTTAAACTTAGCTTTGCGGTTCTTAATGTTAGTGCTTTCCCGCCTGGTGTAGTGTAATTTCTCCTCCAAAAAGCAGCGATAGCTTTAACGTAAGGCAGGTAAAGTATCATGATTTTCTTGATAGCCTTACCATATTTTATCACTTAAATAATTTTTCGTGTCTTTTAACAATTTACAGCTCATAGAGCCTGTGTTGCAGGCTCTTGGCAAAGAGGGATACACACATCCCACCCCCATCCAGGAAAAATCAATTCCTGTGATTTTACAAAAAAAAGATTTACTCGGTTGCGCACAAACAGGCACTGGCAAAACGGCTGCCTTTGTGATTCCTATACTCCAGCTCCTGCATACGCAAAAGCAAGAGGCAGAACAACCGGCTCATAAAATAAAAGCATTGATTCTGACGCCAACAAGGGAACTGGCAATCCAGATAGGTGAAAGTATCCGTGCTTATGGCAGGTTTCTTCCCTTGCGTCATCATGTAATCTTTGGTGGGGTGCCACAGCATAGCCAGGTACAGGCTGTCCGTCGCGGCATTGATATGTTGGTGGCCACACCGGGACGCCTGCTCGACCTGATGCAACAGCGACATATTTCATTGCAAGATATCCGCTACTTTGTACTCGATGAAGCAGACAGAATGCTTGACATGGGATTTGTGCAGGATGTTAAACGCATTATTAACCGGCTGCCGGCAAAAAGACAAACGCTTTTTTTCTCGGCCACCATGCCCGGCGAAATAAAACAACTCGCCTCTATGCTTCTTACCAATCCCGTGAAGGTGGAAGTAACCCCACCGGCATCAACAGTTGACCTGATTCATCAATCCGTTTATTATACTGAAAAACACAATAAACAATCCCTGCTGATTCACCTGCTGCAGGATACGTCAATTGAAACGGTGCTGGTATTTACTCAAATGAAGCACGCCGCAGATAAACTGGCACGCATACTGAACAATGCCGGCATACGCACCGAAGCAATTCATGGAAACAAAACGCAGGGTGCCAGGCAAACCGCACTGTCCAATTTCAAAAAAAGGAAAACAAGAGTGCTGGTGGCTACAGATATTGCAGCCCGCGGCATTGACATTGACGACCTGACCCATGTAGTGAATTTTGAACTACCCAATGTACCGGAAACCTATGTACACAGAATCGGACGAACCGGCCGGGCCGGCGCCAGCGGTGTGGCTATTTCCTTTTGCGACTGGAGTGAAAAAATATTTTTAAAAGAAATTGAAAAACTGATTAAGAAACCTGTACCGGTGGTTAAATCACATTTGTATGATGTGGCAATGATGCATGATCTTCCGAAAATGAACGGGCATTCATCACTCTTTACCCCACACAGGAGAAAAAGCATGGGCAGGCATAGAAATTTTACCCAGGGAGCTTAACCGGGTAAAAAATCAGCAGCGATAGCAGACCGCATTAATATTCATCCCGGCGCCCACCGAAGCAAAAAGGATTACATCGCCCGGCGCAAGGTGGTGGCCGGGTACTTTGTTTTTTCGTACCAGGTCATACAATGTAGGTACAGTGGCCACTGAACTGTTGCCAAGCCAGTGAATACACATGGGCATAATTTTTTCAGGACATACTTCGCTGCTGCACAGTTTGTAAAATCTCCTGATTATCCCTTCGTCCATTTTTTCATTTGCCTGGTGTAAAAAAATCTTTTTCACGTCTTGTACCTGCACGTTACTTTTGTCCAGGCATTCCTTCATGGCAGTTGGTACATATTTCATTGCAAATTCATAAACCTTTCTTCCTTTCATTTTAATATACCGTATTCGTGGGTCGCTGCCTGTGAAATAAGACATACCCATATTAATATAATCCACTTCTTCCATGGAAAATGTTTGCACGGTGGAAGCTAATATCCCGGGGCCGTCGCTTTCCACTTCTCTGTTTTCAATTACAACGGCTCCTGCCCCATCGCTGAAGATCATGCTGTCCCTGTCATACATATCTATGACCCTTGACAGGGTTTCGGTTCCAATCACCAGGGCCCTGCCTGCAATACGGGCCTTGAAAAAAGCATCGGCCTGGATAACACCCTGTATCCAACCCGGGCAACCAAAAAGAATATCATAGGCAATGCAATTGGGATTACGAATACCCAATTTGTATTTAATACGGCTGGCGAGTGAAGGCACTGCATCAGTTTGAATAGTATGCTTAAGAACATTGCCGAAATTATGGGCAA
>Ga0137829_12543150_pt1 | contig 24623 bp, 25 predicted proteins | sample OV2TP2_FD_97737 | JGI IMG/M metagenome (GOLD analysis project Ga0137829, IMG submission 97737) | reverse complement strand
GCCTATTATTACTGATGACGATAATATGCTCCCTGCGACCAGCACATGCTTGCTTGCCTTTCCATTCATCATCGCATTTGCATTTGAGTTTTCAAGGAAGGTTTTAAGCATCGGTGCAATTGTGATCGAGTCGCTCAATCCCTTGGTAAATCTGTTGAAGGTATCTTTCATCTCTTCAATGTAAGCTTCCTTGACAAGACCTTCCTCTTCTAGCAACGCCTTTAGCACCTTGACAAACTGGAGGTCAATCTTTAGTGTTAGGTAAATTCCTTCAAGTATAGAAGCCATCCGCATGTACAATGCAAGTTGCTTTGGAAGCCTGAACGGAAACCTTGACATCGTCTTGTTTGCAAGTTCCATGAGCGCCTTGACCTCCATCTCATCCACCTTCTTGCCGTGCATGTTCTGTATTGCCAATCCGATACCCTTTTCGATCACGTAGCGATTTGCTTCTGGAGCCAGTGCGCCTAGACTGAACAACACGTTTACAGTCCTTGCCGGTTCCTTTTCTACGAGCGAAAGATACAACCTTACAAGTTTCAACCTTGTTTCGTTGTCAAGCCTTCCAACCATACCAAAGTCGTAGAGGATCAACGAACCATCATCTGTGACGGAAATGTTACCAGGATGCGGATCTGCATGGAATATATCATGTCTCAGAAGCATCTTGAAGAACAGCCTATGCACCCTGATCATGAGTTTTGCCTTGTCTATTCCCATTTCATCCAATTTCTTCGCATCGGTTATCTTTATGCCTGGAATGTATTCAAGCGTAAGAACCCTGTTAGTGCTCCTCTCCTGTATAATATTAGGAATGAAAACCCGCCTTTCATCTTTAAGGTTCTTCTTTATTCGCACTAGGTTCTCTGCTTCTATTCTATAGTCCATCTCTTCGTAAACAGTTTCTATGAACTGCGAAAACATCGATTCGGCAGAAAATGCGATGTTGCGATCAACAAAGCGTATAGCAATTGGAAGCAATCGTTTGAGTGCTTCTATGTCTCTGTCCACTACTTCATGTATCCTAGGTCTGTTGACCTTGACTACGACTTCCTTACCATTACACCTTGCCCTGTAGACTTGGCCTAAACTTGCGCCAGATATGCAGTTGGTGTCAAAGTAATCGAATGTTTGATCTATAGGTCCCAAGTCCTGCTCTATCGTGTTCTTGACCTCTTCAAACGGCGCAGGAGGAACATCATCCTGCAGCTTTGCAAATTCTTCCAGATAAGGCTGCGGTAAGAGATCTGCCCTTGTTGAAAGCCACTGACCTAACTTTACAAACGATGGACCTAGTTTGATGAATGTATTGACAGCTTTCCTTGCATGCTTCCTGAACTTTTCTTCGTTGATATCCTTGCCTTCCTTCCTTACCCATTCCTTCCTGTCCCTCTTGAAGTGTATTGCTACGGGTAGCAACCTGATGGCAACAGCGATGGCCCTGCCCCTTGCATTGTTCGATGCCATTTTAATCACTTAATCGTTCCTTCAACTGCTTGGCAAATTTGTAGCCCATATAGCCTGCTGTTATAGATGCAAGCGAGCCAAAGAGTAAACTCTCTAGAAGGGCACCTTTTGATCTCCCTTTTCTTATGCTGTAAACTTCACTGCCAACCTTCTTGCCAAAATAAATTCCAGAAATTATGCCGAGTAAAGTTTCTGGAGAATCCTTCAGCAAATGACCGAGAGGGTCCTTTCTTGGATCTACCTTGTCAATATGAACAACGTACCTGTCATCATATTCTCTGATGTGCAAATTGCCATAGCGGTACTGTTTCTTTGCACCCTTCCTCTCCCCCAGATCTGTCTCTTGGGCAACATCAGGCATTATTGGGCGCACGGACTTTGGAACCTCTATCTCTCCATCATCCATATTGTTTGATATGCGTAAGAAGCAATATAACTATAGCGGGTTTTGCAAGCCTACTTCATATGCTGACCACAAATTTCCTTATGAATATCAAGAAAAGGGCGCACTAACCTAAGAACGCGTATCATGTCATTAATTTCTTGTCTCTGATAGGATTCTATAAGCTGATAGATCAGATCGGTTTCGATCTCTTGTAAAGATTCACATGCTCTACGTCTGTCTTCTTCTTTCATATTCGCTCCATGCCTTTGCCAATGCTTTAGCTCTCTTCATTCTCTCCTCATGGCTCAACGCTCTTAATTCTTCCAAGAGCTTGGTAAACTTGCTTGCCATAATTTACTATACACTGTATGGATATAAAAACACTGTAGTTAATGTTCAGAATATTATACTGTACACTATTTACTATTCTCCGATTATCTGCACAACCAAACTTCTGTCTCTGCTTCTGATATCAAGTTCAACGAGCACGATCTGTTGCCAAGTGCCAAGTGCTAACTGCTTGTTTGTAAATGGAACTGTCAATGACGGACCTACCAAGGAAGCTCGAACATGTGAGTGTCCGTTACCATCATGCCACATGTTTTCATGTTCGTAATCGATGTTTTTGGGCGCAATGCGTTCCAGCATATTTGGAAAGTCCTTGAGCAGTCCGGGTTCATACTCTATCGTTGTAACAGCAGCCGTTGAACCTGGCACAAAGATAGTTGCAATGCCATCGCTGATCTTGCTCTCCTGCACTGCTCTCGATACATCTTCGGTTATGTTGATCATCTGTAACTCTCCCTTTGTCTTTATTTGCATAGTTTTTGTTACTACAGTCATACACTTTTTGCGGTAACAGATACGTTTAAGCGTAGTGCCAAAACAATGAGCGTTATGATAGAAAGCAAGCAGGTGTACAAGGGAAAGATAATCTCTGTTAGAGTCGATACCATACAGATAAACGGAAAGCCAGCCATCAGGGAAGTTGTAGAGCACAACGGTTCTGCGGCAATCTTGCCATTGATGGGCGATACAATAATCATGGAAAAGCAGTACAGGCACCCAATCGGTAGAGAGTTGTTGGAGATCCCTGCCGGAACGCTCAAGAAGGGAGAGAAACCAGAAGAGTGCGCAGCAAGGGAGCTGATCGAGGAGACTGGATACAGAGCAGGCAGTCTAAAACCGCTGGGAAGATGTTACATGACGCCAGGGTACTGCACAGAGCTGATACACTTCTTTGTGGCAACAAACCTTAGCAAGGTAGAGCGTCATGAAATGGATGAGGATGAAGAGATAACTATTGTAAGGGTAAGTGTTGAAGATGCCGTAAAGATGATTCTGAACGGCGGGATCGAGGATGCTAAGACAGTGTGCGCAATACTTGCATATGCTCAAAAGCTAAAGGAATAGTAGTAATGATAAACTGCGCTCAAGCCTATGCTGAACGCAACAGACCAAAGGCAGGAAAGGTTAAATTTGCAGTTTGATGCTAAATTTTTTGGTTGATGAGACTAACCTGCGCTGATCCTAGGACACCAGGATATGAAGAGATGCATCTCGACTGAACTCTCATCAATCCATTATTTTCCAAATCTTTATTATACATTAAAGAGGAATTTTTGGTCATGTCCACACCAACCAGCAAGAAGTTTGAATTGGCTGGGAGCAAGCCTAATTATCCTCCTGCGAAACAGTTTGTGATAAAGCATCTAAAGCTAGAGATCAAACCATACTTTGATGAAAAGAGGATAGAGTGCAGGGAGACTCTTGATATTAGCGTGATCGAAGATAATCTGCAGTATCTTATTTTGGATGCTGCGGAGCTTAATATCAGATCTGTGCAGACTGACGGTAAAGACCTGCGGTTTAAAGCTCTTGAAGACAAGTTACGAATCGAACTTCCAACACCCACAAGTGAAGATGATCAGGTGCGTATTTCGATCAACTACGATGCAAAACCCAGAAGAGGATTCTTCTTCGTTAGACCAGACAAGGATTATCCCAACAAACAGTTGCAGGCATGGACACAAGGCGAAGCGACAGAGTCCAAGTACTGGTTTCCATGCTTTGACCATCCCGATATGAAGTTCACAAGCGAAATGATAGTTGAAGTGCCAAGTGATTTTGTTGTGATATCAAATGGCAAGCTTATGAATGTTGCAAAAAACAAAACTGCAAAATATCACTGGGCAGAGGAGCACCCGCATCCAGCATACCTAACATCATTAGTCATTGGCAATTTTGCAGAGATAAAGGAGAAGTATGATGGTATCGATCTTCTTTACTATGTTCCAGAGGATATGGTAGACAAGGCATCGCTTTCGTTTGCAAACACGGTAAACATGATGAGGTTCTTCGAAGAGTATACTGGAGTAAAGTATCCATTCGACAAATATTCACAGGTCACCGTTGATGATCTCGTTTATGGAGGCATGGAGAATGTTAGTGCAACTACGCTTACAATGGACACACTGCACGATAAAAAGGCGCACCTAGATTTTACAAGCGATCACCTGGTTTCCCATGAACTTGCACACCAGTGGTTTGGCGACCTAGTCACATGCAGGGACTGGCAGCATATATGGCTCAACGAATCGTTTGCAACATACTTCGAAGCACTTTATTGGCAGAACGGCAGGGGCGATGATGAATTTAACTACTACGTTATGCAGCTGGCAGAGGAGTACTTTGATGAGGCTTCAAAGAGATACAGGAGAGCAATAGTTACGAATATTTACAAACATCCAGACGATCTTTTCGATAGGCACACTTACGAGAAGGGCGCATGTGTTCTGCATATGCTAAGCAGCCTTGTTGGCGACAACATATTCAGGAGAGCTGTAAAGCTGTATGTCGAGAGGTTCAGCAACAAGAATGTAGAAACTGATGATTTCAGGAAGTGTGTTGAAGAAGTTTCTGGTCTGAGCCTGCAGCAGTTCTTCGAACAGTGGTTACGCAAGCCGGGACATCCGGAACTTAAGATCGAGTTTGATTTTGATCACGCATCAAAGATAGCAACAATAAAGCTTTCTCAAACCCAAAATACCGATGACGGTACACCGATATACCGATTCCCGCTAGATATCCATATAACAACAAGTGCTGGCAAGAAGCAGTTCAAGTTCAACATTGATTCGAAGGAGCATACACTTCAGATTCCATTAGATTTGGAACCCTTGTGGTTCAGTGTTGACCCTGCAAATAAGCTGCTGAAGCGAATGGATGTGAAGGCTCCAAAGCAGCTGTTAATCGAGCAGTTGAAGAATGGCAGCACTGTAGAGCGTCTTTATGCAGCAAAGGCATTGTCAAACTTCAGTTCGGATGATGTTGTTGATGCTTTGAAAGGGATAATGATGAACGACACATTCTGGGGAGTATCTGCTGAATGTGCTAGAGCACTTTCCAACATGAAGACAGATAACGCATACAAAGTGCTTGTTGATGCTTTGAATTTAACCCATCCGAAGGCAAGGCGAGCAGTTGTAAAGGCGATTGGAGAGTTCAAGAAGAAGGAAAGTCTTTCGGCGCTGCAACCATTGTTTCAGGATGATGAGAGTTACTTTGTGCAGGCAGAGTCTGCCCTATCGCTTGGCAAGTCAACATCGCGAGAAGCATTTGCACTTCTGCTGAAGGCTTTACGCATGCGATCCTTCAATGAAGTGATTGCTGCAAATGCCCTAGCTGGATTTGGCGAATTGAAAGACGAAATAGGTGTACATGTTCTGATCGAGCATTCAAAACTCGGCCAGCATCACAGGGTTAGAGAGGCGGCAACGCTAGCACTTGGCAAGTTTGCGAAGGACAATGATAAGATAATCGAGCACCTGAAGCAGCTGCTGAAAGATCCATGGTTCAGGGTCAGGATAAACGCGGTAAAGGCATTCGTGGAGGCGCAGGAACCAAAAGGCATTCCCGAAATTGAATGGGTAGCCAACAACGACATTGATCCCAGGGTAAGGAGGGTTGCAGAAGAAAGTGTTTTGGCTATAAGGGAAGCAATGCAAACTCCAAAAGAGGTTGCCCAAATGCGCGAAGAAGTTGAAAAGTTAAAGACTATGAACTTGGAACTTGTGCAGAAGGTAGACAAGTTAGAGCAAGAATTGAAGGGATAGTATTCTAAATTATCAGGTAAAAAATAGAGTAACTAACAGAGACAGAAGCCTTGGAGTAGCTCTATAACCCCATAGTGCTTATTACTATGCAACGATGTTTTAACGGCGTTGAAGTGGAGAATAATTGCTATCATAGCAAGTGTCGTTCCGTTACTAATTATAGCTGCTCTATTGAATGTTGGACCTGAGGATGTTCTAGCTGTTGGCGTAGTGCCATTCGTTTTGGCGAGTTTGGCTGCAATAGCAAAATTGTTGATTCAGGGTGTGAGGTTCCATTACTATGTCAACAGTTTTGTGGGCTCAGTTGCAGGTATACGCAAAAGTATTGAAGTTAGAATGGGAAGTGAATTTGTAACACTAACAACACCATCGTACACGGGAGGAGAGTTTGTGAGAGTTGCATGGATGCACAAAAAAGGAGTGCATGCAGGCAAAGGTATGTGGGTAATAACTACAGAAGTGATCAGCGATGTTCTTGTTGGCAGCACGTTAGCGTACATAGCAGCAATTCTTGCATTCATGGCCCAAAACTATCTTATCGCAACTGGCATAGTTGTAATTACCTCTCCAATATTTGCAGCCTACATGGCCCTGCTGGTTTTTTCCTCCAAAAGAACCTTGCAGATGCCAAGGTTTACTCTTTCACTGCTAACAAGGATCTTCGGCTCAGCCAAGGGAGAAAGGTGGACCAATACTATGAACGATATATTGAAAGTACTTTGCGAGATGTCCAGGGAAAATTTGCGTTCTTCATCGATCAAGGTATTTGTCATAGGACTTGCACTTACATTTATTGGTGCATCATTGCACGCTTTAACTTTCATGGTTCTTGCCAGCACAATAACCAATATGGGATTTTTCGAGTCGCTGATGGCGGTCTCTGCTTCTGTAGCAATAGGAACTCTGCCGATCAGCCCAGGCGGCTCTGGTTTAAGTGAGCTCGGCATAGGATACTATCTGAACACGTTTGGCCTCAATCCTGCTCTGTTTGGGAGTGTAATAATAGCGTGGAGGCTTGCATCTTACCACGTTACGTTGGCAGTGAGCTGGGTTGCACTCATGAAGATAGCAGTTGGGAAGATCGGCAAATCCACAACGACCTAGAAACCACTTTCTGCAATTATTCAAGCAACGAAGTTCACGTACAATTGAACGAACAGAATAACTCAGGAGAGAAGCCAGATCAGAGTTCCCAAGGCTATAAACACTACCGGGTTCACGTTTCCAGTTCGTTGCTGTATGTTTGACAGCCGATCGTAAATGTGCAATCTATCTCTCATGTATTCGGTTGCATACTGGGCAAAGGAAAGCAACATGGGTTCTTCGTTGTATATCTTCTGCGGGTAATCGATTTCTGCCTTGTGCTCATCTACATATTTGATTATCTTTGCCGAGGCTACCTTCAACTCATCAAGTTCACGAGGCAAGACATACACTATGTGCGGATATATGAAGACCTGATTAGTTTCGTTTTCTATGAAACGCCATTCGGGATTTGACCTCTGCTTGGCAAGCGAATACAGGACGGAGTTCCACGACGATATGAACCCGTTCAAGTTCATCGTTACAGCATCTATGCCTATGGACATTATCTGCTGGCTCAAACCTATGGAGAGCAGTACACCCGCAGCTACAACCAACTCATTTGTGCCACCCTTGATCGATGCAACGAATGCAATCGTTATGGCAGAAAAAAAGATGCCGAGCAAGGCAGCACTTACAAGAACATCGCGTTCCTTTAGTTTGATCAACCTTGTATTGTATTCAGTGACTGCTTTTCTCTGGCGAAGAACAACGAGTGTGGCGCTTAAAATCAGTCTAACAACAAGGTGCCTCAACATCTCCTTTACAATGTATGCTATCATACACTATCTCTCAACAGAACGTCAAAAGACCTGTATATATTGTAGACGTGCCAAAATGAACCTAATCTTCCGAATCGTCTTCCGCTGCTGCAGGAGCCAGATCCGATTCAACATCTAGCAATTGCAACGATTCCAGTTCAAACTTATAGATGCCGTCCATGTCGATGTCGAGGTTCTCTTTTAGGAATGTAACAAGTTTCTTGCTTAACGGTGCCTTCAATACTTTGACTTTATAGCCATAAACAAAGCCCTTCGTCAGATCATTGATCTTTATGCTCTTCGGTATGTCAAGCGTTACGATGTGCTTCCCAACTGGTAACTTTTCGTAAAACTGCACATCTGCCTTTCTATTCTTTTCATCTATATCAAGAAAGTAGCCGGTTCCCTCCCAAGTTTCTACCTGCTTGAAGGAGGAATCTGTTATCGAATTTATCTCGTCCTCTGCCCACTTTGGAAGTTCGCTGCTCACGAGGTGCCTATGGAAAATACCTACTTATACATTTTCAATTAATAATAGCTAACAAAAATATTGAAAAAGAGTTTAGGCTTTCTGTGAAGATTTCTTGCCAGACAGCCACCATTCAAGGTATTCGTCTTCCTTGCTCTTTTTCTTCTCTGGTTTTAATTTGTCCTTGATATCGTCTATCTGCTCCCTGGTAACATAAAGGCCGCACTTCTTGCATACAAAATGCTTGGTATTGGGTTCGTAATGCAACTCTCCACCACATTCTGGGCAGGAATCTGTCACTTCATGGAACCTCCTTTGAAACTATATAAAATCGTTCGCAATGCAATGTTAGATAAATCAGGTTGAGCGATTGCCGCATCTGTCACAGATCACACCTTCATAATCTCTGCCATGTTCGGTTCGAAGACCGCATTTATGCCGTCTGGCAAACCTGTAACACCTTCTATATTCTGGAATTCATCAAAAGCTAGAGTTGAACTGGTGCACGGACTTTTATCATCATCCCTTTTGGGTCCGTTCGCCCATCGTAACTGCCGTGCACCAGAGCAAGCTAATTTAAGCAAATTGCAATTAAAACCATTCGGATGGAGATCAAGCAGAGAAAGGCTGCGATAAGGAAACAAGTGTGGGATGAGCTGGAGGGCAAGGACATAGCAACATTTCCAAGACCAGTCTTTGGGAGAATACCCAACTTCAAGGGTGCGGATGATGCTGCAAGGAAGCTGGCAGAACTGGACGAATTCAAGAGTGCCAAGACGCTGAAGGTGAACCCAGATGCGCCCCAGAGAATGGTCAGGTATCTAACGCTTGGTGCTGGAAAGCTGCTCGTCATGCCGCCACCAAGACTGCGCTCCCAACTTAACTTGCTTGATCCAAATACTATACCGAAAAATGCACTGTACAAGGCATCTACAATATCCGGCGCATTTACTTATGGCAAACCGTTGGAGCTTGATGCAAAGATCAAGGTAGATTTGGTAGTAATGGGTTCTGTTGCGGTATCAAGCAGCGGAGCGAGGTTGGGCAAGGGTGAAGGATATGCCGAGCTCGAGTATGCTGTGTTGAAGATGATTGGAGTGATAGATGATAATGTACTCGTGGCAACTACTGTGCATGAAGTACAGCTCGTTGATGATATACCATCAGAGGATCATGATGTACCGTTGGACATAATTGCAACACCAACTAGGATCATAAGAACGAAGACAAAATTGATGAAACCAAAGGGTATCATATGGAGCAAGGTTACAGAAGAGATGCTTGAAAAGATGCCGATCCTTGGTGAAGTAAAGAAGATTGCTGGTAAATAGTAGTGTTCCAAATTTGGCACGGTTACTTTTATACGATTTGTATAATACCGTTCTCTGCATCGACTTTAATGGTAGAACCAGATTTGATCGCAAATACATCACTCTCTGGATTGTCCACAAGCGGTATATTTGCTATGGCACATCCTGATGCTGTGGTTATGTCTGCCTTGCTACAGACAATAGCTTTAGGAGCAACATTGTTAATCTTCAGCGCATAGATGGCGTATGCACCAACACTGCTCCCAATAGCATTTGGGAAGACAAGTATCTTGTCTGCAATAATTTTTTTGTAGAGTTCGTGTTTATCATAATTAACAATACCACTCTTCAGCTCGAGCATGGTCAGGAAGTTTATTGCCTGCTTTGTAACCAACACTTCTCCTTCGCCAAAACCCTTAACAATCACTCTGCACTTTATTCGCATTCTTCCTTCACTATATCCTTCAAACTCTTCAAACATACACCAACCTTGTTTGAACTGTTAAGGTAGTAAGCACCCTTGATGCTGTTTGTAATAACACCATCAACTTCGTTACGATCTATCAAGGGTGTTAGGCATGTGCAGCAGTCGCACAAGATCTCTCCTCCTGCTTTTTCAATGGTCTCTGCAAAGCCTAACTTTCTTGCACTTTCGTAAGACTTTTTCGCACAAAATATTAAACATCTCTTCCTGAACTTCTTGCCTTGTACCATATTTGCCAATAGTAACAGATCGTCCACACCAAGCTGTGGACTGCCTAGTGTGATAATGTCTCCTTTTTCAGTAGTGTGCAGTTCGTCCTTGACCTTTCGCGCTTCTTCCCTTCCAAACTCGATCGTTTCAGCAGCCTCCCTAAGAGTGAACATTCCACATGAACCTGACGTGCCTAGGGCTGCAGAAAGTGCCTTTGCATTTCTCTTGCTCAAAACATCAATGCCAGAAAGTGCAATGGAATTGCTTGAGACCTTTCCAGCAAAGTATCCCAACAAACCATAATCCAACTCATTGTCTAACTCGTAATTTATCCTAACGCACTTGTCTGGTTTCCTGAGCTCTTCAATCCTTAACTCAGAGTAAGGCGCCTTGCCGGTTAGTGAGCTTGCAAGAGCGCTCAAGCCGCTCTCCTTGTTCGTCCTCAATCCTGCAACTGAATTGGCGTAAATAGCTGCATTGCTTTCCGCAAAACTAACATCCGTTCCCTTGCTGGGCATATCAAAGACTTCGTATGGAATGCAGGTAAATGATCTTGTCACGCCCATACGCTCATAAGCACTAACGATTCTATTCTGTTTGTCAACAAATTCCTTGCTCAACTTTAACGAATTAATTTTTACGGGATCGAAACCCATAGGGTTGATCGTGGTCTTGACAGCAACTTTGCCATCCTCGCTCAATTGCTCCAGAAATTTAACACCAGAATCCCCGATGGTATTGTAATTAACACCAGAAACATGGGCCCAATTTATTGGCACAAGTTTCTTTGCCTCCGTAGCCTCGCCTATAGCAAGCAAGATCCTGTACGCTGTAGCAAGTGCTTGTCCATATTCACCCTTTAACGCCTTCTCCTCATCACTTGTTAGTTGCAACGTTCACACTTCTTTTGCTCACAATAATAATCTTTCAGCAATATGCAAAGGATAATAACAATCATTCTTGCTTTGTTATTTGGACTAACTATGGATGTACAGAAGATGCTAGATTCGATGCTGGAGACCATCAACAAGGTAAAGCCTCCTCGGTTGACCGCGTTGAAAGAGTTGCAGAAGGAAGAAAGAGGAGATCCGTTGCAGATACTGATAGGAACGATACTCTCGGCAAGAACAAGGGACGAAAACACAACGATAGCTGTTCGCAATCTCTTCGCAAAATACAAGACCGCCGAGCAGCTGGCAAATGCTGACACAAAAGATATTGAAAGATTGATCAAACCTTCTGGTTTCTATCGCGTCAAGGCAAAAAGGATCAAGGATGTTGCAAATATGCTTGTAGAAGAATATGCCGGAAAAGTTCCTGACAACATAGATGAGCTGCTTACACTACCAGGTGTTGGAAGGAAGACTGCGAACTGCGTTCTCGTTTATGCATTCAACAAACCTGCTGTGCCAGTTGACACGCATGTTCATAGAATTGCAAACCGGTTGGGTTTGGTAGAAACAAAGACGCCTGAGCAGACTGAAATGAAACTAACATCCAAGATCGATAGAAAATACTGGACAAAGATCAATGATACATTCGTTATGTTCGGACAGAACATCTGCAGACCTGTGGGACCGCTTTGCGAACCCTGTTTGCTAAAACGAAGGTGCAAGTATTACAGGCAACTCAAGTCCGCTTCTTGAGCTTCAGCAATGTTACAACTGTCACGCCTGCAAGACCGGCTAGGATTGCTGGTATCATCATTATCGGATTGTCCATTGGGTTACCAGAGACAATATCAAATACAAGTTCTCCTCCAACTGTGTTAATGGCAGCATCTTCAGAATCCTTGCCATACAACTCTATAGTGTTAAGCACAAGTGGACCTATTCTTAAACGGTCCATAATATTTCTTTGACCGTTGTTTACGCTCAACCTATCGTTCTGTATATAGGATACCATTATGGGTTTGTCTTCGGACCACGATTTTTCACTTTCGTAAAATGTCATATATCCCACCTGATCGTTTGCTACTGCCAGCCAGAATTTTTGCGATGGGGCACTGAACATCGCAAGCTCAACAAAATTTTCACTTGCGGGATCTTCCTTAAGACGAATAACAACTTTAGCTTCTGGATTTTCGGTATTGTATACAAGTTCGTTGCGTATGTTCAATATCCAATTGGCTATATGTTGCGATGCAAAAAAGTAATGAATAGGATTTTTTCTATCGGCATTTGCTACACTGTATGGTATTGTTACGCTTTCAACCTTCATCTTATCTTGCTGCGCATAAGCAACATTAACAAAGGTAGCTGTTAGAAACAAACTTAGCATTACTAACGCTATTAACTTCATCTAATACTCGCATCAGAAGCCAGTAATAAAAACCTAATTTAACTTACAAACGGATCCTTCCAGTTCAATATCAGTTCAGCAATTTCTGGTCGCATCAAAAGTTCAGAGGGTCTTTCTCCACTAGTTACCATCTGCCTCAACTTTGTTCCACTTAGCTCCAATCTGTGCTGCGCATCATGCGGACAGGTCTTCTCGCTGACAGTGCCCATGCATATCTTGCAGTAAAAGAATGCCGGGAAGAACACAGGTTTTATTTCAAGGTCTGGATAGTTCTTGAAGATTTCATGTGCAGCAAAGGGATGGTAATAGTTCCCAACACCCGCATGATCCCTGCCAACTATGAAGTGAGAGCAACCAAAGTTCTTGCGCATTATTGCATGCAGAATGGCTTCCTTTGGACCAGCATATAGCATTTCAGTGTGCAGCGTTACGAACATCACGCTTTCCTTTGGGTAATAATCATCGATCAGCATTTCATACGCCTTGATTATAACCTCATCCTTGAAATCTCCGCTCTTCTTTCTTCCTATCAACGGATTGACAAACAGACCATCGAAAAAGTTCAGCGCAGCCTTCTGCAGCATTTCATGCGCAAGGTGCGGTATATTTCTTGTTTGAAAACCAACGACTGTCTTCCACCCACGCTTTCTAAATTCATCCCTTGTGCGTGCTGGTGAAAGTCTGTGTCTCCTAAGTTCACTGCCATCCACTCTGTCTATCAGATCAACTCTTCCTCCAACCAGCATGCCCTGCATGCTCATTGTTTTGGCAACACCTGGATGTTTGGTATCTTCTGTCTGATAAACGGCTTTTGCCATCTCCAGTTTGTTAAACTTGAAAACATCTTCAACATGCATTATTGCAAATATTCTTTCGCTTTCATCTTTTATAACAACATCATGCGAATCCTTCATCTGCTTTGCAGTTTGCTCATCAACATCCAGCACTATTGGCACAGTCCATGCGATTCCATTTGCAAGCCTTCCGCGCTTGAGCACATCTGCAAAATCATGTTCAAGCATGAATCCTTCTAATGGACTAAAGATACCATCCGCAATATTCTCTACGTCGTTAACAAGATCCCTGTCAACTCTGATGCTCATCAACTCTTTTGCATCATTTCGTGCTCTTTCAAGTGCGTTTCCAGACAATACTCTATTTACTAGCACACCACCATGGGGAGCAGGAATCCCACTGCTCTCACTCAAAACAGATCACTTTTTCTTCAGAGGGTTGAAGTGCAGCCCACATTCCTTATGCGCATCTTGCTCCCACCACCATCTTCCAGCTCTAGGATCTTCACCTGGCTTCACTGCTCTTGTGCAACATTCGCATCCAATGCTTGGATATCCTTTGTCGTGCAACTTGTTATACGGTACATCATTTTTCTTGATATAATCCCATACCATTTCCCAAGTCCAGTCAGCAATTGGATTCAGCTTTACAATGTTGCCATGTCCAGCATCGATCTCTACCTTCTTTGTATTTGCTCTTGTAGATACCTGATCCCTTCTCAAACCAGTTATCCACGCATCTAAATTGCTCAAAGCTCTGTTCAATGGATGCACCTTCCTTATTTCACAGCACAACTTTCTGTTTTCAACGCTGTGATAGAAAAGGTTCAACCCACGCTCTCTGACCATATCCTCAACTTCCTTCTGGTCAGGGAAGTAGATATCAATGCCAATACCATACTTGTCGCGTATAGCATCCATCACATCATACGTTTCTTGGTTCAATCTTCCGGTGTCTAGCGTGACGATTTTGGCGTCTTTTCTTAACTTGGCCAGCATATCAATTAAAACAACATCCTCTACACCAAAACTCGATGCCAGAGCAACTCTTGGATGGAAGGTGTCCAGTGCCCACTTCAGAACCTCCTGCGCGCTCTTGCTCTCCATACCATCAGAAATCTTCTGCACTTCTTCAGTACTTATCTTAAGCATATGTGTTTCAACTTAAACTACACTTATAATTATTTGTTCTGTTACGTTATCTGGCGATGAGAATACTCTTTGGGTATGATTGATCACAAATATCTTTACAAGGAATTGGCAGAAAGATATAAAGGAGCTGAAGACAAAATAAAAGGTGTTTAACTATGAGTAGGCTTAGCGAGAGAAAGAAAGCAGAACTTAGACTCATTGCAGCCCTAACGCTAGACGCAACATTAGCAGCAGAAGAGAAATTATCCAGACTCGCAGGCAGAACAAAAGCCGCTTCGCGTATACCAAGGAAGAAATCTGCGAAGAGAAATTCTTAACGCAATTTAATAGCTAGCAAGAGATACGACCACATCAAGATCAGGGATAGACACGCGCAATAGTTCTTGGAAATAACGAAGTTGCCCTGATGTGCTTAAGGTTGCATATCCATCTTACCGATCTTTCTACACCGATACCGAAACCAGCATGTGGAGGCATTCCATACTTGCGCAGATCAACGTACCACTGAAACGATTCTGTAGGCAATTCTTGTTGCTTTAGCCTTTCAACTAGCGTATTGTAATCATGTATCCTTTGCCCTCCTGTTGCTATCTCCCCAAAGCCTTCTGGTGCAATGAGATCTGCCGATAGCGTTACTTTATCATTATCCAGCTTTGTCATGTGGTAGAAACTCCTTGCGCTTAACGGGTAGTCTGTTACAAAAAATGGTTTGTCAAACATCTTTGAAACCAATCGCTCAGCTTCTGTAGGTATATCTTCTCCCCATTCAAAACTGATTCCATTCTTTCCAGCAATGTCTTTAACCTCGTCATAAGTTATCCTTGGAAACGGTTTTTCTGGTACAGTAAACTTTCTGCCAAGAATTTCCAGTTCCTTACTTCTCTTTTCAACTATTCTATTACAGATATAATTAACAAGATCCTCCTGCAGTTTCATGTTGTCTGCTTGCTCATTGAATGCAACCTCAGCCTCGATCATAACAAATTCTGTTAGATGCTTCGCCGTTTTTGATTTTTCAGCTCTGAAGGCTGGTTGCATTATGAAAACCCTGCCAAATGCACAGATAGCAGCTTCCTCATACAGTTGCGCACTTTGAGTAAGGTAAGCCTTTTTTCCAAAGTAATCTATACCAAATAAGGTCGCACCACCTTCTACTGCAGACTGTACAATCGAAGGAGCATTTATGTAAACAAAGTCACGTTCTGTGAAAAAGTCAAATGCTGCCTTTATGAATTCTGATCTTATCTTCATTATCGAACTGCTCTTCCTGCCTCTTATTGAAAGGTGTCTGTTGTCGTAAAGGAATGCAGATGATTTTACAGCACTCTTTGTTATGGGCCATTTTTCTGACGATGCTATAATTTCAAACTCTTTTACTGTTAATTCCTTCCCTCCAGGTGCACGTGCATCGTCACGCAACTGTCCCTTTACTCTAACAGCAGATTCTATCGACACACCTTTCATCTTGTTTATGAAAGGTTCATCAGTAACCCCTTTCTTTCCAACGATCTGGATGTAACCCGAACCGTCACGTATAAGTAAAAACAACAATCCTCCCACAGTGCTCTTTGTAACTACCCAGCCATTCAGCTCAACAGTGCTACCATGTGCAAGTGTAAGAGATTCTTTAATGCTTTGGCTCAATTTCCAAATTCTATTTCAAACATCCTATTATAAGGTTATAATGTTAAAAATTTCATATATTATTTGGAACTGACAAAATTAATGATGCTTCATCGGCAAAAGGAAGTTTAGGTTAAATTGCAGATAAGAGAATAATTAGAGGGGTAAATGGGCAGCAAATACTGCTTTTTTGCATTGGATCTACTGCTTGCTGGCATGGCAATTACATCAGCTCCAGCTTATGCTCAGGGTGATTGGTATCCTAGCGAAGGTGTGACGAAGGGTTTGATGGTAAAGTATCGGATATCCCATGTAGATCTAAACAATGGTGCTCCCTTCATTGCTACTTTATGGTTTAAGGAACAGAATGATAAAGGAGACTGGATTACAGATGTTATAATTCAAGATGAAAGCAGAGTTCTGAAAGGCGAGATGCTCTTCTCTGGACTTTCCTTAACGCCTTTAGTTGCTGAAGAATCGAAAGAGATGAGACCTTACAGAATAGCATTAAAGGAAACCGTATCATGGCTCGATGGATATTCAAACAAAATAGAACCAGAATCACTTGGCACCGGCAGTATATGGGGTGTGATTGGTGCTATTGGTGGCGGTGGTATACAAGTTAAGGTTCTTGGTCCTGATAAGGTTCAGGTACCTGCTGGCCAGTATGATGCCCACATAATTGGATTTCACTATGCAGTTGATAGTATGATATGGGTGGTAGACAATTTTCCATTGCCAGTAAAAGCTCGTGTATTTACTATATACAAGGAACATCCAATACCAGTCCAGTTTGAATACGAACTCTTGGAGTCAGCGGTAGTTGAGGGGTTGCCTGAAATTGTTGCTACCGCAGGAAAAGTAACTCCGCCATTGATTGGGTCAACAACCAGCGGGTTCTATGTCGTACATATATCTTGGGAACCCGAAGAGATAAGACCAAACGAAAAGGTTAGATTTGATCTATTGTTCACTGATTCAATCAAGAATGAACCAGTAAAAGAACTATGGTACGATTTCCGCATAGTGAAGGAAGGCAGACTTGTAATGTATGTACCTAGAGCCTTTGCTGAAAATGGAGAAGGATCTCATACAACAGAATTCTCTTCACTTGGAGCATTTCGTGTCGTAGTAAATGTGTTAGGAGTAGGAACATCGTTTTTGGAAAGGGAGATCGACGTGGCAGAATTTTATTTATCGGTAATACCTGAATTTCCAGCAACCGTTGCGATGGTTATGATGATTGTAACTGCCCTGGTGGCTGCAATTACTAGGTTCAAACAAGTGAATTTAAAGTGACTTGTGTATTATTTGCAAGCTAGTGTAACTCTTCGAACCATATCTTTAGCAACATGCAGCATTATGATACAAAGACGATGCAGGATACAATGCAAGTAGTTAGTAACAAGCAATTTCTTACTTTAGATCGCTCTGTAAACCCACTACTTATCAGAAAATATTTACAATAGCATCTGGGGGTGAAAAATTGCAATCGAACCAACATGTAGCACCGGAATCGCTGTTGGAGCAGGAAACTATACGAGCTGCGATGGAACTGGCCAGACCAAGCGTTACAGTCATAGGCGCTGGAGGCGCTGGCAGCAATATAGTGTCATGGATAAAGGAGCGTGGGATCGCTGGTGGAAAACTTCTAGCTGTTAACACAGACGCTGCGCACCTGAGCATCACAAAGGCTGACAGGAGAATCCTCATAGGCCCAAAGCTCTGCATGGGAAGGGGCTGCGGCGGATATCCCGAAAAAGGAAAGCAGGCAACGTACGAAACTCTGCACGAGGTCGAAAGAGAGGTGGAAGGCTCGAACATAATCTTCATCTGCGCAGGCTTGGGAGGTGGAACCGGAACAGGCGCAGTACAGATACTTGCAGAAGAGCTCAAGAAGCTAACAGGAGCACTAGTCGTAGCAGTAGTTACACTGCCATTTGCTGTGGAAAAGTACAGATACGATCTAGCGAAGGCAGCTCTCGATAAGTTGAGAATAAGTTGCGACACCGTAGTAGCAATAGATAACAACAGACTGACAAAAGTAGCTGGAAACTTGCCTTTACAGCAAGCCTTAGGGGTTGCAAACGAACTGGTTGGCGAGTTCATCAAGGGAATAACGGAAACCATAACCACTGCAAGTCTGATCAACATTGACTTTGCGGATCTAACTGCGATAATGGAGAACAAGGGACTCGCTGCAATAGGCGTTGGATATAGAGACGGAGTTGATAGAATTGAAAAGGCAGTTAGAATGGCATTGGACACACAGCTATTGGACATAAAGGACATGTCATGCGCCCATGGTGCACTAGTGCACGTATGCGGTGGCGATGATGTAACACTGGAAGAGGTAACAAGAGCTGGCGAACTGGTAACACGTTCATTACCACATAACGTCAGAATAGTCTGGGGAGCAAGGGTTGACAAACAAATGAAAGGACATGCAAGAGTTATGGTAGTATTGACAGGTGTAGAAAGCACATTAGGAAATGAAGAAATACCGCAGATAACGGAACAGCCAAAGAAGAAGAGATTCTTTGGATTACTTCACTAATTGGTAACGGGAGATGGAGCCTATGCAAGTTGCAAAAACAAAGAGCGAAGTGATGTGTATAAGAGTTGACCATGCACTGGCCGAAGAGCTTAGAAACGAAGCGCAGTATGTCAATGTCTCTCTTAACGCTCTAGTCAACCACATCTTCAGAAGGTATGTGGAGTGGGACAGGGATGCTGGCAGATTGGGATTCATACCGGTCACAAAAGAACTCTTTGCATCGCTGATGGAAAAGTTAAGCGACAGCCAAGTAGAACAGATAGCTGCTGCGTCGGTGAAGAACATAGCAGATATAGTAATCTACATGCAGAAGAAATTTGACCTGCAGGCTGTCCTGCACTGGCTTGACGAACTGTGCAAGGTATCAGGGTTTGCAAAAAAACATCTGATGAACAATACACTGCACACGTTTATAGTCCAGCACGACCTTGGCCTGAAGTGTTCCATATACTTCAAAACAATATTCAAGATGATCTTTGGCAAGCTACAGAAGACGATCGAGCCTGACATTACCTCGCAGAGCGTTACATTCACGGTAGATGTAGACTAGACACATCAATTTTTATATCTTAAGAATTTTTTATGATCTACTCAGACATAAGTAGATCTGTAGGTCTTACGATTTTTCACAATATGATCTTCTTTATATATTTGAAATAGAATTGATTTTATAGTTTAGGCTAGCGGAAGGTATCAAAATGGCAAGTGCATCTAAAAATGGAATTAATAGTAAGGGTAGCGATGTTATATCACTTAGAATCAATCACGATCTTGCAGAATCTCTCAAGGAAGAAGCTAAGGTTGACCACATAAGTCTAAACGTTCTTGCAAATAATATTTTGCATAATTATGTGAAATGGGATAAAGACGCCAAGAAAGCTGGATTTATACCAGTAACTAAAGATCTGCTGACAGCACTTTTGCAGAGAATAGATGACAAAGAGATCACAGAAATTGTCAACCAAACCAAAAATATTATCAAGGCACAAATTATTTTCATGGAAAAGAGGTATGACCTCTGGACTGTGCTGGACTGGTTAGAGACACGTTGCAAAGCATCAGGGTTTAGTGAAAAGAAATTCTATCAGAACGATCGACTTACCTGCATCATACAACACGATCTTGGTTGGAAGTGGTCGTTATACGTAAAAACATTGATAGAATCTGTCTTCGAAGATGTTGTCAAGGAAAGGATTGATTTTGATGTATCAACCTCAATGGTAATATTTCGCATACCAATCGATTCAGAAGAATGTCGTTGAGCGCTGCGAACAGCTGGTTAAAAGAAAATTGCATAATATTATAGCATTCGTTTGACAATACTTCAAGTTTCTATAGCAATCCGAGTAGAGAGCGTTTACAAAATCTACGAGCGCGCTGGTTCTATACAATTTTAATTTTATGTATTAAATGAATATGTCAGTTAATCCGAAAGTTAAGCTGAAATCAAATACGACTTTTTGCACACGCACGGATGTGAAGCTGATAGACGGGGGATATAAATAAGCACAAGAAAATGCAGATATCGAGTTGGTTGTCCTTACACTTTACAGTGAATGCAAACGTGATATGCGGAAATTGTAAGAAATGCGTAATGAAGGTACAACTCCTACCAAGACGATGATGCAACAACGGTCCAACCATTAACATCAATCAACAAAATACTCCGAGACCCAATGTTTGAACAGAAATGAAATTAAAGGGATGAACTGAACGAAGAAATAATTTTCTAAAGGTATTTTCGATATGATCGTGCAAATAGAATTGGAGACGATAAAGCGAACAAACCACAACGCGTTTCCGTCTGACTGCAAAAATTTTTGATCACGAAGATGTGCTCTAGTATTACCTTCGCATTAAGAACTAAAATCTATAAAAACATCAGATTTGTTGTGGTTATTATTAATATTTCTATATAATGTTGTAATTTATATACTTCAATTTCTTGCATTATGTCTAGATCCACTGCAACTCCGGTTAAAAGAGAAGCAATTGTTGCACACAAAAACGAAATGTGCCGGAAGATTAAGATGCAAAGAAATTTTTGCAATTATAAAGTTATATGTAGAATTGCGTCAGCCTGATCTAAATGAAAGATGATGTACTGCTGGTTTTTCCATCAGCATTTTCTGCTAACAAAATTCAAGATCTGCAACCAAGTATTAAGAATGCGCTAGAAGCAAGCGGTATCAAATGCAGCAACATACTTTTTGATGACATGCTGATAATTGCAGATGTTGACGATGTTGTTACGGCGGCATCAGTAGTTGCCGATCTGTTTGGTGTAGACAAAGTAGCTGCTGCAAATAAAACAAGCAACAAGTTCAATGACCTTGTAGCTGCAATAGTGGATGTTGGCAAGAAGATCATACATGATGGAGAGACATTTGCAGTTAAAGTTACTGCCAACAAAACCGAATATGTTGGAAGGGATGCCGAGTTTGCTGCAACAGCTAGTCTGATAGGCGAATTATCAAAATTGAATGTCAAAGCTGTCAACGAGCAGATCTGCGATAAACTGATCTATGCTCACGTGTCACAAAATTCTGCATATGTCTGCATATTTATCGATAAAGGGTTTAACGGACTTCCTTTGGGATCGCAGAACGAACAGTTGCTCTGCAGCTTGCATAACAGTCTATCAGCACTTTCATGTCTGATGGTCATAAAATGTGGATTCGATCCGAAAGTTGTTTTACTGAAAACAAGTGAAGAAAGCTTTAGAGAAAGTGCAAAAAATCTAGGATTGATCGCAAAGCGACTTGGCAAGAAGAAGATGAAATTAGATATTGTAAGTATAGATATTGCCAGCAATGGTTCGCAGTTGCTTTTGATAGAGAAAGTTTCCTCAATGATACTGGCAAATCTTTCTGCCACATATAACATTAGGAATATAGCGCTGCCGTTAAGCACCGCAGTCTTCCCATCTTGGTTCGTCTCTGATATAGTGAGCGATGTTGCAAAAGTAGCTGTACCATGGCTGCCATTAATGTTCATGAGCGATGAGCTTTACATGAATGCCCACGCGTTAGGATTGAAGGATTCTCAAATAACAGGAATAGACAGTGCAAGCAAAACAAGTTTTGATGCTGACAAATATGCGCAATTTATGAAAACGATCAACTTGCAGGATATCGTTGATAGGGCAATAAAATCTATAAAGACAGTCGATCTTGAAATAGGACCAAACTACTTACATAACATAATAGACTCGGTAACAATTTAAGCACTGCACACAATTCACTACCATGAATCGGAAACAAGATAGAAACAATTATTCAAGGAATGTAGTCAACCTTGGTCTTGTAAGCTTCTTCACAGACGTATCTACCGAAATGATCCTTGGCATTCTACCACTCTTCATTATAACTGAATTAGGCGCGAGCAAGGCAATACTCGGACTGATAGAAGGACTTGGTGAATCTGTTGGTTATGCATCAAGAACTTTTTCAGGTGCCTTGTCTGACAAGATAGGAAAAAGAAAGTCGCTCATACTTGCAGGCTACGCATTATCAACAATATCAAAACCGCTTTTTGCATTATCAAGTATCTGGACACATGCACTTGCTGTAAGGGTCAGCGATAGAATTGGCAAGGGCATAAGAACCGCACCAAGGGATGCCCTGCTGAGCGACTCTGTCAAGGAAAGCAAAGTAGGAAGAGCGTTTGGAATACACAGAAGTTTGGATCAAGCTGGCGCGATCGTAGGTCCGCTGTTAGCATTTGCACTTATCCCATTGCTAGGCGTTAGAGGAATCTTCTGGTTTTCTTTCATACCTGCAATAATTGCTGTCCTGATACTTCTGTTCTTTGTCGTTGAGCGTTCAATAATTCCAAGGAGTGAAAGTGTTCTGTCAAACTTTAGAAGCGTCCTCAAGGGCAGATTTCTTTTTCTAATGATAGTATTGACAATATTTTCACTTGGCGCATTCAACTTCGCCTTCATTCTCCTACAAGGAATTGAGCTGGGCATCATTGCTTCACTAATCCCTGTAATCTATGCAGTGATCAATGCGACGCATACTGCAATCGGCTACCCTGCAGGGATATTGTCAGACAGAATCGGTGGAGAGAAAACACTGACCATTGGGTATGGACTCTTTGCAACTGTATCTATAATAGGAATGGTATCATTCAGCGAATTGTTCATTGTCTTTGTAATGGCGGCAATCTTTGGGCTATACCTTGGAATTTCTGAAACTGTCCAGCGTGCTATTGTTCCAAAATACATTGCAAGTGAAGTAAGAGGAACTGCCTATGGTGTTTACTATCTTTTTGTTGGCATATCATTCTTGATCGCAAATACCGTTTTCGGCACCTTATGGGAGAACTCTGGTGTGCAGTATGCATTTACCTACAGTCTCATAATGTCTGGCGCCGCAATAGTAGCACTGCTGATCTTTATTTTTACAAAAAAGAGCTACAAATAAGATCTTACTTTCTGTACTATATTATAAGTTCCATCCATTCTATTTGCCATTTCCATGAGAGTCTTGGCTCTACTTTCAAAGCTCGAGTCATTGAGCACTTGCTGAACAGCACTGGAAATATCTTCAGGCCTCAGATCTTTCTGCCAAAGCATCAATCCCAGACCTATCTTCTGTGCCTTCTTGGCATTGCCCAACTGCTCACCGTGATTCTCTATGGGAATTGTAACAACGGGCTTGCCGTACTGTATTGCCTGTCCAAGAGTGGAATGGCCGCCTCGCATTATCAGCATGTTGCTCATTGCAAATATCTCATCTTTAACTGGACACCATTCAAAATACCAGCCGTTGCGGATCTTCCTAGGCACAGTATCTCCCTTGGGTTTGCCTTCAGAGATCACGAACTGAACGTTGTCAACATTTTGCATAGATTCGATTACTTTGTTCAACACTACTGTCTTCGTGGCAGTGGGCCCGCTTATGTGTGCAAACACTGTAGGTTTGCCACGATCAAAACCGAGCAGTTTGGCAACCTTGTCAACATACTCGTCATTAATGGATGATTTGGGTGCCATGAAACCTATATACTGCAACTTGTTGGACACACTTCCAATCTGCCAGAGGTTTTCTTCTGAAAGCGTGTATGGTGGAGGCAGATCTGGTATCAGCACTGAATCACTGGTTGCCCAAAGTCCTCCAAGAAATTCTCCCATAAAGTGTTCAAACATTCGTGCAGCACGAAATTCCCGCAACCTTGGCGACAATAGCAGCTTGATTTGGTTCAGTATTGTGATACATGGCAGACCCAATACTTTTGCCATCACAAGCGATGACAACCTTGTGTCAGAGACAATTACGTCTGGATCGAATGTTGCAATATTCTTTCCTTCATTGCCGCACTGGCCTATAAAATGCATAAAATTTACTGGGAGTCTAGTTATGCTACTCTTTATTGAAAATCCTTTATCTGCACTCCACGCAAATTCAACTGGTGGTACATCAAAACATTCGAACCCATGCATGTTGACATACTTTACAGCATCACCAAACGAAGAGAACCTGATATCGGCACCGTGCTCTGCCAAGCTATTTGCAACAAGAAGCATTCTGCTCGCATGACCCAGTCCAACTCCATAGAGCGAGATGTAGACTTTGCTCATCAGAACGATCATCTATATATCGTGATATATACCTTGATCAGCTGTATTAGTATCTGGCAGTAACCTTTCACACTCCAATTTTAAAATCATGTTTTACATTAATCAATACCTAAACCAACTCTAACTACATTTCCTTTCGGTTCAACTTCCTTGAACACGATCGCTTCGAATCTATAAACTTTAGTGTCATCGTAGAGCCAGCAGTCTGGCATCGCACCTGCCTTCACGCAAGTTTCGCACAAAAACTGTTCTTCGTCCCACTTGTACTCTACGGGTACTTGTGGCAGCAACAAGCCAGAGCCGTAGCGCCAGTATACTATCAAGC
>Ga0137829_11687880_pt1 | contig 25063 bp, 29 predicted proteins | sample OV2TP2_FD_97737 | JGI IMG/M metagenome (GOLD analysis project Ga0137829, IMG submission 97737) | reverse complement strand
AACGGATAATAATGTGTCTCTTCCAGTAAAGGCCCTCTTATATGCGTCACCTGCAAATTGTCAAAGAACCCGCCTGCGCTTCGCTACGGACGGGCAGGCACATCAATGTTAGGCGTTTCATTGCTTACGTAAATATACACATATCCGTTTTTTGTTACTGCTATATTCTGCATGGCCGGGTCGGTGTAGTGATCTTTTACTACACTGTTGCTGCCCACAGCACTGAAATTACCCCCTGCATATTTAAACTGTTCATCCAGCAGAATGTAATTGATATAGGCTCTTGGTGTGGCTGATGAAGTGGGTATCCGCGGCGAATTAATTAAAAAGCTGCCGATAGCTGTACCGGAAATATTGTTTATGTCACTGGCTGTTACTTCTCCATGCGATGAAGTAATAGAGCCCTGTGGCGAAGCCAGTAAGCTGGCTGCAATGTCAAGAGCCGCCAGGTTGTAGCTGCTGTTGTCGCCGCTGTTGTTCTGGAAATAATAACTCTTGCCAAAAATATCCAGCTTGTCACCGGCCATTACCTTTAATACGATTCCCAAACCGATTTTATTGGTTGTAGCATTCAGCTTGTAAAGCTTCTGGCTGTTGCTGTTTACATTGCTGTTGCCGCTGTTGCCCGGCGGATAGGGATTGGAAAAATGTCGCCTCAGAAATGCCGTGTTCCCGGTATATTTCCGATACGTTCATTCCCTGTTCTTGTTTCTTTAAAATGCGGATGATCTCAGCTTCGCTGTGTTTGATCCTTTTCATGTGTCTTAAATTTTAAACGGTTTACAAATATCTCTATCTTTAACCTGCTCAAAATTTCCGGCCATTTACCATACCCAAAAGCAGCGTGCTTCTTTTTTGTAGACTGCCGGCAAGGGCAAAACATTTTTCATTCCCTTGCAGCCTATCTTCGTTTAATAAAATCCCTTGGGTTTTATTATTTATTTTTAAACTTATTCTTGGAAAATGGACAACCAGGTCATTCACCAGAACCGCATCCGGCAGATTTTTTTCCTGGTAGCCATCGTGCTGCTGGGCCTGCTTTTGTTTCTTGAACTGTATTCTTTTTTGCCTGCGCTGCTCGGCGCCATCACGCTGTACATCGTAATGCGCAAATGGATGTTTTACCTCAGCATTAAAAAAAAATGGCGCAAAGGCTGGACCGCCATCCTGCTGATGTTTCTTTCCCTCATCGTCATATTGCTGCCCATAGCTGTGCTGGTCAATATGCTCTCGTCAAAAGTTTCATACGCCATCGAACACTCCAATGAGCTGGTGGCTGCATTAAAAAAACTGGTGACCGATATCGAGCTGCGATTTAATATCGAAATTGCCAGCGATGAAAACATAAACAAGCTGGGTAAAGTGATTGCCGACACGCTGCCGAAAATTGTTTCCGCCACATTCAATACGCTGGGCACTATCTTTTTTATGTACTTCATCCTTTACTTCATGCTGGTGAATGGCCGTGCCATGGAGAACAGTCTTTACGAGCACATACCACTGAAAGATGAAAACGTGGATAAGCTGGGCAGGGAAGTGCAAAGCATGGTGCTGAGCAATGCAGTGGGCATACCGGTGATTGCCGTTTTACAGGGCGTGGTTGCACTGATTGGTTATTTGATTATCGGTGTAAAAGAACCCTGGTTCTGGTTTGTGGTTACCTGCATCACCGCCATGCTGCCTGTTGTAGGTGCAGCGCTTGCCTATGTGCCGCTGGCTGTTATTTTCTTTGCCGGCAACCAGGCATGGCAGGGAGTGTTCATGCTCATCTATGGATTTGGCATTGTAGGCACGGTGGATAATGTTTTTCGTTTTACCCTGGCCAAAAAAATCGGCAATGTGCATCCGCTGGTTACTGTGTTTGGCGTCATTATCGGTTTGCAGGTATTTGGTTTTATCGGGCTCATTTTTGGCCCCCTGCTTATTTCTTTATTTATGCTGCTGCTGAAAATTTATTCCAGTGAGTTTATCACACGGCAGCGGCACCTGCATCCTCCGCACATGGAAAACTGAATATTTATTAAGTAGAATTGCTGATACATGGTATTTACGCTTTAGTAGATCCCGCACCCAATAATAGATTATTACTCGTTCTGCCTGAATTTTCTGCAAAGGCATACTATTTTTTCATTGCCTTCCGTTTCATAACCACAAATCCAAATCCGCACCCTTGCCCCGGTTAGTTTCAACCATATTACCCGCTTTATCAATTGCAGTGCTGATGATGCTGCCCCTGCTGAATGCAGGAAACAGGCAGCGTGTTTCACCGGATGAAAATTCAATTCCGGCAATCAACCTAATTGATTCGGCTCAATACAACCCGGACACGGAGATGACAATGATTTACGACAGCCTGGAGCTGGAAAAATATGGTTTGAATAAAGAAGCGTTCAATTATGCATATACAGGTTATAAAAAATTACAGGAACAGGGTACGCTGGAAAAAGAAGGCATTCTTACCATCTGCGATTTCAGCCAGTCGTCAAAAAGAAAAAGACTTTACCTGGTTGACCTGAACGAATACAAACTTCTGCTGAATACGTATGTGGCACATGGCCGAAACTCCGGCGCCGAATATGCAAGAAAGTTTTCCAACAGGCCTGAATCAAAACAAAGCAGCCTGGGGTTTTATAAAACAAAAAAAACGTATTACGGCAGTCATGGGCTGGCACTTACGCTGGCCGGCCTTGAAGCAGGAATTAATGACAAAGCCGAAAGAAGAAAAATTGTTGTACATGGTTCGGCTTACATTGGCGAGAGCTACCTGCGTATGAGCCGGTACATGGGCCGCAGCTTTGGCTGCCCGGCCGTGCCGAAAAAATATTCTGCTAAGCTGATTAATACCATTAAAGGAGGAAGCTGCTTATTTATATATCATCCAAGCAAGAATTACCTGGCGGGATCAAAAATATTAAACGGCTAATTGGACGTACAACAAGGATGGATGAAAACAAAAAGCTCAATCTGTACCCTATGATTGGGCTTTTTTGTTTTGGCTAACTGACAAAATAATGAGCCGCCAGCTGGGAGAAAACGCCGATGAAGAAGCCAAAGTAAATTTCTTTTGCGCTGTGATCGGAAACAATCAGCCGCGAAGTGCAGACGGCACCGGCTGTTAAAACCGACAGCGATAGATAAAAGGTCAGGTTTGTATCGCCGCTGACTGCAAGCAATGCCATAAAAGTAACCAGCACGCCCATGGCAATGGCATGCATGCTTACTTTCAGAACGATGTTGGCTAAAAACCCGAACACAGATGCATTGAACACGGCAAGGCTCATGCTTGTCATTTCTTTCACTCCCTGGTTGTTTTTAAAAGCATACCAGCACCAGAAATAAAATATCATGCAGATTACATAAGGTATGATGCGTTCTTTCTGTGTTTTCAGAAAAATGGAATCAATAAACTTCAGCCCTTTCAATAAAAGAACACTTACCACGGGAAGGAAAGTGCAGTTGACAAAAACCTGCAGCAGGTTGCTGAGTTTATTCCATGCGCTGGTACCTGTATAAGCATATGGGTGAACGCTGGTGAGAAAAAGAGCCATATACAGCGGCATGAACAAGGGATGAAACACATAAGAAACCACCTGCGCCGGCAATGTTACCCATCCCGGCTGGGGAATGGCTTCTGGCATGCTGATTTCTCTTAACTGGTTCTCCTTGGTTATTACAAGTCGGTCGGGCATGGTTACAACTCTTTTCGCAAACGGGCTACCGGTATATTGAGCTGTTCGCGGTATTTGGCCACCGTGCGGCGTGCAATATTATAACCTTTTTGCTGAAGCAGCTCGGTGAGGTGTTCATCGCTCAGCGGTTTCTTTTTGTTTTCGGCTTCTATCAGGTCGCTCAGTATTTTTTTCACTTCTCTTGTTGACACTTCCTCACCGCTTTCGGTGCTTAATGATTCGCTGAAGAAAAATTTAAGGCGGTAAGTGCCGAATTCGGTTTGCACAAATTTGCTGTTGGCCACCCGGCTCACAGTGGAAATGTCGAGCCCTGTTTTTTCGGCAATATCTTTTAAAATCATCGGCCGCAGGGTAGTTTCATCGCCGGTAAGGAAAAACTCATGCTGGTGATTCATGATGGCCGACATGGTATCGAGCAGGGTGTGCTGCCGCTGCCTGATGGCATCAATAAACCATTTGGCCGCATCAATTTTCTGTTTGATAAAAAGCACCGCTTCTTTCTGGCGCCTGTCTTTTTTGGCGCCGCGGTCATATTCCCGCAGCATATCGCGGTAGCCTTCACTGATGCGCAGCTCGGGGGCATTTCTCGAATTGAGCGTCAGCTCCAGCTTGCCGCCGTTGTTTATAATAAAGAAATCGGGCACCACATAGCTTTCCGCTTTGTTTATTTCCCCCACATTGCCGCCGGGCTTGGGGCTCAGGCGGATGATCTGTTGCATCACTTCCTTCAATTGATCATCGGTAAGATCAAGCCCCCGCTGAATTTTTTCATAATGCTTTTTGGTAAACTCTTCGAAGTATCTGGAGATGGCTTTGATGGCAACACTTACATCTTTTCCTTCATCCTGCTGGCGGTAAAGCTGCAGCAGCAGGCATTCCTGCAGGTTCCTGGCGCCTACGCCGGGGGGGTCAAACTGCTGAATCTGTTTGATGAGGTCTTCCACTTCCTGTTCGGTAACGATGATGTTCTGGCGAAAAGCAAGATCGTCAACAATGGCGGTGGTTTCGCGGCGCAGGTAGCCGTCTTCATCAATGCTGCCTACAATCTGCTCGGCTATTTTCTGCTGCTTTTCATCCAGCTTCAGCAGGCCCAGCTGGTCGAGCAGGGTTTCATAAAAACTGGTTTCGTTTTTAACAGGGATGGTTTTTTTATCCTCATCATCCGCCGGGTAGTTTTCATCCCGCAGTTTGTACCCGGCTATTTCATCATCGCCGTCCTGCACATACTCGCTGATGTCAAGGTTTTCATATTCATCTTCACTGCCGTCGGGTTCCTCGTATTCCTCCTCGCCGTTTTCTGAAAACTCGTCTTTTACTTCTTCAAATTCGTCATGCTTTTCTTCTTCCAGCTCCAGCGCCGGGTTTTCTTCCATTTCTTCTTTGATGCGCTCCTCCAGGTTGGCCGTGGGCACCTGCAGCAGTTTCATCAGCTGTATCTGCTGGGGCGATAGTTTCTGTAAAAGCTTTTGTTGTAAACTTTGACTCAGTGCCATAATCTCAATGTCATTCAATCGTTAAAAGCTGGAATTTTTTTTGAAAAAACCGGCCGTTCAACAAAAATCAGGCCGTAAATTTACAGACAAAAGAATTAAAGGTGCCGCAACGAAAAATTATTCTTCTTGTTGTATTCCTGTTAATGTTGGCGGTTAAAAATTTTGCGCAGCAAAAAACAGACAGTACAATTCAAATAATGCCGTTATTTAAAAACTATGTGCCGGTAAAAATTACATCTGTCACGCCTGATTTTTACAGCAAAAACCTCGGCTTCTTTTGCAAAAAAGAAATTTTTATTGAGAAAAAGATTTCTGTGCCGCTGCGCCTGCGGCTGGGCTCGCTGGAGTATGTGAATAAGATGGAAGGGAAGAAGAATGGTTACTGATTAAGCACCTGATTATTTACAGTTGTGCCGCCAGCGCCTGCAATATTCATCCTTATCAGCCTGCAATCATTTTGAAACTTTGAAAGAATTGTTTGAGCTGCCACTGTGGGTACTCTTTTAAAATATTTTTCCTGCCATTTATTTTTATCATTTTCCAGAAGCTGAATATATTGCTGCTTTACCAAAGTCTCTGCACTGAATTTTATTGCCAACCCGTAGACACTCATCATGAGATGGAAAAGCGAATCACCTTTCGTTGTATTGTTCAATAGTTTTTCCGCTGCATCCATGTTTTCTTCTTCTGGTTCTGCTTCGCCCAGTTCTGCTTTTATTCTTTTCAGAAAATTTGATGCGTTGTTTAAAATTAACAGTATACTATCTGCTTCTTTTTTATTAAAGCCGTAAAATGTAAGAACTTTCGCAGTGCTGTCAAGTAACTGATTTGTTTTTTGCAACTCTTCATTAACCTTACTGAAATCCTCTATTATTTTATCAGATGATGATTTGCAATCACTGAGAATGAAAATAAATAATGATCCAAATACCAGGTGCTTAAAATTCATTTTCTTTTTATTTTTTTCCAGTCAAATTTTTCCAGAAGGCCGTACAGCTCTTATTTTTTTATCGCCCCATATCAGCCGGTTGCGCCATTCGGCAGGCTTGTCAAACTGCAACAGCCTCTTGCGCCGGTCCTCATCGCTTTCATTTATGGTTTCAATGGTTTGAAACGGCAGGGCTATCCGCACCGGGCCTTGCTTTTTAGCATCAATGTATTTGCCTTGCCAGGTGAGTTCGGTCATGGAAAAGAAAGGTTTAAGGTCAAATATACTTACTGAACCTGAATGAATAGTGAATTACGGAAGGCAGTATTGCTTTTAAATAGGATACCCTTAACTTAGCCTTTACTACCTTTGTAAACAATAGCCTTACTATGGACAGCAAAAAAAACCTACAAAGCATTCAAACCCAGGAAGAGATTCTTAAAATTTTTGAAGAGCTAGAGGAAAAAGCCAAAGAGATAAATCCTAATCTGCTTTCTGAAATCAAGAATTTCAATGAAAATCATGTTGCTCTGGAAAGTTATCAGGATTTTATTAATGCGCTGAACCAGCCTCCTGTTCTTACTTCTTCCAACCATGTAAGTCAATAATATGCCGACCTGGGACAAATTCTGAATGAAGTTACAGAAAGGATTAAGGCTGGCGACCAGCGGGCCTTCGATAACGTAAGACAGCATTACATCAAACAACTGGCTGATTTTACCGGTAGAAATACCATTGTTTATGCCAGCAAGTGGACATCAGGAGATGCACCTCCAAATCTCGTCTCAATTATTGATGAAGACTTACAGGGTTTCATGGAAGCCATACATGGGCTTAAAGGCGACCAGCTTGATTTATTACTACATACCGGTGGTGGTTCAGCAGAAGCTACAGATGCAATCGTTTCCTATTTACGGCAAAAATTCAATAATATCCGGATAATTATTCCACAGGCAGCAATGTCTGCGGGAACTATGCTCGCTTGCTCCGGTGATGAAATCGTAATGGGTAAACATTCATTTATCGGTCCAATAGATCCTCAATTTATATTACAAACCTCTGTTGGGATACAGGCTGTGCCTGCACATGCCATCATTGAACAATTTGAAAAAGCGCAAAAAGAAATTGCTGATAACCCCAAAATGCTGAACTCGTGGTTACCGATGCTGAGTCAATATGGCCCAGCTTTGCTTATTCAATGTAAGAATCAGATTGAATTCGGCCAGCAATTGGTCGAAAGTTGGCTCAACAATTTCATGTTTAAAGGAAAAGATGGCAGCGATGCAAAGAGAATTGCTGAGTATCTTTCGAATCACGGAAATTTTAAGACCCACTCCAAACATCTCAATGCTGAATTTGCAAAAGAAAAACTTGGCCTGCGTGTTAGCAGCCTTGAAAGCAACCAGGATTTTCAGGAAAGAGTGCTGTCAGCATTTCATGCAACTATGCTTACGCTAAACACTAATGCGGTTAAAATAATCTGCAATCAAAATGGTAATGCATTTGTGAAGCAAATGCAAGTTGCAGCTCAACAAATAAAAAAGGGCTAAAGAATAGCAAAAATCTCATTCCCTTTTCGGCAGCCAATCCATCTCCGGCACTTTCGCCGGCAATTTATAATAATTATTCCGCAGGCTGTCGCACCAGCCGTTGGGGTTGTTGTTAAACGATTTGCTGCTGAAATAAATGCTGCCCTGTACATTGGGATATTGGCGCAGCAGTTTTACCTGGTTGGGCAGTTCGTCCGGTTTTTTCCACGCAGCATGGGCGGGGTGATTGCCAGCCGCACGGTAAATGCCATGCCCGATATATAAATGGCGGCCGTAAGAATTTTTGCTCCACCAGTCCAGCATTTTTGTGTAATCAATTTTTTCATGCCTTATTTCCAGGTAAAGCTGCGGCGCCACATAGTCAATCCATTTTTCTTTCAGCCACAAAAGTATATCGGCATACAGGTCGTCATAATTGGTTTGGCCGGCCTGGCTGTCGCTGCCCCGCGGGTCTTTGTCCTTATTTCGCCACACGCTGAACGGCGAAATGCCGAACTGCACCCAGGGCTTTTCGTTTTTGATGGCAGCAGAAAGCATCCTGATGATGGAATCTACATTGCTCCTGCGCCAGTCGTCCTTATCCAGTTTGCTGCCCGATTTTTTATACGATTCTTCATCAGGAAATTCTTTGCCTGCAATACGGTAAGGATAAAAATAATCATCCATGTGCACGGCATCCACATCGTAGCGGCGCACTATGTCGGCTATCACCTTCACCACAAATTTCTGCGCCTGCCTGTTGGCCGGGTCAAAATATTTTTTATCTCCATATTCCAAAAACCACTCGGGATGAATTTTGGTAATGTGATTGGGCGAAATAGAGGAAGATCCGGTTTTAAAATCTGCACGGTACGGATTGCACCAGGCATGAAATACCATTTCCCGCTTATGCGCTTCGCTTATCATAAACTCAAGCGGGTCGTAATGCGGAAATGGCGACCTGCCCTGCACACCGGTGAGCCACTGGCTCCACGGTTCGTACTGCGACGGATAAAAAGCATCAGCAGCCGGCCGCACCTGCACTATCACGGCATTCATGCCGTTCAGCTTATGCATATCAAGCTGGCGAATGTACTCTGCCCGCTGGCTGTCGGCATTGTTCATTCCCTTCAGTGGCCAGTCAATATTATCAACCGAAGCAATCCAAACGCCACGGAACTCAGCAGCAGGTTGTGCCGCCGGTTGCCAAATAATAAACAGCCCCGGAATAAGGATGAAAATTTTTTTCATGCCTGTGAAAGCATGAAGATACATCATTGATGGTTTCGGAGTTTATCGAGCAGATGATTCAGTGATTCCAGTTCGCCATCCGAAAGGGTCTGGAGTACATTATCCAGCTCAGGGTTGCGCTTATCCAGTCTTTCCAGCAGCTGCAAACCTGCCGGGGAAATCACTACATCCACCATCCGCTTGTCTTTTTGCGATATGGCTTTTTGCACAAGTCCTTTGGATACCATCCGCTCCACGATACGGCTGGTGTCGCTCATTTTATCCAGCATTCTTTCCCTTATTTGTAAAGTAGAAAGCGGCCCGCTTGCGCCGCGGAGTATGCGAAGAATGTTGTATTGCTGCGGCGTTATGTTTTCAGCTTTTACAAACTGTTTTATTTTTTCCAGTATCCAGCTCCCGGTGAACAGAATATTTACCATTGCTTTGTTCTGGCGGTTGCGGAAATTGAGCTGGTGGATGTCCTTTTCAATTCCCATGTGGTGGTATTTTTTTATGAAATGTCAAAAACCCGACCAAACTGTTTCTTTGACAAAAGTAAATTCACAGTACGTGGAAAAAAATACCACGAAAGTGGTACTAACCTGTTGAATAAAAAACGGTTGCTTTGTATAGCTTTTTTCATTTAACCAAAACCAGTCACCATGAAAATCTTATCTGAATCGCTGAAAAACTTCTGGGAAGGGTTTGTTTCCTTTTATACTGCCTTGTATAGAGAATTAAAAAACTGGTAGGTGCCGCTTTCCCGTAATAAATTTCTGAAAGTATTTCAAACCTGTAACTGAAGCGGGTTAATTTTCCCACACTTTTGTTCCTTCACTGCAGTTTGAGCAGATATCAATATTCTTTCTTCCTTTTAAAATGGCAGCACGAAATTTTCTGTAATCCCCGTTGTGCCATATTTCTTTAAAAGTTTTTTGTTTCAGATCGCCGAGGCGGTGCTGCGCATCTTTATCAAAACAACAGGGCGCCACCAGCCCGTCCCAGGTTATTACGGGGTCGTGCCAGAGCCGCCAGCAGTGATTGGCCAGTTTGCCTTTGAACGCATAACCATTTTTTGTTTTGCGGTAGCGGCTGTATTTGTCAATGGTTGGAATTAAGTTATTCGGGTCGTGTTCGAAATCGTATACCTGCGCCGTTTTAAACCATACATCATCCACACCCATTTCCCTTGCCAGTTTTTTTACATCCTCCACCTGGTGTTCATTTGGTTTTACTACCAGGAACTGGAAGATGATAAACGGTGTTTTGCTTTTCAGTTGTTTTTTCCACTTCACTACATTCCTTGTGCCCTGTAATACTTTCTCCAGCCTGCCGCCCACGCGGTACTGCTGGTACACTTCCTGTGTGGTGCCATCTATGGAAATAATGAGGCGGTCGAGCCCGCTTTCAATTGTACGACGGGCATTATCCTCATCCAGGTAATGCGCATTGGTGGACGTGGCGGTATAAATTTTTTTTGACGAAGCATATTGCACCATCTCCAGGAAATCGGGATGGAGGTAAGGCTCGCCCTGGAAATAAAACACGAGGTATAATAGTTCGCGGTGAAGCTGGTCAATGGTTTGTTTAAAAAAGTTTTTCTGCAGCATGCCGGTGGGCCGTGTAAAAGCCCCCAACCCGCTGGGGCATTCCGGGCAGCGAAGGTTGCAACTGGTGGTGGGTTCAAAAGAAATGGAAACAGGATAACCCCATTGCACCGGCCGCTTCAGCCATTTGCTGAGGTAATAGCTGGCCAGCACTTTCAGCCCGTTCCAGCAGCGGCGCAGCGTAAGTTTGGATAATAGATTAATGGTATCGTTCCGGTTCACCTGCGGCATCGGGTGTAAAGGTAAATTTGAAACAACAAAGCCGGGTAAAGAATATTTTTCTAAATTGACAAATCATCACGATGAACCGGGTTCCTGCATATACCATCGCACCGCTTGGCGACAGTGCATTGATCATTGATTTCGGAAACAGCATCAGCCTGCCGGTGAATGAACAGGTGATAGCCCTTTTCAATAAACTGAAGCAACACCCTTTGCACGGCATGATAGAAGCAGTTCCGGCTTACAGCTCTCTTGCTGTTTACTACGATGTGGCAGCAATCAGAAAAAAAATAACACCCGGCGCTGTTGCATTTGATTGGGTGAGCCGTGAATTAGAAAAGTTATTGAGTGATGAGCTTGTTACGCCAGGCCACAGCGGTTCGCTTGTTTCTATTCCTGTCTGTTACGAAAAAGAATTTGGCCCCGACCTGGAGTGGATAGCAACGCAAAATAAAATTGCGGCTGAAGAAATCATCCGGCTTCACACAGCAGGCACATACCGGGTGTTTATGCTTGGCTTTTTACCCGGCTTTGCTTATATGGGCGAAGTGGATGAAAAAATCGCTACGCCCCGCAAACAAAAACCTGTACCGGTAAAAGCCGGCAGCGTGGGTATTGCAGGCAGGCAAACCGGCATTTACCCTCTGTCGTCACCCGGTGGCTGGCAGATCATCGGACAAACACCACTGCATCTTTTTAATAAAGATGAAACCAGCCTCACTTTATTGAAACCGGGCGATAATGTAAAATTTCATTCAATCAATAAGGATGAATTTATTTTTTTGAAACCCAAACCGGGGGGTGGCGCATGAGTATAAGAATGATAAAAGCTGGTTTGCTGGATACTATCCAGGACATGGGCCGCTTCGGTTACCAGCAGCTTGGCATCAACCCCACCGGTGCCATGGATAAATATGCAGCAGCCATTGCCAATATCCTTGTGGGCAATAACCCCGGTGAAGCGGTGATTGAAATGCATTTCCCGGCGCCGGTTATTTTATTTGAAAAACCGGCATTGATTGCTTTAACCGGCGCTGATTTTAATGCAACGGTTGATGGCATTCCGGTTTCTGTTAATCAACCTGTGCTGGTAAACAAAAGCTGTTTACTTCAATTTCATTTTGCCAAAAACAAAAACCGCTGCTATTTGGCTGTGAAAGGCGGCCTGCAAATAAGCAAATGGCTGAATAGCTGCAGCACTAACCTGAAAGCGGAAGCGGGTGGTTTTTTTGGAAAAAAACTTATGAAAGACGATGTGATTGCAATGCGGGAGGAATTCAGTTGTTCAATGGCTTCAGCCTGCAAAATATTACCCTGGAAGGCCAAAGAGGAATATGATGAAAGCCAACAGGATGAAATTCTCGTTTTGCCCGGCAGCGAATGGCACTGGCTGCAAGAATTAGCTCAGCAGAAATTCCAGGAAAATATTTTTTATATCAGTTCTCTTTCCGACCGGATGGGTTACCGGCTGACCGGCGAACCACTGCAGCCAACAAATAAAACAGAGCTGGTTTCCTCGGCAGTTTGCTACGGCACCATCCAGTTATTGCCCGATGGCCAGCTCATTATCCTGATGGCCGACCACCAGACCATGGGCGGATACCCGAGAATCGGTAATGTAATCACTGCCCATTTGCACCGGCTGGCACAAATGAAAACAGGCGAACAGGTACATTTTAAAATAACAAGCCAGGTTATTGCAGAAAATTTACTTTTAAAACAACAATTACATTTGCAGCAATTGCAAATTGCCTGTAAATTGAAGCTCGAACAATATATCTATGAAAACTATTGATATCAACTGCGATATGGGTGAAGGCATCGGAAACGATGAACAGATCATGCCCTATATTTCTTCTGCCAACATTGCCTGTGGCTTTCATGCCGGCGACGAAGCCACGATGAAGGAAACCGTTGAGCTTTGTAAAAAATACAATGTCGCTATCGGCGCACATCCATCTTACGACGACCGGGGGAATTTCGGAAGAACCGATGTGCGGCTCCCGCCACAGGAAGTGTATGAGCTTGTAATAAAACAAATCAGGCTGCTGGATGCAATGGCAAAAGCAAAAGGCACAACGCTCAGCCATGTAAAACCACACGGCGCCTTATACAATATGGCGGCACGAGACAGATTTCTTGCTCCAGTAATTGCGTTGGCCGTAATGGATGCAAACCATAAGCTGATACTTGTGGGATTAAGCGGAAGCCACCTGGTGAAAGAAGGAAAAAACCTCGGGCTGCGTACTGCCAGCGAAGTGTTTGCCGACCGTACTTACCAGGATGATGGCAGCCTGACGCCACGTTATAAACCCGGCGCTTTAATTGACGATGCTGATAAAGCTGTGGCACAGGTGCTGGAAATGGTAAATGAAGGAACGGTAACCACCACCAGCGGGAAAAAAATTCCCATCAAAGCCGACACGGTTTGTATTCATGGCGACGGGCCGCATGCAGTGGAGCTGGTAAAAGCCATTCACGAAGTGCTTACAAAAAACAATATTGCCATCAAAGCAATTACCTAACTTCCCTGCCGGGTGGGTAAAAACTCTGCCATATTGGGAGCAGCTTTCCTGATGGCCACTTCTGCCATTGGCCCGGGTTTTCTTACACAAACTTCCCTGTTCACCGAACAACTGCTTACCAGCTTCGGTTTTGTCATTCTTGTTTCAGTTTTACTCGACATCGGCGTACAGGTAAATACATGGCGCATAGTAACAATGAGTGAAAGCCGTGCACAGGATATTGCCAATAAAATTTTTCCGGGTCTCGGCTATTTTCTTGCCGGCCTTATTGCTTTTGGAGGGCTGGTATTTAATATCGGCAATATTGCCGGCTGTGGCCTGGGTGTAAATGTGCTAACCGGAATGAAAGCGGAATATGGTGCTTTGATTAGTTGTGCTCTCGCAATTGGAATATTCTGGTATCGTGAAGCAGGCCGGCTGATTGATGGTTTGGTAAAATGGCTTGGCTTTTTGATGATTGGTCTTACTGTTTATGTAGCTGTATCATCGCACCCGCCGGTGGGTGAGGCATTATACCGAACTGTGTGGCCGGAGAAAATTGATGTAATGAAAATAGTTACGCTGGTGGGGGGCACCGTGGGCGGTTATATAACCTTTGCCGGGGCCCATCGCCTGCTGGATGCCGGCATAAGGGGGAAAGAAAACATCGGTCAGGTTTCAAAAAGCGCCGTAAGCGGCATCTTTGTTACAGCCGTTATGCGTTATGTGCTGTTTCTTGCTGCCTTAGGCGTGGTGTGGAGTGGAACAAAACTTGGTAATTCGAATCCCGCAGCATCCGTATTTCAGTCTGCCGCGGGAGAAATAGGCCTGAAATTTTTTGGAATAGTAATCTGGATAGCAGCCATCACTTCAGTAGTCGGTGCTTCTTTTACTTCCGTTTCATTCTGGAAAAGCCTGCACCCGTTTATTATTAAAAATGAAAAAGCAATAATCAGCCTCTTCATCATCACCTCTACTGTCGTTTTTATAAGTATTGGCAATCCGGTCAGGCTCCTGGTACTTGCCGGGGCAGTCAATGGAATCATTTTGCCGGTAGCGCTGGCAGTAATGCTCATCGCGGCAACTAAATCAACATTATTAAACAACTACAAACATCCTCTCTGGATGCAGCTGGTTGGCTGGCTGGTGGTAGTTGCCATGAGCTGGATGAGTGTGCTCACCATACAGCAAGCCATTCAAAAACTATAAAAGAAAAACCTCCCGTTCAGAGCGGAAGGTTTTTCACTTGAGTACAAACAATATTATTCAACAACTTTCACGCCTTTAATGGTCATAATCACTTCCTTTTTCGGTTCTTTTATTTTATCAATCTCTTCTTTGCTCTTGCCTGCATCTTCAGCATAATGTTTCAGCATGCTTACCGATGTTTCTTTTACCTCGGCCTTTCCTTCTGCAACTATTACTCTACCCACAATATCTTTTGGCATGGCAAATTCATGATCCTTTACTTTAATCATAACGGTACTGCCGTCTTCTCTTTGCAGCCTGGCCCAGCAACCCATAGCCTGGCATACTTCCAACACCTTGCCTTGTACCTTGCCTTCAAATTTGGAATCGCCTATTTTCTTTTCAAGGTCATTTACGCTTACCGGGGTTATATTGTTTTCAGAATATTTTCCGTAAACCACCCCCGGTTTGGCCGGCTCAACTTCCTGGGCATTGATAATTGCTGCCATCAAAACAGCAAGCAATACTGAAAAAATTTTCTTCATGGTTAATTTGTTTTTGGGTAACAAATATCGGGATTTTAAACCGGCATTTTATGACTTTAATCAGGCTGGCGAGGCCTGGAAAAACCACCCGTCACTACCCGCTTCGTGGTATTTTTAAAAAAACATCCAAATAAGTTAGTTTGTGTTTGCTAAAATGCTTAGTTTCGGTGTCTCAATAAATTTTTTAACCGGCAGAAATCCGAAACCCTACCTTTGAAATATGGCTAAATCAAACAAAGAAAAAACTACCGATATGTCAACCAACACTGAAAAATTAAAAGCGCTGAAGCTGACAATAGACAAAATCGAAAAAGATTTTGGCAAAGGCAGCGTCATGATGATGAATGAAAAAACGGGTAATGAAATTGAAGTGATTTCTACCGGCTCCATCGGGCTGGATACTGCTCTTGGCATCGGGGGCCTGCCGCGGGGGCGGGTAGTGGAAGTTTACGGCCCTGAAGCTTCGGGTAAAACCACTATTGCCATCCACGTGATAGCCGAAGCACAAAAGAAAGGAGGCATGTGCGCTATTATTGATGCCGAGCATGCTTTCGACAGCAGCTATGCCCAAAAACTGGGGGTGGATGTAGATAACCTGCTTATTTCACAACCTGATTATGGTGAACAGGCACTTGAAATTGCCGACCGCTTGATATTATCTGGCGCACTGGATGTGGTAGTGATTGACTCGGTAGCTGCCCTTGTACCCAAGGGTGAACTGGAAGGTGAAATGGGCGACAGCAAAATGGGACTGCAAGCAAGGCTGATGAGCCAGGCATTGAGAAAACTTACCGCCACCATTGCCAAAACAAATACCATTTGCATTTTTATCAATCAGCTTCGGGAAAAAATAGGTGTGATGTTTGGCAACCCTGAAACTACTACCGGCGGTAATGCCCTGAAGTTTTATGCATCAGTACGGCTCGATATCCGCCGCTTATCTCAAATAAAAGACGGCGAAGAAGCCGTTGGTAACAGGGTAAAGGTAAAGGTGGTAAAAAACAAAGTGGCCCCCCCGTTCCGTGCTGCCGAGTTCGACATTATTTTCGGCGAGGGTATTTCCAAAACCGGGGAAATAATTGATATGGGTGTTGACCTCGGAATAGTTCAGAAAAGCGGAAGCTGGTTTAGTTATAATAATGATAAACTTGGCCAGGGCCGTGATGCTGTAAAGCAACTGCTGATTGACAACCCTGAGCTGGCCAATGAAATTGAAACCAAAATCAGGGAAAAGATAAAAGAAATGCAGACAACTTAAGTTTTTTCGAAATATACAAACATGGGTTAGTAAAAAGCCCCGGCAATTAATGCGCGGGGTTTTGTTTTTTTAACATATATCAATGTCACTTTCGGCGATTTGATAAAATTTTGCATTCCGCTGACAATATTTTGAATCAAACGGCACAGGTTTTTCTAAGCGTATACGTCAAATATTTTTTCTAAAAAAATGGCGAAACCAGCGAATAAAAAAGCTTTGAAATGGGCATTGATAACCGGTGCCGGGCTTTTATTGATTGCCGTGGCCGTTTACTTTTATTTTGCCACACTTACTTACGCAGATACGGCCAAAATAAAAGCCGATTTTACCACGGAAGCCATCCCCTTCATCAAAGAATTTGAAACAGATTACCAGGCTGCCAATAAAAAATATGCCGATAAAATAGTGGCCGTAACCGGGATTGTAACTGCCACAGAGCCGGCCGATACTACGGTGAATATTAAAATGGAAGACAAGGCCACCGGCTCTTATCTGATTTTTGCCTTCCAGAAACAACACCTCGGTGAAGCAAAAAAATTAAAGCCTGGTGATTCGGTGACGATTAAGGGCTCCTGCAGCGATGGGGTGTACAGCCGGATTTTGAAAAAATATTTTATCAGCTTTAAACGCAGTACAGTAGAAAATTAATTCTTTAAACAATAAAACAATGATTAAAATGAAAAGAACAGTATTATCCCTTGCCATAGCCCTGCTTTCAGTAGCCGCTTTGGCTCAGCAAAAAACCACAACGTCTGCCATCATCAGTTTTGATGCTACTACGGCTATTGATAATTTGCCAAAAGCTGAAAATAAAACGGCAGTAGCCGCCATTGACCTGGCAAAAAATACCGTGGAGTTTGAAGCCACCATTAAAAATTTTGATTTTGCCAATCCGAAAATCCAGGAACACTTCAATGCCGCCGGCTGGATGAATTCCGACCAGTTTCCTGTGGCTACTTTCAGCGGTATCATTACTACTCCGGCCGCATCGGATTTTAAGAAAAATGGCACATATAATGTAACCGTTCAGGGCGACCTGACCATAAAAGGTAAAACACAAAAAATTACCCTGCCGGCCAGCATTATCGTTGACGGAAATACGGTAAAAGCATCTGCTTCTTTTACCTTAAAGTTGGCTGACTTTGGCGTGGATGGCCCCGCTGTCAGCGCCGGAAAAGTTTCCCGTGAACCCAAGATTACCGTCTACGCCGAGCTGAACTGATAATATAGTATCTTTATTCCTGATGCCTTGCCTTAGTGGTAAGGCATTTTTATTTTAAACATTGCTTATGACCAAAAGAATTATGGAAAGCCGCAAACGCATAGCACTCGTGGCCCATGACAATAAGAAAAATGAACTGGTAGAGTGGGCTGTGTTCAATAAAACTACTCTTGCCAAACACAGGCTGTATGCCACCGGCACCACTGGCAGCCTGCTGGAAGAAAAACTTGATCAATCCATCACCAAACTGCTTAGCGGCCCGCTGGGCGGCGACCAGCAACTGGGAGCAAAAATTGCAGAAGGAAAAATTGATGTGTTGATTTTTTTCTGGGACCCTATGGAAGCGCAGCCACACGATCCGGATATAAAAGCCCTGCTTCGGGTGGCTGTAACCTGGAACATTCCCATTGCCTGCGACCGCGCCACGGCTGATTTTATTCTCACTTCGCCGCTCATGCACCAGGCTTACGAGCCGGTTATTGAAGATTATTCATCGTACCTGGGCAGGAAGCTGAAATAAAAATGGCTACGAAAAATGTGAGGCTTAATTCAGTTGATAGTGTCATCGAACTTTTTTCCTAAAATGGATCGGAATTCAGGAATACCCTGTTTCATTTCAGCATGAGCGCCAAAAATCTTTTTCAGGTTTCTGTTCATTATTTCAAGCACAAGCTTCAGTTCATCCAAGTTCTTTACTTCGCCGCGGTACACATTTTCTTTCAGGCCATTGTCTCTTTCGGTAAAATGTGCCCATGCAAATGTTCCATCCTTTTTTTTCTTGGCAAGAAACTTATAACGGCCCGTACCGGGAATATGCCCGCTGACAAGAGCCATGGCTATCGCTTCACCTTTTTCAATATTCATGACGGCAAACTGTGATAATCCGGACATACTTTTTTAATTTCCTTAAAGATAATAAAAGGGCTATTCATTGTCATTTGCTTATTTGCTAATTTGCAGATTCGCTTTTGTGACAATGTCATTCAGATTACTTGCACCATATCCCCCTGCCGGCGATCAGCCGGATGCCATCCGCCATCTGACCGAAGGAATTTTGCATGGCGAAAAGTACCAGGCCTTGCTTGGCGTAACCGGCAGCGGAAAAACCTACACCATTGCCAACGTGATTCAGAATGTGCAGAAGCCCACCCTGGTGCTTACTCATAACAAAACCCTTGTAGCACAGCTTTATGGCGAGTTCAAACAGTTCTTCCCGGAAAATGCTGTGGGCTATTTTGTTTCTTATTACGATTATTACCAGCCCGAGGCATACCTGCCGGTAAGTGATATTTATATTGAAAAAGATCTTTCCATCAATGATGAACTGGATAAGCTTCGCCTGCAGGCTACTTCAGAACTGCTGAGCGGCCGGCGTGATATTATCATCGTCGCTTCGGTCAGTTGCATTTACGGTATCGGCAATCCCGATGAATTTGCCAACGGCATTATCCGCATTCATAAAAATCAATCCATTTCCCGCCAGGCATTTCTTCATTCACTGGTAAATATTCTTTATTCAAGAACAACCCTGGAGTTTAAAAGAGGAACCTTCCGTGTACAAGGTGATACGGTTGACATCAACCTGCCTTACCTCGATAACGGATACCGCATCACTTTCTTCGGAGATGAAATTGAGGAAATCGAAAGTTTTGATGTGGTTACGGGAAAAAGAATCACTGTAATGGAGAATGCGGCCATCTTCCCCGCCAACCTGTACCTGGCGCCCAAAGACATGATTCAGCAAATCCTTTTTGAAATACAGGACGAGATGAATGCACAAGTGGAATATTTTAAAAATGGCGGTAAATACATCGAGGCACAGCGGTTGAGCGAACGGGTGAATTACGATGTGGAAATGATTCGTGAACTGGGCTACTGCAACGGGGTGGAAAATTATTCAAGATTCTTTGACCGCCGTAATCCCGGCACACGTCCGTTTTGCCTGCTCGACTATTTCCCCAAAGATTTTTTATGTGTGATAGATGAAAGTCACCAGACCATCCCGCAGGTGAGCGGCATGTATGGCGGCGACAGAAGCCGGAAACTGGTTCTTGTTGATTATGGTTTCCGCCTGCCTTCTGCTTTAGATAACCGGCCGTTGAATTTTCATGAGTTTGAATCGCTGCTCAACCAGGTGATATTTGTTTCTGCCACACCCGATGATTATGAACTGGAAAAATGCGGCGGTGTGGTAGTGGAACAGGTGGTACGACCCACGGGTTTACTTGACCCGCCGATTGAAATAAGACCCAGCGTAAACCAGATTGATGATCTGCTGGATGAAATTGATAAACGGGTAACCAAAGGCGACCGGGTGCTGGTAACTACGCTGACAAAGCGAATGGCGGAAGAAATGGATAAATACCTTCGCCGCATCAACATCAAATCAAAATACATACACAGCGAAGTGGATACGCTGGAGCGGGTGGAGATACTCCGCCAGCTAAGGCTGGGCGAAATTGATGTGTTGGTAGGTGTAAATCTTTTGCGTGAAGGTTTGGACCTGCCTGAAGTTTCGCTGGTTGCCATTCTCGATGCAGACAAGGAAGGTTTTCTGCGCAATGAAAAAAGTTTGACACAAACTGCCGGCCGTGCAGCACGCAATGCCGACGGGCTGGTAATCTTTTATGCCGATACCATTACCGAAAGCATGCAGAAAACAATAGATGAAACAGACCGGCGGCGTGAAAAACAGGTCGCATACAATATGGCCCATAACATTACTCCCCGCACCATAAGGAAAACTACAAAAGATGTATTTGCACAAACCTCCGTGCTCGATATTAAAGGTTATGATCCGAAGAAGCCCTATGCGGTGGGACCCGATGAAGAACTGGTAACCGTGGCGGCAGAAGAGCAGGCCGAATACAAAACTATTCCGCAGATGGAGAAAGCGCTTACAAAAACCAGGAAGGAAATGGAAAAAGCAGCCCGTGATCTTGACTTTATGGAAGCAGCAAGATTGAGAGACGAAATGTTTTTGCTTCAAAAAAAGCTGGAAGAGATGAAAAAATAAAAGACAATTGCGTAGTTCTACGAACTACAACCGGGTAGTTTTTCTCTTTATTAATTATTTGCACTTATAAAATTTTGATTACAGTTTTTCGTTTAATAGCTTAGTTCCAGAACTTAAAATCCAATTTTATGAAAAGACGCATCCGTAAGATCATTAACTTTTTTGCCTTTAACCTTCTCTTCTTTGCACTTTACCTGAATTTTATTCATAAGGACAAGGCAAATAATGAATCGGTAGCCGCTCCTGTTGTTAGCACCCAAAACACGAATGCCGCTGCTGCTTATACCGGAACCGTACTGGTACAAAACCCGGAGAAATACCTGAACAAAGAGCAGAGCAGCCAAAACAACCAGCAGTAACTGATTTGATTAAAAAAGTTTTACGCCTCAGCCGGTTACGTGTTTCCGGTTGAGGCTTTTTTATGCCCGCCGGAGAAGCTGAATTTTTTATCTTAGCAGGATGGCAAAAAAACTTTTCCTGCTCGATGCCTTTGCGCTGGTGTTCCGGGCCTATTATGCACTCATCCGCAGCCCCCGCATTACTTCCAAGGGAAAAAATACCAATGCACAGTTTGGTTTTACCAATACCCTGCTTGATCTGCTTAAAAACCAAAACCCCACACACATGGCTGTGTGTTTCGATACCGCAGCGCCTACCGAACGACATACCGATTATGAAGAATACAAAGCCAACCGGCAGGAAGCTCCTGAAGATCTTCTGGAAGCCATCCCCGACATAAAAAAAATAATCCAGGCTTTTAATATTCCTGTGATGGAAATGGATGGCTACGAAGCCGACGATGTTATTGGCACGTTGAGCCGGCAGGCTGCAAAAGCGGGTTATGAGGTTTACATGGTTACTTCTGACAAAGATTACGGGCAACTGGTTACAGATAGAATAAAAATTTACAAACCGGGCTACCAGGGCGGTGAAGTGGAAATTATGGGCCCGAAAGAAGTGTGTGAAAAGTGGAGCATCAAAGATGTAAGCCAGGTAATTGATGTGCTGGGTTTGATGGGTGATGCCGTGGATAATATTCCCGGTATCCCGGGTGTGGGAGAAAAAACTGCCGCCAAACTGCTGGCCGAATATGATACGCTGGAAAAAGTGCTGGAAAATGCTGGCAATATAAAAGGCAAGCTGGGCGAAAAAGTGGCTGCCGGAAAAGATCTTGCCATCATGAGTAAAAAACTTGCAACCATCATTACCAATGCGCCGGTGGAATTTCATGAAGAAGATTTCCGGGTGAAAGAAATGAACAAAGAGCTGCTGAAAGAAGTGTTTGCCGACCTGGAGTTCCGTACACTGGGCAAACGGATTTTGGGCGAAGACTTTTCCATCACAGTAGCCAATAAAGATTTTATAAAAAAAGAACAGCCGCAGGGTGTACAAACAGATTTGTTTGGCAATGTGATTGAAACGCCCGAGCCTGTTATTACATTGGAACAGCCGGCCGGTGAAACAGGAGAATCTCCGGCAGTGATGGTGGTGAACAAAAACATTCACAACACGCCCCATAAATACGAAGCCATACAGAGCGAAACCGCAATCAAGAAACTGGTTGCTGAGTTAAAAAAGCATGACGAAATATGTTTTGATACTGAAACCACCGGCATTGACGCCAACGATGCCGAGCTGGTGGGAATGAGTTTTGCCATAACACCCGGCGAAGCGTACTACGTTCCCTGCCCTGCCGATCAGAAAGAAACCCGAAAAATCATTGCAGCTTTTGAACCGTTGTTTAAGGATAAAAACAAAACCTGGATCGGTCAGAACATCAAATATGACCTGCTGGTGATGAAGTGGTATGATGTGGAGCTGCAGGGAAAAATTTTTGACACCATGCTGGCTCATTACGTCATTGAGCCGGATGGCAAGCGGGGAATGGATCAGTTGAGTGCAAAATACATCGGCTATGAGCCGGTGCACATAGAAGAGCTTATTGGCAAAAAAGGAAAGAACCAGGGTAACATGCGGGATGTGGAGCTGGAAAAAATAAAAGATTATGCAGCTGAAGATGCGGATATCACTTTGCAGCTGAAAATAATTTTTCTTCCGCAATTGAAGGAAAAAGAAGTGGAGAAAGTTTTTTCTGATGTGGAAAATCCGCTGGTGAAAGTACTCACCGATATGGAATTTGAAGGGGTGAAAATTGACGAAGAATTTTTAAAAGAATATTCAAAAGAGCTGGAACGGGAAGCAAAAAATGCCGAAGAGAGTGTGTACAAACAGGCCGGCGTACGCTTCAATCTTGCCTCGCCAAAGCAGCTGGGTGAAGTGCTGTTTGACAAACTGAAACTTGATCCTTCGGCCAAAAAAACAAAAACCGGCCAGTACCAGACAGGTGAAGATGTACTGCTGAAACTGGCAGCCAAAGGACACAAAATTGCCGACGACATTCTTGTCTTCCGCGAAATGACCAAGCTGAAATCAACTTATGTGGATACGCTGCCGCAGCTCATCAACCGGAAAACAGGAAGGGTGCATACTACGTACGGGCAGGCAGTGGCTGTTACCGGCCGGCTGGCAAGCAACAATCCCAACCTGCAGAACATTCCCGTAAGAACCGACCGCGGCAAAGAAATCAGGAAAGCATTTATACCCCGGGACAATAAACACATACTGCTGTCGGCCGACTATTCGCAAATTGAATTAAGAATCGTTGCAGCCATCAGCGGAGATAAAAACATGTGTGATGCTTTCCGCCAGGGAAAAGACATTCATACCGCCACGGCCGCCAAAGTGTATAGTGTGGATGAAAAAGACGTGACCAAAGAAATGCGCTACAAAGCCAAGAGTGTAAACTTCGGCATCATTTACGGCCAGGGTGCCTTTGGTCTTGCAGACAACCTCGGTATTTCAAGAACCGAAGCAAAGCAGATCATTGATAATTATAAAATGCAGTTTTCCGGCATTCAGAAATATATGGATGAAACCATCAATTTTGCCCGTGAGCACGGTTATGTGCAAACCCTGATGGGAAGAAAGCGCTGGCTGAAGGATATTAATTCCTCCAACTTCACCGTACGTGGCTTTGCCGAACGCAATGCCATCAATTCACCCATCCAGGGCACTGCGGCCGACATGATAAAGCTGGCGATGATAAAAGTGCATGCTGCAATGAAAAAAGAAAGTATGAAAAGCCGGATGATACTGCAGGTGCATGATGAACTTGTTTTTGACGCCACAAGGGACGAAGCTAAAGAACTGAAACCATTGATTATTGAGTGTATGCAGAATGCGCTGCCTTTGCCCAACAAAGTACCGGTGATTGCCGAATGCGGTGAAGGGAAAAACTGGCTGGATGCACATTAGAAATCACCTGGATTTTCAGGATTTGTTGGATTTTGAGGAAATACAGTAGTTGACCCTTCCACTATGGCTCGTGACTTCAAAAAACGAAATGAAAAACTAACCAGGAAAAATTTTATTTATGAAAAATATTTTTTTCATCCATTTCAACGAAGCAGAGCTGAAGGAAAAAATTCAGCCGCTGAAAAAAGCCGGCTACAAAGTGGATTATCATTTCAGTACTGAAACCACAGCCAACCTTAAAGACCCTCTTCCTGAAACCCTCGTCATCTGCCTCGACCGCCTGCCTTCGCATGGCAAGGCTTATGCCGAGTGGATGTGGGAAGCAAAGAAGCGGCAGCATATTCCCATCGTGTTTTGCGGCGGAAAATCCGAAAAAGTGGAACCGATGAAAACAAAATTTCCCAACGCTGTGTTTTGCAGCAATGAAAAACTGGTTGCCACCCTTGAAAAATTAAACTGACAATGAATTGGGAAGATTATTTTTCCATTTTGCAAAATATCAGCTCCCGGTATTTTATTGTGGCAGGCGTTTCCTTTGTGGCCGGCTATATTCTTTTGCGCAAATGGATACACCACAAAAAAATTCAGCCGCGGTTTCCCGGCACAAATGACTATTTGCGTGAAGTGATTTATTCTTTTATCACCATGCTGCTCTTTGCTTTTGTGCCGCTTTTTCTTATCAAAAACCCGGCAATCGAACCCTACACTACACACTACATCAGTATGGATGAATGGGGGCAGTTTTATTTCTTTGCCGCTTTTCCGCTCATGTTTATAATTCATGACACTTATTTTTACTGGACTCACCGGCTGATGCATCACCCCCGGTTGTTTAAAATCTTTCATTTGGTACATCACCAGTCCACCAATCCTTCGCCATGGGCGGCCTACGCTTTTCATCCGCTGGAAGCAATCGTTGAAGCAGGAATATTTCCCGTACTGCTTTTTACCATTCCCATCCACAGCGTTCACCTTCCGCTGTTCTTTCTTTTCTCCATTATATACAATGTGTACGGCCATACCGGGTATGAAATTTATCCCAAAGGTTTTGCCCGTCACTGGCTGGGCAGGTGGATAAACACTTCGGTCAATCACAACATGCATCACCAGTATTTCAAAGGCAATTATGGCCTGTACTTTCTTTTCTGGGACCGGGTGATGGGAACCATCCGGGAAGATTACGAGGAAAAATTTGATGAGGTAAAAAAGCGATAGCTGAATAAGCAGGCCTGTTTCAAAGAAGCAGAATAGATTTATCCCGATATTTGTCCTGACCCCTTAAAAAAATAATAAGATGAAATTACTGGAGAACAAAGC